>Ga0265797_10008030_pt1 | contig 14222 bp, 11 predicted proteins | sample P2T30metagenome_FD_192433 | JGI IMG/M metagenome (GOLD analysis project Ga0265797, IMG submission 192433) | Plant litter microbial communities from East Loma Ridge, Irvine, California - P2 T30 | ecosystem: Environmental > Terrestrial > Plant litter > Unclassified | place: USA: California... | reverse complement strand
GAGACCGAGCATGGGAGCATCTGAGAACAGGGACAGAAGTTCGCATCTTACCGCGAATGAACGACGAATTTGTGCGTACAAGAGTTTGATTCATGATAGAAGCATGTGTATCACGAATCTATCAGTCCACCTCATATCTACCAACAATACTGAGCTTATGGTTATAAATTCTTGGTCAAGTTGTGTAAAAAAACATCAGAGCGCATGCTCGCTTGACAACTCGCACACTTCCACGTCCATTTCAGAGATCCTTCGCCAGTCGCGACACCGGCGGTATGTAGATGTGTCGGGCATAGACGACATAATGCAAAGCAGCGACTATGATGATGCCCCCGTAGACAGCAGACGCCCAGTTCATCGTTTCCGTCGTTACAGGCGTTCCGATAGGGAAGAAGGCGAAGACGTAGGCGACGACAACGTAAGCCCACGCGCACAGGTTGAAGGCCATGCCGTAACGCCCAGCGGACCAGCGGCGCGGGAGCAGGGTTTCGTTGCGGAAACGCTTGTAGAGGATGCAGCTGATGCTTACGACATCTGACCGCTTTAGTTAGCAAATGTTGCAGTTTCGTTCGAGGATCTGGTTCACTTACAGCTTGAAAGCAGACTGACGACGCCAATACTGATGATAGCGTTGAACGCCACCGTCGAGCCCAGATTGATCAAGCTCAGCAGAGCGGTGATGCACATCGACACTAAGATCGAGTTCAATGGAATGTCCCAGCCCGGCCGCACGTATGACAGAAAATCCGCAGCGGGTAATCCTCTGTCGCGCGCGAAAGCGAACATCTGGCGAGACGCCGTCGCGACGTTGCTGATGGCCGAGCACAGCGTGAGCAGCGTGATGATGCACGTCATGACCGTCGCGCCGGCTTTGGAGCCCGTCGCATTGTAAAACGTGCCGATGAAGGCGAAAAAGTAGGGCGGGTGGATTGCGGCGTCGAGGGGTCCGATGCAGTAGGCGAATGTCACGGTCATGATGAAGCCGGTGGTGCCGTTGAGGATAATGGCCCAGATCATTGCCCGTGGAAGCACGCGAGACGCATCGCGGATTTCTTCGGCTTGAGTCGCTTTGTTAGTATCGTTGATGAGGCAAAGGGGTGTGGGATGGAGCTTACACATGTGTACGGCGGAATCTGATCCGATCAATGCGTAGACTGGTCCTGTCAAGCCAACGAGACACGACAGACCGACGGAGGGCCAACCAGAAGCAACAGAGAAGTTCACCCAAACATCTGCGCTTGGCGTCCGTGGCGCAAACACCCTGAGTATAGCCGTAAGCATCGTGTACGCTTCAAGTTTGGTTCGAGGTGTAAACAAACCAAAGTGGGATCAGTATCGCAAAGAAGCCTCCAACATGAAGGATAAGCACGAGTCCCTCGACAAGCGGTAGCTTCTTGGCGAGCAAGGTGTTGAACAAGACTGCGATAGAGACCGTCGCGAAAGTGAGCAGAACTGCGTGCCACGCCTCAGGGACGTAATCGCTCTTGTTGAGGACGATAAGGCCTTGCACTTGTGATGCCACCGTGAAAGATTGCCCGGCCACACCGGCTTGCCAACCCAAGACGCAAAGCCAACCTAACAAAATTGGTAATAAGCTTAAGCTCGAAGTTTCTAATTGTAGGAGTGGACAAACCGATGATATAGCTCAAGGCCTTTTGGAGTTTCTTCGGCGCAAACTCTGACACCCAGTCTGCAGTCGCCAATTAGCAATTCTCTCAAGAGCGGACAATCTAGTATTCAGTCTCCCAAACTCACGATATTGGCCACCACTAGTCGGCGCCATCGAAGCCATCTCCGCCATGGAGACAACCGCCGCGCCCATGCCAAACAACGATATGACATACATCCAGATCATAGCCGGCAAGCCACCATTCGGGATTGAGTAGCTAGTGGCGTTGAGCATCGCTTCCCAACTGATCATGAGCACGGCGGAGAACCCAAAGGTTGGGATGAAGCTGAAATTCCGCCTGAGTTCTTGCGTTTTGCCCATGCGGTGCATGTTGGAACGATCTTCCTCGGTGCCGGCTTTGCGGTGGTCGAGCTCGTAGGTCTCGCCATTAGGTGCTGTTACGAGGGGGTTGGGACTCATTTTGGTTAGCTCGTATGATTGCACTCGTTGCTGCAGTGGGTTGCAATGGTGTATAGTCCGCTTGGAGCGGGAAAGCGAATGGCCTGGCTGGCTGCTGGTAAAGTGGTAATGACAAGAAGCGAAGCTAGAAAATCAGTATCCTGAGCATGACAGGTCGCAGACTCTGACAATCTCGTAGCGAGGGGGCAGATGCGTTAAAGATCCCAGGTCTCTACTAGAACTCCTCGCCGGTCGTACCTAAGGACAGCTGGTTGAGTGCACAACTTACAAGGGTAAAGTACCCCGGTGGTTACGAGTTCTTACGCGAGCCATCTAAGAATGCGCGAAAACGCCGTGTTAAAGTAGACCACTCTGAGGAGTCGGAACATCGCCGCTTGTCGTACTGCAAGCCAACTCTATTAGGCAGGTCCGTCTCGAGTGCAGTAAACCGAAGGACTTTGGCTTTGATCCTGCTGGAGGCCTGCCCCACTTAAAGTGACCAGGGCGCTTAATGCCTCACAGTAGGTACAGTAGTTGATGTACATGTATATTGTGAAGGATTCGAACTCCGTGCTGATCTGAAGTGCACGGTTATGTGCCCTAGGTCGACTGCTGTTGGCAGGAGCCCAAGCAACGCCAAGCACATTGCTTCTCAATATCGCTTACGCCACGACTCATATCGCTTACGCCACAGGCTATATCGGTTCCGGGCCGAAAGTTCACAACCGATGGTACGCCGCAATATATCGACAGGGAAGAGGATGCTCTCAAGGTGAAGGTGCGATCAACACACCTTCTTTGGCGAAGATGTATACCATTGTGTCTCAGGGTGGGTCTTCGAGCTTGACTTGTGAACTTCTCATGGTCTCCATACATTGTCAAACATGACATTCTACAACGGTGAACATCGACCGTTCATCACTACAGATGAGGATCACAGCGGCATCGCTCTGGTCGTGACGACACTGCTCGGAACATACACAGTCCTTTGCTGTACAGTCCGCGTTTTCACCCGTTGCACAGCTACCGGTCCAGTCGGAAAAGACGACTTGTGTTGCTTCCTAGGCACTGTAAGGACATATACGGAGTACTTGGAGGACTGCTAGCTGACTGCGACCAGTTCTTATGCACTGCTCAAACTATCACAGCTGGCGTAGCAGTCTACAGTGGCTTTGGAAGGGAGTATGGCCTTCTCAGCAGTGTGGACGTGCTGCGAACTCGTCAGGCCTTGTTTGCTGCTGAACTGCTGTACCTGTTGGCAAATGCAGCTGCGAAGTGCTCGGTCGCTCTGCTCTTTGCTCGATTGCTTTCGCAAAAATCACACATCAGAGTCTGCTACGGCGTTGCAGCCGTCTGCGCTGCTTGGGGGCTTTGTGCTGCCCTGGTTCAAGGTGTGGTGTGCTCGCAGGCATTACGGACATCTGGCGTTGAAGACTATCGCGATACGGTATGCGTTCTACTATTTCACAAATGATCAATGAAGCTGACTGTGCTCAAGATGACTTTCTGGCGGACGGCTACGGCATTCAATATCATTATCGAGGCAATGCTAGGATTGATACCATTCTGGTTGGTTTGGGGTCTTCAAATCAAAACGTCTCGCAAGATCAGCGTCATAACTGTTTTCTCGCTTCGTACACCGTGCGTATCATTTTCCAAACTCGAGCCGGCATTTCTGTTCTCATTCGGGCGCTAACCAGGCATTGCTAGTGTGATCATTGCAGCGATCTGTTTCTTGGTGTACCGCACCAAGACCTTTCAATCCCCGCAGCCTTCCCTAGCTGGCGTCCCATCCTTCATCTGCATGCAAGTAGAGATGAACTACGGCCTTATAGCTTCCACGTTTCCGACCCTTAAGGCGTGGGTGGGTGCGTTCAACACTGGATGGGGAACAACAGACAATGCAGGAGTAGGAGGATACGATGATTCATCCTATCAGCTGAGCATAGACCGTACTGCGAATACCAACATCTCAGGAAGCGCGAAAAGAAGCCGTGGTAGCAGAGCTTTGGACCCCGGCTTTGTCCCTTTCCATCACGGACAGAACAGGGCTCGCATTACAGCAAGCCATCGGTTGAGCAATGGACGCTCAAGTGAGGAGAGTGATGGATCGCGAAGGATGATCATCCGTCACGTTAAAACGTGTGAGGTATCCAGCGAGCATGCACTCTAATATTGGACTGCAAATCGGATGAAGTTGAGCAATGGTGGGTGATGGGCCACAGTGGACAATACTGGAGGCGCAGTAAATTATACGGCTGCGCTGAATGGAAGGAGGAAGCAAAAACATGGCTCCAAAAGCAAAAACATACAACAGGCGGGATTCCCAGATGGTCACCCACTCTAGTACTAGTCGCCCGGTTCAGTGCTTATGTATGGCAGAGCGGACGGGATGCCCAGTTTTCACTGACCTATGGTCGTATGTGTTTGTTACCCGCAGTTAAGCTTTATAGATACTTAAAATAAGGCGACTGGAAAATGAATTGCGTTACTACGTACTCGCAATAAGATGTGCCCTCCGTGCTGACGATTCTTCTCATCATAGTGACGCGTAGCGATGCCTGCCACCTCGCTCGATTGTTCTGACCCCCAAGATCTTCCCAGACAGTGGCCACAATGTAACCACCCGCTGTGTTCATCATGACTGTGATATAGGTTTCTCTACCAGCACAGTGTGGTGTGCTCTAGTTACGTGCCTCCCGTGTGCGCGCACAAAACGGCAGCTCGGCGCTTGAGCCGACGCCGACCGACCCTTGTAAGACCGCGTCTGACCAGTTACAGTGAGCCATTCGAGGCATCGGAGTTGACTGCAAACTTTGGCCGAGGATATGGCTTCCAGACGTCCAACAACACCATGTGTCAGGATATGTCTTTGACAGATGAGGAAAGGGCCAGCGTCGCAGACCGGAGACGTGTATGGGCATCGCGAAAATACTGCCAGCTCCAGCCAGCGACCACCCGACATGCCCGTGATGGCAAGGGGTCTACGGACAGCCGGCCCAGCCACGGCGACTCTTCCAACACCACAGAGCCCGATCCAGCCCTGACGGCCTTGTTGCGAGGCCTGCTCAATCAACTTTCCACTGACCTGGTCATGATAAGCTTGCTCGATGACCATACGCAATTTTTTATCTCCGGGGCTAGCAACGAGAACTGCGACGCTGCCAAAGTCACTCTCGAATCCACGCAGTGGTATGGCTGCGACAAGGTTATTCACCATGGCGGACTTTGCGAGCGTACAATTGCCATCGAGGAGACGCCCGGTCAGCATGGTGCTATATATGAAGTGCTTGACATGAGCACTGACGAGCGCACTCGGGATCTGCCGTTCGTAAACGGCAAGCTCGCAAGCTTTCGCCACTACATCGGATCGCCCATCACTACGCCCGCAGGTTACAATGTCGGCACTGTTTTTGCTATGGGCAGAGACCCCTCGCCAACAGGCGTTGATGCTGCGCAGCGACATTATCTTTGCGAGACTTCCAAGCATGTCATGCGGCAGCTCGTACAAGCCATGCAGGCCCTCGAAGGCCGGCGTGCTGCGACATACAACACAGCCATCACCTCTTTCCTGTATGGTGCTGCGTACAAAGAGATAGGGCAGATCTTCGACGAAACTCCTGAAACGCCTCCACGAGAGGTTGCCACCAGCGTTTACGGTATCGCCGGGAAGCTCTTGCGCGACTTCTTTAGTCTAGACGGGTTGGCGTTCCAGGATATGCCACTATCCGGGTCTGGCCGGAAACCAAAAGATCCCATGGCGAACGCCGATGACGATCTCATCCTAGCAAGTTCGCTCCAGCCTGGAGTGGCTGCGATGCTCCCAATCGGATCTGATAGTGTCCGCAAGCTGTTGGAAGTGTTTCCACAAGGCGGCATCATTTACACCAATGAGCAAGGTAGCGAGAAGACATTCAGTAGTTTCGCCAGCGGTGGCGCGAGTCCCTTGGATCCAGCGACCAATGCAGCACTGAACAATTCTCTTCCTGGTGCAACACAAATAGTTTTCGCACCACTATGGGACGCTCTGCACAGCCGGACAACTGCCATATGCTTTGGCTGGGTGACCGACAACGAGAGAGTCTTTGAGTCTGAGATTGATCTCACTGCCATGTCGTCGTTCTGTATGGCGGCGATGTCACACATATTGCGCGTAGAATCGCAGCGATTGGATCGGGTCAAATCTGACTTTCTCGGCTCCATAAGCCACGAAACAAGGTCTCCTCTTCACAACGTCCTGGGCAACTTGGAGCTCCTTCTAGCGACAGACTGCGACGCCGAGCAGCGGGAGATGTTGGTCAATGCAAGATTCGGTGCTACTCAGCTTCTGGAAAGTATCGACAAAATCCTTCAGTACTCTAGAGTCAGTGGCCAACCAAAGTTAGCATCTGAGTCACTTCCCATCAAAGAGCCTTACATGCCGGGTCTTGATAATTGTCTGCCGGACCAAGATGCAGACCAGGACCGGGGTGACATCCTACAAGTGGGCCAACGGCCCGGCGAGAAAGGCACAGCATCAGGGCATACAGATCTGATAGGCTTCTGCGAGGAGATTGTCGAAGACGTATCTAAACGCATGCGACTCTCCAACACAATCATGAGTCCGATCTCAGGGCGTCGTGGGACGAACGGAAGCGGTCACACTTCATCTCGAGGACAACCGGAAGCAAGTTCAGAGGGTGAAGCAGTCGACGAGGGATACTTCTCAGTCATCTTGTTCGATGCAAGATCGGTGGACAATCGCCAAGTAGCAAGCAATGGCGGCATTCGAATTATCCTCGAAAACCTTCTGGTAAGCATTCGTGTATTCGATCTGGCACGCGAGGGTCAATTTCTAACGTAACAACAACAGAGTAATGCCATTCGATTCACACGGATAGACTGCTGCGTTCGTTGCTCTTTGCAACTGACCTCCGACCATGCTGAATTCTCAGTGATTGACTGTGGACGAGGCTTTACGCAAGACTTCATCCAGCACAGCCTATACATACCCTTCTCACAGCAAAATCCCGTCGACGAAGGCGTAGGCCTCGGCATGTCCTTGATCAAAAGGAATGTTGAGGAACTTGAGGGCACCATCGACATCGACACCGAAGAAACATTGGGATCTACAGCCGTGGTAACGCTGCCTCTTCACCGACTGACCGATGGTATTGAACAGCAGCTAGAGCGAGACGATGGACGACGAGGTGGCACAGCGACCATTCCACCATTGCCCGACGTACCCGAAGAAGAGCTCCCTACTCTCAAAGCGTGTGTCTATGCTCCATCTTCTTGGATGCGGCGTTACGACGAACGTGATAAGCGATCCATCGACCTCCTCCACCGATCACTTTCGCACACACTTGGAGCTTGGTTCCGTCCCGTCATCAGCATTTGGCAAGCGAAAGATCATCAAATCGACCAAGAGCTGCCGGATCTGGTATTCGTCACTCAGCACGACGTGGAAATTTTCCGGGAAGCTTCCAGTGAGAAATTCAAGGACGTCAAAACCGTTGTTATTTGTGCGGACATTGGAAAATACAGCGAGTCTGACCACGACAAGATCAAGGCGGCCTCTGTCATTGCTGATGCGATCATCACGGGCTCTGTCGTCCCGTCGAAACTTTGGAAGACCTTGATCCTCTTGTTCCCTCACATCGTTCCGACTAAAGCCAATGCCGTGTCGCGGTCTTTGGAGGATCTAAGCGTTCAAGATCGGGACGACGAGCAACAAAATGACGCAGAGGCCAACAACAATTCCGGTGAACAACCTTTACCAGCCCAAGAACAGACGAAATCGCATGACTGCCCTGAATCAGGATCAGAAGATGTCCACAGTCCGCGTGTGGAAGAAAGCTCTCAAGAGTCACATGCGACACTTTCCAAGGGGAGCGACAATTCCGAGCCACAACAGCATGATCCACCTGAGCAACCGCAATCGGCACCCAAGCCGCGCGTACTTATAGTTGACGACAATGCTGTCAATCTCAAGGTACTTTCCATGTTTCTCAAAAAGAGCGGCATCCCTCCGACCCATCAAACATCCGCGGCTGGCGGGCAGGAAGCAATCGATGCCTTCGAGGAAGCCTTGGACAACAACGCTTCGTTCGACATAGTCTTCATGGACTTATCGATGCCCGAAGTCTCCGGCTTTGATGCCACTGCTAGCATCAGGTACATGGAAAATGCAATGGTAGGCATGGAATCTTACATCGTGGCGCTCACTGGCCTTGTCAGCGATAAAGATCGTGCTGCTGCTGCGACGGCAGGAGTCGACGACTATGTGACGAAGCCTGCCGGACTCAAGAATGTTCAAGATGTCATCACGACGTGGGAGACCCAACGGAAAGCTTGGGATGCAGCACGTTGATCCTCATAGACTGGTTATCACTAAGTCTAGAATCTACGCACAGTGCGATGGCGCATTGATGCATGATGTATTCATGCCTACCAGTGCAGGCAGAAGTTTGTTATAAGACGCAAGCTCTGGCCTTTACGCTCAACGCCAACGTCACATCAGGAGGACCTGATCAAACGCAAAACTACGTTCCTGCAGGTGCCGCCACAGAAGAAAGCCGACGCGATTCAGCACGGCAAGGTGTCCTCTTGGTGCGCTGATGGAAATCACGCACATGGTTTCAACGATCATGTTAAATTAACCAGGCCTCACAACTGGGTGGGTCTGCAATTTTGCAAGGCCACCTCGAGTTTCCCAATTTTACACAGTCATCTCATACGCATCGAAAAACAGCAGAGAAGAGACGACAGCAGGTTTCATCTCACGAATATAGCCGAGAAACATCCATGACATCAGTCATATTCCTTTCGCTACCTGTTGTGCCATTGTTTGCTATCTGTTTGCAGCAAATATCGGGTATCACTTCTGATTCGTGAAAGCCGGAGGTCCAGAATGGAAAGCGTCATAAGATCTGCTCTCGCGCGAACCTCTGTACCCGAATGGAGTGTATTTATTGCAAAGCCGCTAGAGCGAAGCGAGATCAGGCACACGTGCACCCCAAAGGCACGCGACCCGGAACCGACAGTCTGAAACCCACGTGGTCTGCTGTGCCGCATACTCGCAGATCCGGGGATCCTTTCCGCAGGATATCTCGACTCTCACTTCACGACTAGCCACCATGATTTGTTCGCTTGCTGCTCTGTTCTCGAGGCTACATGCTGCGTAGAGTTATAGCAATCGCGACGAGACAGTCTCCTGGGCGTTGCATGAACCCACGGACGGCTGAAGTTCGCTAGCTTACAGAGCTGCGTACGCGATGGCGCACTTCAAACAGAGCCTCTGTGGCGCACGTCCTCACGTCTCATGTTCTCACATGGAGAACGTGACGACTCTTTCCTGGAACCTGGTAACCGGTGGTCCCGGTAGCATGGTGAGATCACCAGAATTCATTGGCTTCACGCGCCAACTTCTGAAGACATCCATTCTGGTTCGCGAACTAGCACATCACCCTCGACAGCTGCGCTCATCACCGTCGCGTCGTCTGAGCGCTGCTGCGAGTTGAAGTACGCTGTATGAAAGTTCCAACTTTGGAGAGGTCGGTCTGAGCATCTTAAGCCGCACATGTGGTCTCGCGCGTACAACCAAGTTCGAGCCTGGAAAGCCCTGGTAGAACCTTACCAATAATGCAATAGCGCCAAACTGTCTCCCTCTTGGTTGCATGTAGCCTCACCAGGGGTGTGATAGCAGTCCAAGGAGCATCGCTAGCACAAACTCGCAGAGACTGAAACACACTCTTAGGTACGGGGCCCAGGCGAACTGTATATATATGGTCGACGAGCGGCGGAACTAACTGCTGCGCTTCTCCAATCCAACATTCTATCACATCAATTGAAGTGCCAACAAAACTCGCCCCACCATGTCCGAAGTTCCATCAGCATCACGTCTGGGACGGAGTTTTCTGGAGTTTCTCAAGGTCCGTCATTGGGACGAGCTGGAGTGCCGCGGTTCCCACCTCCTTGCGATCCAGGAGGAACAGGCTTCTCATGGCTACCACGAGCTAGTCGCCAAAGTCAGCAACGCACCCAATGACCAACTGGGCCTTCATGGACCTGACGATGGGATCGACATTGTAGAAATTCCCGAATGCATGCACAAAAGGGCCGTCTGTGATTTGCATCACCAAATCTGTCTGGACTTCGTTTGTGGCTCTGGCAGTGAGGCATTTCAAGACCATGGAACCAAGTCTTTTTCGCCCAAAGCAAAGCCAGGGTTGACGGTCACCGGAAATGAAGCTACTTCTGGTCACGGAGAACTTTGCAGCTCTTGTAGCTCTGATGAATGTACTGTTGAGTCTGACCAACATTCGGATGACGACTTGGAAGATGGCTTGGACGACGGCTTAGACGATGGCTTGGACGACGATGGATATGACGAGAACGGATCACCGCCGAATGTTGATGCTTGCGATTTGGCCGAGTACGACAAGGCAGAGGTGATTCGGAAAGACCAGGTATCTCAGCGTCGCAAGCAACGCATGGAGATCGATGAAGATGGTGTGAGGACTCTAGTATCTATCTCTGACGATGATGGTAACGCTGGAGGAATGACGGATCCATTGCAGGGTGAGACCGTAACACATGCTAGTCTCACGACCCCCAAATTCATCAGGAAGCCCTCGAGCAGGTCGCCATCTACACCCAAGAACACACCCTCATTCCTGCGGCGCTACTCGGATAAAAATTCAGCACAAAGGACTTTTTACAACGGCCACTACGAGAAAAGCCCCGGTTACCGCACTCTAAGGGCAGTGACCACTCTGTCCGCCGATCCAAGCTATGATGATGACATTGAGGTCAACGAACAAGCCGTAAGGCGCCGGATCATGAAGTCGTTCCAGTCGAAAAATGCCAACACAGCTTCGGGCTTTGTATATGTCTTTCGCGATAATGAGCTTCCTCTCATCAAGATCGGCCGCACAACAAAATCTCTTGAAGCGAGAAAAGCCTTTATCGAGAAAAAGTGTGGTTTCCTGAAGGAACTGAGTCTTGTTGCAGCAGTGAGAGTCAAGGACCACAAGCGGCTTGAAGAAATCATGCACCAAGATCTCGCGCCGCATCGACGTTTCTTCGACTGCGCGTGTGGCGAAAGTACAACTGAGAAAGGGCTTACAAGACACCAAGAATACTTTGAGATCGAAGACGTTACAGCTTTGAGTACTTTGCAACTGTGGGCTGACTTCGTGGAGAGACACCCTTGGGAGCAGCACCAACAAGGCACCCGTCTCAAGCCAGTCTGGCACGACAAGATGTCCGGATGCTCGAGGATTGAGCCATCTGAGACACACGACTCGCACGACGACAGGATCAAGCGTTGGCGAGGATTTCTGAAAATTCCCTCTCCTGAAGCTGAGCTTGAAGTTGGAGTCACAGAAGGGACGTACACACCGCGCCTCACCATGCTAGGTACAGCTCAAAGGCGCTACGACCTTCCCGCCGAGTCCTCTGATCCAGACTACACACCATCGAAGCCTTCCAGATCTGCGACTGAAGACACATCCGAAGCAGATAAGCCTGTAAAGTCGAATCTCTCATTCTTCGGATCTCTGGAGCAGTCATGGTCATCACACGAGCCGAGCAATCTCAAACATGAGCAGGACACCCATGATACAGCTCATGAGCTGTCATCCAGCCTTCCATATCGCACCAAGAACGGCGAACCGAATTCCGTTGATACAGCAGCTTCCGCAACATCGAGTCTACAAGTCAAGAGCACCTCGAACAGGCAATGGGTGTCTTCGTCCGAAAGGCTATCGTTTCCAATGTCTCAAGGCACATGCGAAGCGAGACCGGACACACGTAAACCATCTGGCAACATCCATGGCAAGACACCGTCTGCGGCGAACTCCTTGCCGTCTGGTGCGAAATCCCCGAGTTCACCCATCGCTCAGAAGTCATCACTGGACAGTCGACCGTTTGGACACATCCAGTTCATTCCAGTCTGGCAACCGCCCGTTCCTGACGTTCCAGAAACTTCTGCAACATCAGGCAGCACCATGAGCAGCGAAGCACCGATTGATGGAAAGGTTTCTGCGGTTGAGGGTGGTCCCAGAGAGTCTCATCAGTCTCAGAACGAGGCCCGGCCAAGTGACACAGTCTTTCCGCCATCGCAGAAGATCCCGAAGAATGCTACCATGATGAGCGCCAGTCCGCTTGTGCAGTCGATGACCGAGCTTGCAACATGTTTACTATCCAAAGAAGTCCGACCATTGCCTGCAAGTGCCATCTCAGCCGATATATGGCAGTTCCGATGGCCGCTTGCATGCTCCATCGCGTTTGCGTTACACTCGCCTCACATTCCCGCAGGTTTGTCCCTCTTGATGTGGAGCATCTTCCTGCCGTTATTTGTGGCGGAGCTGAGAGGTTGGACCGTTGTAGATAAGGCGTAATTTTACATGTAAGGACGATTGGTGTTGTAGTGTATGCTATCGATTCAGTCTCGACCAGTGGAACACCCCAAATGTTAGGGTTAGGGCTTGGAGTAGCCCTTGGAAGATTACGGATCAATAAATGTCAATTTTGACCCAGGATGCTTTTGCAAGTTATCTGTTTGTATCTATGCATAGATGAACTGACTCTGTTGGTACCTAGGGTAGTTGTGGAGCTTTTGTGGCTCATATGACAATATATCCTCAATTCATGGCTCGAGGATACAATTGTGCTGGCGCTTTGAATGCATGCCACTCAGATTTTCGTGTTCTTGTCCACATCTTCATGATTTCTTCGCACGCACAGCAGCGGCACACATATCTCGCGAGTCATCGGCAAGAGCTGAAAGTGTAGAAACGGAAGATTGTTGCCCAAAGTCGCACGCCGCGTTGAAGCAAAGACTTGTCAGGCTGGCTGCAGCCTAACAACTCACGACACCACACATCTGTGCCTCTCTATCTTTCTCCTACCATCGTGTATTAATTCAGCTTCTTCCGCACCTCAAGCACGTCCTAGCACAATCTGCTGCAGTATCTTGTGAGGCGATCAGGCAACGATGCTCGGCTACGTTGCATCCGTTCTAGGCTTCTAAGAACAACCAAACTCCACAAACATCGAACGGGGCCATGGAACCTAGCTGTCAAGGTTATGGACCAACGCCACCTAGAGCTGACGTTCGCCTCCAGGTCGACAGCAAGAACAGCGACTTGGTGCGACTTTTCGGCTTTCCACCTCAAGAGGACTACCCCAAATCAATGCGGTATTCACCACCAGCATTTGGCCAAGATGGTCCATACATCCATTACCTACTCGGTGAAAGCCCAGCAAGCGTCAAATACGTTATGGGCAGGGAGTGGTGCTCGCGACTTCGGGGCGACCCAAGATATCCGCAAACAGATCCACGCCAAAGTCAAGTTGTCCTCCGCCCATCAGTCGAAAGCAATAACACTTGCAACAACTTTCAGTCTACATCGAATGAAGACCCTGCTGCCTTGGCCGAAGAGAGAGCCCATGCCCTCCGCATGCGCCGCTGCGGAGCTGTGGCCATCGCTGTCGAAGACGACATTGATCACTTTGACACCGGACAAATGAACTTGGCGCGAGAGTACCATTTCGGTTGGCCAGCGAGCGGCGGTGTTTGGGTACTGCGGCCGTCTCCAATAGATCTTGAGCCTGAACGATCGGTAGACCACTACAGAACTGACGACGAGATCATGGAAGACAACCTAGAGAGGCTCTAGAGATACGAAGCCAACATTGCACTTGCTAAGAAGGTGAATCGGCAGGAAGATATGGAGGACGTGTGTCTTGTGCTGGAAGAGGCTGGAGCACGATTTCATGCAGTGATTGAGGACTGCCCGGAGGCTGTGGAGCTGAATTTGTGTTGACCTGTGAAAGTAAGAGTTCAATAGAATGGAGCGTATCGAGCATTCTGCTTGATCGTTGTGCATCATCCGTACAATGATTAGATGTTACCCCTTCTTCCTTGGTGGCTCAGGCTACTTGTTGCCAAACCCGAACGAGTTTGAACTCAGAAGACATGAGCATACACTACATACATGTACCAAAGCCAAAACTCAACCTAACCAACCCACCTCTACAAGTTAACATCACCCTCCCCTTCCACAGCCCTCGCCCCCTCCTCAAAATCAAAAATCTCCTCCGACCCCTCCGCCGCCCTCCCCCACCTCACAACACCCCTCTCATCAACCCCAAACCCCCCCGCCGT
>Ga0265797_10008029_pt1 | contig 14222 bp, 6 predicted proteins | sample P2T30metagenome_FD_192433 | JGI IMG/M metagenome (GOLD analysis project Ga0265797, IMG submission 192433) | Plant litter microbial communities from East Loma Ridge, Irvine, California - P2 T30 | ecosystem: Environmental > Terrestrial > Plant litter > Unclassified | place: USA: California... | reverse complement strand
CGCCTTCGCGGGAATGACGTGCCGAGGGCGCGGGTGCAATCGGCATCGGGCGCTATGCACCGGTCTACGGACAATTCCCCACCACGTAATACCCCGCCGCCGTCTGCGCCAGCATGCTGGTGATGAAGATGTTGTACAGCCCCATGTTCTGGTTCGAGCCGTTGGCGAGCGCAAAGCCGCCGGCCAGGTGGGCGCGTCCCGTCTGCACGTGGGCGTAGTTGCTGGCCGTGCTGGTGGTGCAGGTGAATACCGGCGGCTGCGACGTCCCCACCTGGAAGGCCGGGATGCTGCAGGCGTGCGAGACCTGCCCATTGCTGCCGACCGCCTGCACGCTGCCGCTGTAGCTGCCATCCTGCCGCCCCGCATACGCCTTGGTGAATCCGGCGCCGCTGCCGGCGGCATTGTCGTCGACCGGTGACGGTCCGTTCAGCAGCACCCGGTAGCTGGCGATCGTGCCCTCGCTAAAACTGGCGGCGCCGTTCACCGTGACCGTCGCGCCCGATACGCTGGCGCTGCACGCCGTCACGGTCGGGGCCGGCGCCTGCGCCACGCGCAGATTGTTGGCGAACCAGAAATCCATGATGAAGGCCGGATAGTTCACGCGCGTGGCATTCACGTAATTGGCGTTCTGGCCACCGGCGCCGGCCGGCCAGGCGTGGGCCAGGCCGGTCACCGTGACCTGCGAGGTGCGCACCTTGCCGTTCGCATCCACATGCTGGACATTGCTGCCGCTGCCCGGCACCGTCGTCGCGGCGCCTTGCGTGAAGGCGCCGCCATATACCTGGCGCATCGCGGCAGCAATCAGCGGCCCATAGGCCTGCGCCACCACGTAGTCGCCCGTGCCCCAGACCACGCCGGCGACCTGGGTCGCGAAGTGGGCGGCAGCGTTGCCGGCCATGGCGCGGCAGTTGCTGGCGGCGGTGGTCGCCGTGAAGCCGGACGGCACCAGTGAAATCTGACCTGAAGATACGCCTGGCGCGGGCCCGGCGCTCACGCCCATGCCGGCGAACACCTCGGGGGCGGTGCACGCCATCACCATGGCCTTGGCGCCGCCCGACGACAGGCCGGTGACGTACACCTGGCGGGGATCGATCGCGTATTGCGGGTTGGCGACAAAGCGGTTGACCAGGTCGAGCAGCACCGCGCTGTGCCCGTAGGAACGGCTGCGGTTGGTGGCGGCCCAATCCCAGCAGTGGGTGCCGTAGACATTGCCGGTGGCGTTCGGCGCCAGGATCACGGCGCCGTCGTTGTCGGCCACGGTTTTCCAGTTGAAGCCGGCGTCGTTGCTGCCGTCGATGACGTCGCCGCCCGCGGTCTGGCCGCAACCGTGCAGCACCAGCACCAGCGCGCGCTTGCCGTCGATGCGCGGGGGCGTCGCCGGCCAGTAGTAGTAGCCGCTCAGGGCGCCGCCATGGGTGGTGTCGCTGGCCCAGACCTGGTTGGCGCTCCAGGCGCCGGGGCCGGCTTGAACGGGGGCTTGTGCGAGGCAGGAGAGCCATGGCGCGCACAGCGCCAGGCAGACGGCGGCACGCGCCGTCCAGTGGGAATAGAAAGGCATGCATGTCTCCGTGTAGGTTATCGTGGCGCGGATCTGACGGCCCGGCCATTTCATTCTAGTCACGGAACAGGGACGCACAAGCGGGCATGACGGAGCGTGCCGGCACGCCGCTTGTGCGCATTTGCACAGCCAGGACGGCTGCGCACAGGAGGAGGCTTACTGCATCAGTTCGGCGATCATCTTCACCGGCGCATTGCCGTAGCTGAGGAACTGGTCGTGGAATTCCTTCAGCTTGAAGCGCTCGCCCAGCTGCTTCTGGCGCTGTTCGCGCAGCGCCATGATCTGCTCGTAGCCGCTGTAGTAGCTGGTCAGCTGCACCGAGGTCAGCGTCGCGCGGCGCCATTTTTCATCGGCTTCCTGGCGCGTCTGGAATGCCTGGCGCGTCAACAGGTCGATCGCTTCCGCCTGCTCCATCCCGAGCACCTGGACGCTGTAGTCGAGGATGGTGTTGGTGACGCTGCGCAGGTTCCATTTCGAGTACATCAGCCACATTTCTGGCGCGTTGTCGCCATAGCCCGATTCGAGCATCATGCGCTCGCTGTACACGGCCCAGCCCTCGACCATCGCGCCGTTGCCGAACAACGACTTGATCAGCGAAGGCGAGCGGTTCGCATGCACCAGCTGGGCATAGTGGCCCGGGATCGCTTCGTGGATGTTCAGGATCTGCAGGATCCACTCGTTGTATTCGCGCAGGCTGCTCTCGGCCTGCTCGGCGGTGAGGCTGTCCATCGGCGTGACGTTGTACCAGGTCTTGTCCTTCGGACGGTAAGGACCCGGCGCGTCGATGCTGGCGCCGGCCACGCCGCGCTGGTACATCGGGGTTTCGCGCACTTCCAGCGGTTTGCTCGGGTCCAGCGTCAACAGGTCATGCTTGATCACCCAGTCCTGCAGTACCGGGATCTGGCGCCGGATCTCGGCAAAGAAGTTCTCGCGCGCGACGTGGCGGGCCGACAGTTTGTCGACCATCAGGCCGATCTTCTGGAAGCGGTCGGTCGGCTTGGTCACCCCGGCCATGTACTTCGGCCACAGCTCGTCGGAGATCTTGTCCATGTGGGTCAGGAGCTCTTCGCGCGTGGCGAGCGCCTTGCGGAAGGTCTGTTCGGCGCTGCTCGACGACTGGATGTCGAGCGCGAACTTCTGCTCGTACAGCGCCTTGCCGATGCGGAACGGACGCGCCTGGCCGCTGGCGGCCTGGCGCTTCTCGACGGCCAGCAAGAAGTCGACATAGCCGACTACCGCAGTGCCGGCGTTGGCGATGCGCTGGGCGAAGATGGCTTTTTCCTGCGCGGTCAGGATCGAGTCCTGGGCCGCCTTGCCCAGGTCGGCCAGCACCGCCATCGTGCCCGGCGCCTGGCCGATCGCCAGCTGGGTGTGTTCACGGGTCGGATTGACGATCGAGGCCTGGGCCGCCTCGTAGTAGGCCGGCACGTCGGCCAGGCGCTTGAGGATGGTGCGCAGGCGCTGCGGCTTGGCGGCGTAATCGGTGTTCAGGATCAGGTCGAGCGGGGCGGCCACGTTGTACTGGGCCGGGTTCCATTCGAATTCGCGGAAGGTGGTGATCTGCCAGCGGTCCTTTTCCAGCTTGTTCATCAGCAGGGCCAGGTCGGTGCGGTAGCGCGGCGACAGCTGCTTCTGGTCGAGCTTGCCGAATTTGTCCAGCCACTCGTTGGCGAACGCCAGCTTCCTGGCGCGCGTTTCCGGGTTCGGCACCGTCAGGTTGGCGGCCTGGTCGAACTTGCCGACATAGATGCCGCCTTCCGGATCGACGCGCCACAGCGCGGTCAGGTATTGCATGCTCATGGTTGCCATGCGGCGGTCCAGGCGGCCTTCGCTGGCGCTGGCACTGGCACTGGCCACGCCGGCGCCGGCGGCCACCGCGCCCGCGGCAGCGGCGCCGGCGACAACCTTCTTGCCCTTGTTCGACGCTTTTTTCTTGACGACTTTCGAGGATGTGGCCTTGCCGGCCCTGGATTGGGCGGCGCCAGCCGGCGCCAGTGCGAAGCACGCCAGCAGGGCTGCCAGCGCAATCTTTGTTTTCATCATGGTGTTCAGCCCTGTCACAGATGGGGTGGGGCGTCCCGCATTGCAGGCGAGACGCAAAGCGCGTGCAGATTAGCATCAAACCGCCCTTTTGCGGCCGTTAGAAACATTCCGACACGTAAGTTTGTCAACGTTGTCGATCAGGCCATTCAGGCGCCCAGGCCGGCGCGCAGCATCTGCAGCATGTCGCCCGCCGACATGCGCGCCGCCGTTTCGGTCCCTTCCAGCAGGCTGTCGGCCAGGTCGCGCTTGTGGCGGTGCAGCTCGACGATGCCTTCCTCGATGGTGCCGCGCGCCACCAGGCGGTAGATCGTCACCGGGCGCTGCTGGCCCATGCGGTGGGCGCGGTCCGAGGCCTGGTCTTCCACCGCCGGGTTCCACCACGGGTCCATGTGGATCACATAGTCGGCCGCGGTCAGGTTGATGCCGACCCCGCCCGCCTTGAGGCTGATGAGGAACATGTCGCCCTCGCCGGCCTGGAACGCATCGACCCGGCGCTTGCGCTCGCGCACCGGGGTCGATCCGTCCAGGTACTGGTACTTGACGCCCTGGGCATCGAGGTAGGTGCGGATCAGGGTCAGGTGGTCGACGAACTGGCTGAACACCAGTACCTTGTGGCGGTTGTCGAGCAGGTCGCTGGTCAGGCGCGCGAACGCGGCCAGCTTGCTGCTGGCGATGCCGGCGCCGGGCGCGACCAGCTCGGGATTGCAGCAGGCCCGGCGCAGCCGCATCATCTCGGCCAGGATCTCGATCGCCTTCTGGCCTTCGGGCGCTTCCAGCGCGGCCAGCTTGTCGAGCGCCTGGCGGCGCAGCGATTCGTACAGCGCATTTTCTTCGGCACTCAGCGCCACCGGCACCACGATCTCGGTGCGCGGCGGCAGTTCCTGCAGCACCTGCGCCTTGGTGCGGCGCAGGATGAACGGCTGCGTGAGTTTGCGCAGGCGCGCCCGCGCGCCGGCTTCGGCGCGCTTGTCCTGTGCCTTCTCGATCGGGCCGGCAAAGCGCAGCTGGAACTGGTCCGCGGTGCCCAGCAGGCCCGGATTGATGAAGCGGAACAGGTTCCACAATTCGCCCAGGTGATTTTCGAGCGGCGTGCCGGTGGCGGCCATCCGGAAGTCGCCCTGCAGCGCCATGACCGCCTGCGAACGCTTGGTGTGCATGTTCTTGATCGCCTGCGCCTCGTCCAGCACGATGCTGTGCCAGCGGCGCGACTTGAACAGCGGCGCTTCGAGCTGCAGCAGGCCGTAGCTGGCCACGATCACGTCGAACGGGCCCGCCTGTTCGATCATCGCGGCGCGCTCGCCGGGGCCGAAGAACTTCACGTTCAGCGTCGGCGCGAAGCGCGCCGCTTCGTCGATCCAGTTCAGGCACACCGTGGTCGGGGCCACCACCAGCGCCGGGCCGTCCTGGGCGCGGGTGAGCAGCAGCGCCAGCGCCTGCAGCGTCTTGCCCAGGCCCATGTCGTCGGCCAGGCAGGCGCCCACGCCCCAGTGGGCCAGGCGCGCCAGCCAGTTGAAGCCGTCGACTTGATAGTCGCGCAGTTCGGCCTGCAGCGTCGATGGCAATTGCGGGACAAAAGCGGTGTTGTCCGCCATGGTGTCGAGGTGCGCGCGCCAGGCCTTGTCGGCGTCGACGCTGCCGGCTTCGCGGGCGAAGTCGTCGAGCGCGAACGTGGCCAGGAAGTGGGTGCGGATGCCATCGCCCTGCACGTCGCCATAGGCGCCCAGCTCGGTCAGGCGGCGGTGCAGTTCGTCGCTCAGGGCCAGGTATTCGTTGTCGCCCAGCGCAACGAAGCGGCTGCCGCTCTCGCGCAGCTTTTCCAGCAGCGTGCGCAAGTCCAGCACCCGGCCTTCGTCGATCACCACGTCGCCGCTGGCGGCGAACCAGTCGCGTTCGCGCCGGATCTGGACCCGCACCGATTTCGACGTCGCTTTCTTCGTGACGCGGAAACGCTCGCCCTCGGGCCAGGCCACCACGATCGTGCCGGCGTCGAAGGCGCGCAGCGCATCGACCAGTTCCAGCGCCAGCAGCGGCTGGCCGAGCAGCCATTCGCCGTGGTCGAATTCGGCCTGTTCCAGCACCTCGCAGCGCGCCGCCAGCTGGCGCTCGGCCTCGCGTTCGGCGGCAAGGCTGCGCCGCGCCTCCATGCGCACGCCGTCGACATCGGCGATCACATTGGCCGCGCCGTCGCCGGGAGCGTAATAAGCGCCCCCTGGCAGCGGCTGCACCAGCACCTGCATGCGCAGGCCCTGCTGATAAGGGCGCAGCAGCAGGTGCAGGCGGGCGTCGGCGGCGACCGTGTCGATGTCGGCGTTGCTGGCGCCGATGTCCGACTGCACGGTGACGATCGACGACACCGCGCCAATGGCGCGCAGCACGCGGCGCTCGGCCGTCAGCGGCACGTCCAGGCCGTCGCCGACGATGGCGGCGATGCGCCGGTGTTCTTCCCTGATGTGCACCAGGCGCAGGCGGGTCGGGCTTTCCAGCGAGACCACCACGTCGCCGGCCTCGTCGGCCAGCGACGGCTGCAGCATGATGGCGACCCGCTCGCCGTGTTTCTTGACCAGCAGCTCGGGTTCGCCCGGCAGCAGCTCGACGCGCGTGCCCGGCGCATGCATCCAGAACAGCAGCGGATGGCCGACCAGCGCGGCCAGCGCCTTGTGCACCTCGAGCTCGAAGCGGATCCCGCTGCCGGCATAGTGGCGCCGGCCGGCGATGGCATTGACCGCCTGCAGGTCCTGGGTGGTGAGGAAATCGAGCTGCGGACCTTCCTCGGCCAGGCGCTTCAGGCCCATGGCGCGGCCGCGGCTCCAGCCGCCCTGGGCGTCGCGCTTCTGTTCGCGCGGTTCGAGTTCCTGCACGCCCAGGTGCGGGTCATGGCGGATCAGCCAGACCAGGCGCGATTCGCGCACGTTCTCGACATTGGTCGCGGCCTGCAGGTTGATCAGGGCGTTCAGCTGGCGTTCCCACGGTTCTTCGCGGGTAAACCACAGCGCCATGTCGCTGAAGCGGTGACGGCCGCGCAGTGCGCTCGCGCGCGCCGCATGGGCGACGCTGCCGGCTTGCCCCATCCGGGCCAGCACGCCGGCCAGCTGGGCCGACCAGAAATCGAAGCCGGCCGCCTCGGACTGGGCCAGCATGTCTTCGATGCGGGTGCGCTGGTGCGCGAGCGCCGACAGGCCGAGCCAGTCGTGGATCAGGGCGCGAAACACGGTCGGCTCCAGCGCCATCTCCCAGCTGCGGGTGCCGAACAGGTTGGCGTCGACGGTGCCGCGACGGATTTCGTGCAGCATGCCGAGCTGGAACCAGACCGCGTTCTCGGGGCGCTGCACGGCGCGCGTCACGCCCTCCAGCCAGGCGTCGGCCAGCTTGCGCTGGCCGGGCTCACTGCTTCTCAGCAGGGCCGCCATGGCCAGGTGCGCAGCCGGGCCGTCGAAGGTGGCCTTGCGCTTGCCGGTCTCGCGCCGCAGCTGCTTCAGCGCCTGCTCGATGCCGGCCAGGCCGGCATCAAGATCGTCGCGCAGGACCTGCACCACGCTGCGCAGGAACAGGCCGGGCGAATCGCTCATCTCGGCCACCATCGCCAGCGTGTCGTCCAGGCGACCGCACAGCAGGTAGTGCTCGCCCAGCGCCAGGCGCAGCCGGCTTTCCGGGCCGGTCCTGGCCAGATGGCGTTCGGCGCACGCGCGCACCGCCGGCGCGATGGCCGGCTCGCTCTGCACATGCAGCACCAGTGTTTGCAGCACGCCTTCGCGCAGGCGCGGATGGATGCGGTCGACCAGCGCCGGCGAGAACGGGCGCGCGCACAGGTCGACCAGCGGATGCAGGTAGTTGGCTTCGTGGCAGCGCAGGCAGGCGTCCAGCAGCGGCGAGGCGATGTCTTCGTCCTCGCCGGTCAGCAGGGCGATGCGCAGCAGGGCCAGGCCCTGGCGGTAGCTGCGCAGCATCAGGTTGCCCTGCCAGTCGCGGCGCACGGTCTGGACCTGGCCGTAGGCGCCGGCCACGCGCTCGAACAGGCCGCTGTCGAGCGCCAGGTCGAGCACCGGCCACGCCGCGCCAGGCGCGATCGCGCTGCCGCGCTCATTGGCGTCGATCAGCAGGCCCGCGTCGCGCAGGCGCGCCAGTTCGTCGGCCCATTGCGCCTCGGGCAACTGCGCGCCCAGGGCCCGCATGTGTTCGAGGATGCGCTGGCGCCCCATCGGCTCGCCCGCGATCGCGAGCAGCGTCAGGATCGCCTGTTCTTCGGGGCCGCAGGCGGCCAGGCGTTCTGCCAGTTCGTCCAGCGTCATGCGGCGGGCAGGTTCTCGATCTCGATCGCCGGCAGGCCGTCCGCCACCGGGATGCCGAACACGCGCAGGTAGAACACCAGTTCGGCCTCGAGCGTGCGCACCACGCTGTCGGCCTTGCGGAAGCCATGGCCCTCGCCCTCGAGCGTCAGGTAGGCCACCGGCAGCCGGCGCGCGCGCAGGGCCTCGACCATGCTCTCGGACTGCTGCGGCGGCACCACCTTGTCATCCAGGCCCTGGAAGAAGATCATCGGCCGGCGCAGCTTGTCGGTGTGGTGGATCGGCGAGCGTTCGCGGTAGACGGCTGGCGCACGCTCGGGCGGCGCGATCAGGTACTGGTTGTAGTGTGACTCGAATTTGTGCGAATCGGCATCCAGCCCGGCCAGGTCGGACACGCCGTAATAACTGGCGCCGGCCTTGAACACATCGTGGAAAGCCAGCGCGGATAAGACGGTCAGGCCGCCGGCGCTGCTGCCGCGGATCAGGAGGCGCTGCGGATCGACGACGCCCTGTTCGGCCAGGTGGCGCGCGCCGGCCACGCAATCCTCGACGTCGACCACGCCCCACTGGTGTTCGAGCAGGTTGCGGTAGGCGCGCCCGAAGCCGGTGCTGCCGCCGTAGTTCACGTCCAGCACGGCGAAGCCGCGGCTGGTCCAGTACTGGGTCGACAGCTTCAGGGTGCTGGCCGCCATGCCGGTCGGGCCGCCATGGCCGATCACGATCAGCGGCGGCAGCTCGCCGTCCTGCGGCGCGTGGTCGGGATTGGCCGGCGCGTAATAGAAGGCGTGGGCGGTGCGCCCGTTCGCGCTCGGGTAGCTGATCGCCAGCGGCACCGACAGGTACGTGCTCGCCGGCGGTTGCGGGATCGAGTGGGCCAGGACGTCGGTGGCGCCCGTGGCCAGGTCGATGCGCGCCAGTTCGGGAGCGATGGTGGGCGCGCCGCCCAGCAGGGCAACGATGTCGCCGTGCACGCGCAGCTCGCGGATTTCCTCGTACGGCGTGTCGATCGGGTTCAGCACGCCGTCGACCAGCTCGGCCAGGTGGCTGACGCCCGCTTCGCTGTAGGCGCACACGATGCGCCCGTCGCGGCGAAAGCCGTACAGCGATCCGCCGAACGACCAGTGCGGAGCGCCGAATTCGGCCTCGCGCGGGCACAGCGGATCGGCCACGCCATCGAGGAAGGCATACAGGTTCCACCAGCCGCTGCGGTCCGACACGAAGTGCAGCACGCCGTCTGGCGACCATTCGGGCTGGCAGATCGATTCGTCCGGGCCGCCGGCGACCAGGCGGCCGTCGACCAGGGTACCGTCGTCCAGCACGTCGGCCAGCCACAACTCGGTGCCTTCCCACGGCATGCGCGGATGGTCCCAGCACAGCCAGGCCAGCTGGCGTCCGTCGGGGGACAGGCGCGGCGCGGCATAGAAGTCGCTGCCCTCGACCAGCACCGTCTGGGCGCCGTCGAAGCCGACCGCGCACAGGGTATTGACCGGGTAGGCGCCAGCGCCGGCATGGTCTTCGCGCACCGCGATCAGGCGCGCGCGCCTACGATCCAGCACGAAGTCGGCGAAACGCTGCTCGCCTTCGGCAGTCAGCGCGACCGGCTGCCCGTTGGGCTCGATGCGATACAGGCGGTTATCGACATGATGCGAGAAGAAGGCCACGCCGTCGGCCAGCAGGCAGGCCCCGCCGCCATACTCGTGCACGCGGCTGCGCACATTGAACGGCGCCGGGGTCAGTTCGCGGCTGCCGCCGTCGTCGTGCACCATCAGCGTGGTGCGCCCGGCCTCGCTGGCGCGTCCCTCCAGCCAGCCCAGCCGCGACCCATCCAGCATCAGCTGCGCCAGCGGCACGGCGCCGGCGGCGACGACAGCGGCGCTGATCGGGGAGGTCCAGGCGCCGCATGGCGTCGGCTGTTTGCTTTGGGCAACGGTCATGGTTCAATATCTCCAATGAGGGGTGTGCATTATAAGTGGGCACCCGAGGATGCGATAATAGAGGTTTCCCCCCGAATCCCTTGTCCGCCATGCCACAATTTGCCCCGCTCAAGAACGACACCTTCCTGCGTGCGCTGATGCGCCAGCCGACTGACTATACCCCGGTGTGGCTGATGCGCCAGGCGGGACGCTACCTGCCGGAATACCGCGCCACCCGCGCGCGCGCCGGTTCGTTCCTGGGACTGGCGAAGAATCCCGACTACGCGACCGAAGTCACGCTGCAACCGATCGACCGCTATCCGCTGGACGCGTCGATCCTGTTCTCGGACATCCTGACGGTGCCGGACGCGATGGGCCTGGGCCTGTACTTCGCCGATGGCGAGGGCCCGAAATTCGAGCGTCCGCTGCGGACCGAAGCCGAAGTGAACGCGCTGGCAGTGCCTGACATGGCGTCGCTCGACTATGTCTTCAAGGCCGTGACCTCGATCCGCACCGCCCTCGATGGGCGCGTGCCTTTGATCGGCTTCTCGGGCAGCCCATGGACGCTGGCCTGCTACATGGTCGAAGGCGGCGGCTCGCGTGAATTCCACACGGTCAAGAAGATGCTGTACAGCCGTCCGGACCTGATGCACCGCATCCTGGACATCAATGCGCAAGCCGTGATCCAGTACCTGAACGCCCAGATCGACGCCGGCGCGCAGGCGGTGATGATCTTCGATTCGTGGGGCGGGGCGCTGGCCGATGGCGCCTACCAGGCATTCTCGCTGCGCTACATGAAACAGATTCTGGACGGCCTGCAGCGCGAGAAAGACGGTGTCACCATCCCGGCGATCGTGTTCACCAAGGGTGGCGGCATCTGGCTCGACGAAATGGCCGATATCGGCGCCGACGCGCTGGGCCTGGACTGGACCGTCAACCTGGGCCGCGCGCGCAGCCTGGTGGGCGACCGCGTGGCGCTGCAGGGCAACCTCGATCCGGCCATCCTGTTCGCCGAACCGGACCAGATCCGCGCCGAGGTCGAGCGCTCGCTGGGCGCATATGGCGTCCCGTCGGCCGGTCACGGCCATGTGTTCAACCTGGGCCATGGCATTTCGCAGTTCACGCCGCCGGAATCGGTCACCGCCATGGTCGACGCGGTGCACAGCTTCAGCCGCAAGCAGCGCGGCGCCTGAGTACCCACAACGGCCGGTGATGCAGGCAGCATTGCCGGCCCGATATCCCTACTTGTTCACAACTTCTTAAATCCCGGTAAAAATTCCTGTGGACATCTTCATATCCCCGGGATTATCGTAAGCCGATGATTAATAAGCTTTTTTTGATCATCGAGCGGTGCAAATTGCGGTAGCGGGTCAAGGTTGTTCCACAGAACCCACGCCGAATTGGGGCCTTGTTCACAAAGTTATCAACAGCCTGCGCAAAACTGGGGAAAAGTTCTTGGTTTACCGTGACTTAGCGTTCTTCTTCAAGTGTTACATGAGGTTTGTGACGCAATGCAGCGCGTTTTCCAACGGCTTGCCCCGACTTATGCACAACTTGGGAAATGCCCTCGAGGTTGTTAACAGGCGCCAAGGTGTTTTTATAAGTCATTGATTTAATGATGAAAAATACTCTTGTTTTCGAGAATTATCGAAATGGACTTGATCTAACGTAAACCTTTAACAGGGTCAAGTCCCACGCTATTCACAAAGTTTTCCACAGATTTGCACAGGACCCAGATTGTTTTATTGCATCCTCGAAGTCGTCATCGACACGCCGCTCAACAGCAGCTTCGACTACCGCTGGCCGTGCCAGCCGGGTGACGAACCGCTGCCGGGCCAGCTGGTGCTGGTGCCGTTCGCGCGGCGCGAAGTCATGGCCCTGATCGTGGCGGTCAAGACAGACACTGAGGTGCCGGCCGACAAATTGAAGGATGCGCTGGCGGTGCGCAGCCAGCTGACCCCGTTGCCCGAGCGCTGGATTGCGCTGGCGCGCTTCGCCGCCGACTATTACCAGCGGCCGGTGGGGGAAGTGGCGCTGCCCGGCCTGCCGAAAAACCTGCGCGTGCCGACCACGGTGGCGCTCGACCGCGCGTTGAAAAAACTGGCCAGGCTCGATCCGGCCCAGGATGCGACGGCGGTGGACATGCCGGCGCTGAACGCCGCCCAGCAGGAAGCGGCCGACGCCATCGGCGGCGCCGACGGGTTCACGCCGCTGCTGCTGTGGGGCGTGACCGGCAGCGGCAAGACCGAGGTGTACCTGCAGGCCTGCGCCCAGGTGCTGGCGCGCGATGCGCAGGCGCAGATCCTGATCCTGGTCCCCGAGATCAACCTGACGCCGCAGCTGGAAGGGAATATCCGGGCGCGTTTTCCCGGCCTGATGCTGGCCACGCTGCACAGCAGCCTGTCCGAGGGCGAGCGCATGCTGCACTGGCTGGCCGCGCACCAGGGCCGGGCGCGCATCGTGCTCGGCACCCGGCTGGCGATCCTGGCCTCGCTGCCGCATCTCAAGCTGATCGTGATCGACGAAGAACACGACCCGTCATACAAGCAGCAGGAAGGCCTGCGCTATTCGGCGCGCGACCTGGCCGTATGGCGCGCCCACCAGCTGGCGATCCCGATCGTGCTCGGATCGGCCACGCCCTCGCTCGAGTCGTGGCACCACGCGAAGTCGGGCCGCTACCGGCGCCTGGACCTGCGCGAGCGCGCGGTGCAGGATGCGGTGCTGCCGACTGTGCGCCTGATCAATATGGAGCGCGACCGCGCGCGCGACGGCCTGACGGGCGACGTGCTCAAGGCCCTGCGCACCCGCCTGGAGCGCGGCGAACAGTCACTGCTGTTCCTGAACCGGCGCGGGTATGCCCCGGTGATCAGTTGCGACGCCTGCGGCTGGATCAGCAACTGCACCCGCTGCACCGCCTTCATGGTGCTGCACAAGCCCGAGCACCGGCTGCGCTGCCACCACTGCAGCCTCGAACTGCGCATTCCCCGCTCCTGCCCGACCTGCGGCAACGTCGACCTGCAGCCGCTGGGACGCGGCACCCAGCGGGTAGAAGAACACCTGCACGCAATTTTCCCGGAGGCGCGCATCCTGCGCATCGACGCCGATTCGACCCGCCTGAAAGGCAGCGCCCAGGCGGCCTTCGACAGCGTGCACCGCGGCGAAGTGGACATCCTGATCGGCACCCAGATGGTCGCCAAGGGCCACGACTTCAAGAAGCTGACCCTGGTCGGCATCCTGAACCCCGATACCGCGCTGTTCTCGCAGGATTACCGGGCCAGCGAGCGCCTGTTCGCCCAGCTGATGCAGGTGGCCGGACGGGCCGGACGGGCCGGTGCGCCGTCCGAGGTGCTGGTGCAGACCCGCTACGTGCAGCATCCGCTGTACGGCGCCGTGATGCGCCACGATTACGAACGCTTCGCCGGCCAGCTGCTCGACGAGCGGCGCGAGGCCGGCCTGCCGCCGTTCATGTACCAGGCGCTGCTGCGCGCCGAGGCCAGGGAGCTGCCCATCGCGATCGCCTTCCTGGAAGCGGCGCGCGACTGCCTGCCGGCCGAGGGCATCCTGATCAACGATCCGATCCCGATGACGATGACGCGGGTGCACAATGTCGATCGCGCCCAGTTGCTGGTGGAGTCCAGCTCGCGGCCGGCGCTGCAGGCGTTCCTGAAAGTGTGGGTCGAGGAACTGCGGGTCATGAAACCGCGCGTGAAGTGGTCGCTCGAGGTCGACCCGCTCGATATCTAGCGCCATAAAAAAAGGCGCTGTCCGCGTTAAATGTGGATGAGTACTGAACTGTCGAGCTGTTCTGCGGTCGAATCCCTCTCTCATCAAGAGGAATCCGGCCATGCAATCACCGCATTTCGAGGAATGGTTTGCCGCGCTGGGGTTGCTGAACGCGCCCCAGCGCAAGCAGGTCCAGCAAGCGCTGCTGCCTGCAGCCGGCCTCGACCAGATCATTGCGCTCATCGACAAGATCCGGGCGCCCGGGCGGCGCTGCCCGCGTTGCGCAGGTGCACGGTGTCACCGTCACAGCCAGGCCAACGGGCTGCAGCGCTTTCGCTGTTGCGCGTGCGGGCGCACCTTCAACGACCTGACCGGCACGCCGCTGGCGCGCCTGCGGCTCAAGGGCAAATGGTGCGACTACCTGACGGCGCTGCTCGACTCGCTGCCGGTGCGTACGGCTGCCAAAAGGGTCGAGGTACACCGTAATACCGCGTTCCGCTGGCGCCACCGGTTTCTCGCTTGGGTCAAGTTCGACCGGCCCGAGCGCCTGACCGGCATTGTCGAGGCCGACGAAATGTTCGTGCTCGAATCCCAAAAGGGTTCACGCAAGCTCGACCGCCCAGCGCGCAAGCGCGGCGGCCGGGCAAGCCGGCGCGGCATCTCGCGCGAACTCGACTGCATCCTGGTCGCGCGCGACCGCAC
>Ga0265797_10008027_pt1 | contig 14225 bp, 21 predicted proteins | sample P2T30metagenome_FD_192433 | JGI IMG/M metagenome (GOLD analysis project Ga0265797, IMG submission 192433) | Plant litter microbial communities from East Loma Ridge, Irvine, California - P2 T30 | ecosystem: Environmental > Terrestrial > Plant litter > Unclassified | place: USA: California... | reverse complement strand
AACTGCAGGACACGTTAGCATCGGCCCGATAGTGGAACCCTAATCACAACGTACCACTGTCAGTCAGCTCAGCCCAAATACCAGCAACTCCTGGTAGGTTGGCTTGACCGCCCAATCTGCCTTCGGTACCGACCTCTCGAGCGAGGAACGTGACTTGACTGGCAAACTCCTGGAGCTGGTCCACCATGGTGTTGATCGTGCGCTTGAACAGGGTGATTTCAGGGTCCATCTCCTTAGCATGAATCAAGACCTTTTTGCTCAAGTCACCCATAGCGACGGCAGTGACGATAGCGCCGATTTCCCGCAGTGCCTTTTGGAAAGCCAGGTTGGCTGTGAAATGTCAGCCACAACGTTGCCTTTTCAAGACTATAGAGCATACCCTGTTGATGCTTGCCGAGTTCCCTTTTCAGTGCGCCGATGTCCTCAATGCCATGTTCGAATACCATGCTCTGTGTCGTTAGTTGCTTATTCACTTCCTGGCTTAGGTTGTCTGTTGTCTGTCAGCCTGGGCGCATGCAGAGGTCTTCTGTGGGCTCCCACCAATGTGCTCGCGCTGGTTTCTAATCTGGTCGGCTTGCTGGTTCAAGTGCACTCGCAGATAGTTGAGCTGCTCTTCGGTAAGGGCTGCCGCGGGCTGTTCTGGGTCGCCATTCGACTCTTTGGCGGCGAGCCAGTTGGATACCCAGATGGCGCGCTCCTTGTTGGATCCACGACGTCCTTGGGCGGGTGGGCCGCTGTTGCCGCGGAAGACTCCTGCTGGAGTATATAACGCGCCCTCCTCGGGCGGCTCTTGTGCGGGTGTCAGAGGGAACTGGCCCTGCTGGTTTGGAGCATGGCTGCTCTTGTGCTCGAGAAAGTCTATTCTTGAGCATAGCGCCGACAGCTCCTGCTCTAGTTGCGTCTTCTCCTCGCTCTCCGGGCCTGGCAGCGCGATGGCATTTGCAGCCGTCTTGGCTCCGTTGGCAGAAACTTGTGCGCTGAAGCTGGGGTCTCGCGTAGGGTCGTGTTGGCGGGCGAGGTTGCGGATGATGGCTGAGACGCTCGAGTACGTCTCTGCGGCCATTGTGGCGGCGGGTGGAAGGGTGAAAGGCTCGAAGGGCTGCTATGTGCGCATCTGGAACGGGCAAGATGGACAGGAATGCGACAGAGCGGGTATCGATGGGAGAGAGGGCGGAAAGGGACAAAGGAGGGACTGAAGAGCCTTTCGGGGCAGACGACTGCGAGGATACTGATGGATCGCGAGATGAACTTGGGAGGTATCGAAGAAGCGCAAGCAGGGGACGCCCCGCTAGGATGGATATCCAGTATCGCTCAATCAAGGTTAGCGTCGAAGTTAGCAGCTAGGCAGCGTGAAGAATAACCGCAAGCCACAAAGCGCACGAGTCCGCGGGGACAGACAGAAACTGCGTGAGGAGGGAAAGAGCAAAGACAGCCCGACCAAGCGTGCTACGGTATGCTGCCTCACTCTCCCAAAGGATTGCCCGAATTGCTGCCGGGTTGGGAAAGCAGACTGGAGGCAGAATGACAGATGTAACGCTAGGCCGAGAGCACTCTAGTCAGCCCTGGTGGAGTGGATCCGTGCACGTTGGACCTTGGAAAACGGACATCTCGGACCACAGCAACCAACGGCCGCTTGCTGAACCTCCCACCGCGGAACCAGCGCTCTCAGCACAGCGAGACTTGACACCGCACACCGCCGACGTCATTCTCCCTGCCCAGCCCTTCGCCGACACCGCGAAATGAAGTGCGACCATGCATCCAGCATCCGCGTGCCATCTCTTAGCACGTACGGGTATACGAACAGAGCGACGAATGGCAGTGCGACCGAAGCCACCCAGCACCCACCAGTGTGGCAAATTACCCCTATTCGCTGGGAACGGCGGGCGGAACAGGCATCGCCTAGCACAGCAGCGCACTCGGGATACGTTGGACTTCAACGCCCTCGCTGAAGTGTGAAATGCGCCTCTAATCTAACCACGGCTTGACTGCGCTGCTCTCCTGTTTGATCTGCATGCCACAGCGCATGTCGTACTCCTGCCGTGGTTTCAGTGCCATCGATCGCAATATGAGACGACGTGGCGGTACATCTCAGATCTTATCGTGCCATGCTGACAGCTGACAGAGGGGCTCTTTGATGGTGGGCACGGTGGGGTACACTTGTTCGCAAAAGAGTCGCTTCGCTCAGGGTCCCTCCCGGCCGTCCGGCTGATAGTGGTAAGCGTGTTTGGGCGGAAGCCGGCACATGCTTGGTAACACGCGAGGACGTGTTTTCTAGACGGCTTCCTGGCTTTTCCGGCTTTGACTCGCCGTTGCATGAATTCTATCAAGATTGGGGAACCCGGTCGGCACATCCGAACATTCCCCGGCTAGTAGACTCGGGAACGAAATTCATCCTCACATCGGACTACTAGATCCGCAAAACTGCACCAAGCTGAGAGCAGATTGATCAAATCGAGAGTCAGGTACTGGCAAGATCCGCAGAACTTGTTCGCTTTCTCCATTAATGCGGAATCTAAAACACTCTTGTGGCTTTAACACGGTTAGTGAAATCACCAAACTAGTATACGACTATATCAGCATCCGTCCATCCAAGGTTCTCTCGTCGTCTCAGGAATGTATGCCACGATGGGACCAAAGAGTTTGCGCTAATGCGTGCCTTGTGGGTATTTTCATTCCCCTGTTTAAACACGGTAACAAGGTATAAGACAGTATGTCTCTGGCTGTAGTATTCTATATAACTTTCTCAAACTGAGCATTCATGTACAACTCTCTCACGTCTCTAGTAGTCCAAGGGCGCCTCAGGTGTCGACGGCTGAAAATTACTCCCCATTCCTGTCCCCAATCCCAACGAACCCATGCGCCACTGAGAGTATGTATCGAATCCCTCATGCATCCTTGGTAGACCTGGTATGCTCCTTTCGCTGGATCGCCTGCCAAACATGTTCCTCCTTGGGTGGTTGCTGTTCACCTTGGTTTTTATCGGAGGGGTGAAGAGCTGTGCACGGCACATGGGACATGTTGATGATCCTGATTCAACCCATTCCGTCATGCAGGGTGTGTGGAAGATGTGACCGCATTGAGTGACCTGGGAAGCGGGATCCTCGCGTGTGTAGTGCTCGAGGCATATGGAACAGCTGGCTTCGGTGTTGTTGAGCGCACATGTCGCAAGCGGGCTTAGACCGCTTGTAAGGAAGGATGATTTCGAAGTGTAAGGTGCGTTTGATGACGAAGCTACGCCTGTAGCTGCGGGCGTGCGAAATGGCATGGCCATCTTCCTGGTGAAGGCAAAGATTTGTGGTTTCGAGAACTTGGAGTATTGAAAATCCAGGGTCTTGAGACTTCGCAATAGGATTTTTTGTGGTAGCAGGAGTCTTGTTGTGGTAAGAGCTTTGTGGTAAGAGTCTTGCGGTGATGAAAGTCTTCTGTTAGCCCGTGGAGTTTTGTGGTGATGCGATTGCGAACTAAGAGTGTTGTGAGGGAAGTCTGGGAGAGAGAGGAACAATGGCTCTCTTTTCATCGAGGAGGATTTGTGTTGGACCCTGATAACAATATTTTGGGGTGGTTCCGTGGACCAAGGAACGATGATCAGGCGAACCACAGGTGATATAAGACAAATAGTTCACAAAATCTGGGCTTCCCGGAGAGCGATGGTATTGCAGAACGGATAAGCAGTGTGACAAGAGATACGACTTGCTACCTAAGCTTCTTAGCATGGGCAACCAGGCTCTCAATAACTTGCTCAAAAGCATCCTTGTCTCCCAGTGCGCTCTCCAATCTCTTCTGCCAGTACTCAAATACCTCCTTTGCTCTTTCTTGCAGGCCCTTTAAGTGATCAATGTGCATCTTCAGCTCATCGTCCGTCAGCCCTTGCAGCGCTGCATCTGTCGTCGCGCATAGTTGCATGGTGCTGCTAATGTCCAGTTCTGGAGGCGGCGGTGGACCTTTACGTTTTCGCTCTGGTTTTGAACTTGACGAGTCGATAGACGTAGATGATTCGTTCTCGCGCTTGACTCGTCCCAATGGCCCGCCATTGTTCCGACCGTCGGACGAGGGGCGGGGCGACCGATCCCCGGGTATATGTATTGAAGGGAGAATGAGCTTTTTCTGTTTCGAGGCGGGGAGTATTTCGTCCAGATCCACAGGTACACCTAATGAGACCAAGAACAGTCGCCGTATACGCGAACGAACCCAGTCGGGAGGCTGTAATGGTGGCGGTGCAACCAGTTGCGTCCATAACGAGTGGCTGCGTTCCGAGAGGAATATGGAACGGGTCTCGTCGGGATTGGCCGATATTGTGGGTATGTCATTCTGTACAGGGTACATGTCATCTAGGTAGGGCTGTGTTGCTGTGACGATTTCTTCAAGTGATGTGAGTTGATCAAAGTCTAAGACGGGCTGTGTAATGAAGGGTTAGTCAGACTATCACCATAGCAGGCGGGCAAGGCAGTAGTATATGTGGACTAGAATTGCTGCGACTTACAGGACCTGGCGAGGGGACAGGTACAGGAGGCTGTTCTGGGGGCTTATCAAATGATGTCTCTGCATCGTCCTCGCCTTGCTGAAGCCCATCGTCAAAGTCCCCAAAATCATCGTCACCCTCTTCGCCTTGTTCAAAGTCGTCGAAATCGCCAAAACCATCGTCGTCACCGTCCTCGTCGCCAAAGCCGTCGTCATCTTGCTCAGCGGAGGCATCGGCTTCGGGCACGGTGTCGGCTGCGCCGTCACTGGGGCTTATTGGAGACCTGTTATGCGAGGTTGGTGACCCTTCTTCCGTCAATGGTACGCAGGAGGCACCAAGGAAATGCCCTACGTACCTGGGTTGCTGGGCTGGGTAGGCTCTGGTGCTCTGACAATGACATCAGGCGCAGCATCGGCAAGACGCTGCTGGTGGGCAAGTGTACCGGGAACATCGCCGTAGCTGGGCTGGTCGGGATCGATCTTCTCGACAATCGTCTTTGGCACTGGCGTTCCTCCTGGCGTAAGAGGCCTGTCGCTTACACTAACGCGAGACGCACTGCGACTTCGTGTGCCTTCGGGTACAATCTCCACCTCGTCGGGTACTGCGTCTTGGGTGCGCATGTTGTATGCGTCTGTGCCTGGCACCTCGCCGTGGGCCGGCTCGTCGTCTACTCGCTCAACTCGCGTGATGGGAATGGGCGAGGTCATCTCAGATCGTCCAGGCTGGCCTTCCGAGGCATCGGAGAAGTGTTCGTCGCTCGACTCGGCTGCACTGCATTAGAATTGCTACGGCCGAGTGGAAAGGACGACGTACCCAGCTCTTTCGCACCGGGGTCCTCGAGCTCTACGCTCTTGCGGGGCGGTGCTAGCTCGTCCGGCATATCGAGGATGCTGAATGTTTCTTCACTTGACACGTAAATTTGGTATACACAGGTCGTCGGGGAGTGGTTTTGCTTGGAGCAAGGCGTGGGGGAAGTAAGCTGCAAAGGCGACAAGTACAAGTGCAAGTGCAAGTGCTGCGCCCCGTTGCTTGAGCGTGTCGTCTTGTCTCAGGCACGCTCGATTAGCGGGGAACGAGCGGTCTGGACGCTGCAGCACCGGGAAGGTGGGAACAACAATTCACCGGAGCTAAAGCTTGACCCATGCACTGTTTGTCTAACTTTTGGGTTGCGACGACATATTGATGCGCGTGAGAAGAAGAACCGTTTACGCGCATCCCTTGCAACTCGTCAATTGACGGCCCGACACTCCCATCTACGGGCGCGACACGACTAGACATTCGCGCGTTCCCAGTTATCTCGCCGGCAATAACAGCTCCTTCACCGTCAACACAAACACCAGAGCTCTCCTCCACAGCCGCCATCATGAGCTTCACATTCGGCCAGCAAGGCAACAACAACAACAACGGCGGCAGCAGCAACACACCAAACAAATCGCTGTTTGGTGCCGCGCCTTCCACGGGCAGCGCGACGCCATCCCTCTTCGGAACCGCGAACAGCAACACCTCGAGCACGCCGGCCAGCGGTGGCCTCTTTGGCTCTGCTGGCGCCAACACAGGCGGCTCAGGTGGTCTTTTCGGCGGCGCATCGAGCACGCCTGCGTCCAAGCCTGGCGGTTTGTTCGGCGGAGGCGGAGCCACACCTGCCGCGTCCTCAACACCAGCTTTTGGCGGAGGCTTTGGTTTCGGCAAGAAGGAGGGCGATGCGCCAAAACCAGCTGGAGGTCTGTTTGGAGGAGCGGCCACTGGCGCACCAACAACGTCTTCTGCGCCCTCATTTGGATTTGGTAACGCGGGTGGTTAGTTCCCAAACACATCTCGCACCTCCAACGCGTCTGCTAACACCACGCTTAGGTTCGACATCAACAGCTACGCCTGCAACGAACAAGACGTCGCTCCTTCCTTCCACTACCCCAGCTGGTGCCCCTCCGGGTGGAAGCCTGTTTGGACAGAACACCCAGGCTAGTGGAGGCACATCCTCTTTGTTCGGCGGCGCAAAGCCAGCAGCTCCAGCAGCAACCACATCGTCCTCCACACCTAGCCTGTTCGGCGCTACCCCCGCTGCAAAGCCCTCGGGCGGCTTCAGCTTAGGAGGAAACACCGGCACCTCGACCGACGCGAACAAGTCCGCGGCTTCTGCCAGCAACCTTTTTGGAGGCGGAAATCAGTCGACCCCTACTTCTCAAGACACACAGGCTTCTAAGCCTGCGGGTGGCCTCTTTGGTGGACTGGGCAGCACAACCCCCTCCTCGACACCCGCGAAACCTCTAGGAGGGTTCAGTGTGGGTGCCACACCTGCACAGCCAGCTTCCTCGCAGGCTTCTTCTACTCCAGCCTCGGGCTTGAGCCTAGGCGGAAACAACACTGCGTCGTCTGCTTCTGCAACACCTAGTCTGTTCTCGCCTGCAGGAGCTTCCACACCAGCATCTACGGGTGGTGGTTTCAGCTTTGCTAAACCTGCTGCGCCTGCCAGCACGGCTGCAACTACCGGGGCTACAACCACTGCCACAAGCGGTGCACCCACCACAACCGCATCATCGAGCTCGTCCTTGTTCCCCAGCATCGGAGGTGGGCTGGGAGGCGGGAGTGCTTCGTCCGCTGCTCCTGCGACTGCCGCCACCACCACTTCTGGCACCACACCCAGTTTATTTAACAAGCCTGCAGCAAGTGAAGCACCAGCAGCATCGTCTAACACTGCTTCGCAACCAACTCCTTCCCTCGGGGCCACGACCGGAAACAATGCTGCCCAAAGCGGACTTGCTGCGTCAACTGCCGGGCCTGCACCATCGGCTCAATCACGATTGAAGAACAAGTCTATGGACGAGATCATCACACGCTGGGCAGCTGACCTCTCCAAGTACCAGAAAGAATTCCAATCACAGGCTGAGACAGTCGCCTCATGGGATAGGGCCTTGGTTGAGAATTCCGATAAAGTCCGACAACTGTACTCGAAGACTTTCCAAGCTGAGCGTGACGCTGCTGAAGTCGAGAGGCAGCTGACGATGATGGAGGAGAACCAGCAGGAGCTCGATTCCTACCTAGATCGATACGAGAAGGAGATTGACAATCTCATGAAGATGCACGGCGTCAGTGGCAAGAACGAGACCCTACGCGGCCCCGACCAGGAGCGCGAGAGGACGTAAGTGAAAACCTGAGAACTGTCTGCAGCTACGAGATAACTAATGAACCCATAGTTACAAGCTTGCCGAGAAGCTTCAAGACCGCCTCAACGAGCTCAACAAGGATCTCACAGAGATGATTGAGGAGATTAACAATACCTCGCAGACGCTCAGCAAGACAGGCAAGCCAGACGATCCTCTTACCAAGGTCGTTCGTGTTCTCAACACCCAGCTTGCACAGCTTCAACTCATCGATTCCGGTGCTTCGCAGCTTCAGGAGAAGATTACCAAGGCGCAGCGGGAGACACAACGTGTTGGTGCCAACGGCTGGAACGGACTTGGCTCGGATCCTTCAGCCGATTTCATGAACAGCATGCGTGGGGCGAGGGCTTCGCAAAGATTTTAATACAATGGATGAGCAGGATGATGGTATAGGACAGGCACGGTCTTGTGCTGTGGATGATAGGGTATGGTCGCATGCATTGGCGTTATCCAGGCGTTTTTTTCTGCACGGAGAGCCGTGCGTATTCTCGAATCCATAACGTCTCATTGAGAAACAGACCATAAAACTAGTAGCACAACATTGTGTAAAGCATCTATGCTTTCTCTCCCTCCCCTGTCCCAAATGTCCCTTCATCCCCGCCCTTTCCCATAATAGCATTGTGCACAACCCCCCCTTCTAACATTCTCCTGCTCTCAGTCCTTGCCTGCATCCATGCCAACGCCGCCGTCCACGCTGCCATGGCAATGCTGACGGCAATCATAGCCCACATACCCCTGGTAAAGTACGGTGCGAAATTTGCACCGTAGAAGACAATGCTCCACCAGGCGTTGATGGCGTTGCTTCCCATGTTCATACTTGCTATGACCACAGCACGCAGACTGTCTTCTTCGTAGCGTAATACATCGTTTGCCCAGGCGAAGAAGGTGGCTTGACAGGCATAAACACTGCCTGCCCAATAATACATTGCGAAGTGAATCGTGGTGTTTTGTGGATAGGCGAGAATGAGGGCTGAGGTTACGATACCAGTTATGCCAATCCAGTAGCCGACAAGATAACGTTTCCCGCCCATAAAGTCCGTTAGTGTGGCCCAAAACAAAGTCGAAACAATGCCGACAGCAGGTACTCCGGTAGGATAGTTGTTATTCTGAGCCACGGTATAAGTGTTTGTAGGATGTGAGCGCATGTAAAGTTGCAACAAAGCGTTTGTGCTAAAAGATTCGGTCTCTCCCGCTAGAATCCAGAGGATGACGAAAAAGTACCAATACCACGTTGAGAAGCAATGCTTCAAAAAGGACAAGGATATTGGAGTGCGCTCCGAGACTTCAGGAACGCGGGAGATTGCTAGCGCTTTCTCGGAGGCACTGAGGTAAGGCGCTCGTGTGTTTCTTGGCGTGTCGGGGAAGAGGGCGAAACCGTAGATGGCTACAGGAAGTGTGATGAGTCCGTCGATGACTGAAGAGACTTGGCGTTAGTGAGTTAATTGTAGATGTTGTCAAAACAACTTACTGAAGAGCCATCGCCAACCACTCATCCCCCGGAGGCCGTCCATGCTACTGTGTATACCCGTTTGGATGAAACCACCAATCATAGTGCCAGCAAGACCTGATGCGGTGAATATTCCAGAGCGTTTCCCTAGCTCTTTTTCGGTGTACCAAGAACCAAGAATGTAATGGGTTCCTACGAACGTCGATGATTCGAACAGCGCTTGGAAGAAGCGGATTGCCATGATGTCCTGAGGTTTTTGAGCGGCTGCAGTGACCATTGTCAAGCCTGCCCATGCTACCTAGATTGAATAAGTCACAAAACCCAAGGCGCTTTGGGTTAGAGACGCACCATGCAGGCAGGGAAGAAATAACGAGGCTTGATGTAGTACAGCAGGATGTTACATGGCACTTGCCCTATAGTATACCTAAGTATGTCGAATTAGTATGAGACTATTCATAGTCTTCTTTCATTTATGCTTACTTACCCTACAGTAAAGACGGTGTTGATCTGATTGAGTTGGTTGCCTTTGAAGTCCAGCTCTTCCCTCATACCAGAAACGTACGCATTGTTAAGATTGGTGCGATCAAGATAATTGAGGAAATACATGAGACAGCAGAAAGTAAGGATGAAAAAATCAAGCTTCTGCACCAGCTTGCGCTCGCCTGGCGCATTCTGATCGCCTCGAAGATAGGCGATGAAGCTGTTGGCCATGTTGGAACGGGTTATTGCACGATTGAGGGCAAAAGTGTTGCGCCCTGTCGCTAGAGATGTGCTGTTGAGCAATGGAAGATGGCTTTGCCTGTTTTCGAACAGCTGTCGCTATCAGTTATGTTTGTAGTATTGGTTATTCTCCGGGTGACATCGTCCGCCCCATGCATCATAGGACCGATAGACGCTGGGGGCAAGATATGGTTGATACTACGCCACTTATGACTGACTCGAGATAGGCATATTCAGTAAGCGTTTTTGCCGATCATATCTCTGTGGTGAAGCGGCTGAATGCCGGTATCGGTTACTTGGGTGTTCGTATCTGAATCTCAACAGGGCAGGTATAACCTCTTGACCAGCGGTAGTCTATCTCGGCCGAAGCAACGGGATGTCTGGTAGCAGTTAGTCTGGGTCGGGTGCGTCCAAAGGTGCGGGGAATGGTATCGTCGACGCCTCCAATGGCTTCGGTTGGGGACCACCACAATGACAGATGGCCGCGGCGCAGACGACCCGAGAGTGGGGAGAATACATTGCGGTAGGGTCATGAGTACTCACTGAAACGCTCGAAGTAACCGTCTTTCAATCTTGTAAACTTATTCACTATTGTTCTTCGATATTGTAGTAGCTTGGCGTTGCGAAAGTCTTAAAGTATGACATCTGAAGCGAATTGGGAGAAAGTTGCTGCGGGGAAGCGCGCAGCTCTCGCGGAATCCATTCCGACCGAATATCGCATACCGCAAGACAAGATACCACCAGAGTCTCAACTCGACGTGACAACATGGCCTAAGGAGTCTGGGTGGTTTACAGCAAACGAGCTTGAGATCACTGAGAGCAGCGCAATCCACATTCTGGACCAGATCGCATCGAAAACATGGAGCGCCGAAGATGTCACGATCGCGTTCTGCAAACGCGCAGCAGCAGCGCAGCAATTGGTATGGCAGAACCTCCAGGAGACATGTGAATCATTTTAACGCGTGTGTAGACCAATTGCCTTAGCGATGTGTTCTTCAATGAAGCAGTGCAGCAAGCCAAATCCCTCGACGACCATCTCCAGCGAACTGGCAAGACTGTTGGGCCACTCCATGGTCTGCCAATCTCTCTCAAGGACAACTTCAATATAAAGGGAAAAGACAGCACTGTAGGCTTCACCTCATTAGTCAATCAGCCGGCGGAGTACAATGCTACGTTGGTGGATATACTCGAACGGCTGGGCGCAGTCCGGTATTGCAAGACAAATGTGCCGACAGCCATGATGATCGTATGTATGCGCGCAGGCATATATTGGGTTGGAAGTTGACAGGATACAGGCAGAGTCCGTTAATAACACATTCGGACGTACCGTTAATCCGCTTAATCGCAAAGTCACGTCTGGCGGCTCTTCAGGCGGAGAATCAGCCCTCATTGCGTTTGGAGGTAGTCCTTTAGGCGTCGGGACCGACATAGTGAGTTCTATATTGTGACGTGTAATCCTCATATCTAACAAGATCAGGGCGGCAGCTTGCGAATCCCGGCAGCATGCACCGGCATCTTCACTCTTCGACCATCTTTCGGTCGCTTTACAACACAGCGATGTAGATCTGGTCTCGCTGGCCAGGAAGCGGTACAGAGCGTCAATGGACCCATGGGAAAGTCGCTTCAGGATATCACCATGTACTCGAAGGCGATTGTCGATGCGGAGCCATGGAAACTAGACCCAAAGATGCTGCCTATCCCGTGGCGGTCAGTTGATGTTCCGGGGAGACTCAAGATAGCGGTCCTTTGGAACGATGGTGTCTGCTTGCCCACACCCCCGGTAACGCGCGCTCTCAAGGAAACGACCGAGAAGCTGAAGAAGGCTGGACATGAAGTTCTGGATTGGAATCCAAGACTACACGGAACTGCGCTGACACTTCTGGTGAGCTACTTTTGGAGCTACACCAGCCCCCAAGCTGACAAGCATAGGGACGAATGTTCGTCGCCGATGGCGGCAAAAGCGTCGAATCATTACTCGGGGCGACAGGCGAGCCATTTCGACCTGAGATGGTTCAGTACAAAGATGCCAAAGAATTGGGCGTATATGACATGTGGAAGCTACATTCAGAGAGATCCGAGCTACAACGGCAGTACCTGGAACAGTGGATGGCGATCGAAGGGCTCGACGCCATCTTAGGTAAGTCGAGCATTTATGTTTGCTGCAAAGCAGTGTTTAACCTTTCTTAGCACCCACGACCCCGTACTCAAGTGTGGCGCATGGCGATTTCAAGTACGTCGGGTATACTGGTGTATATAATGTTGTTGACTATGCCGCCGTGTCTTTCCCATGCGGGGTCTCTGTCGACAAAGCAGTCGACAAACACGCGAGTGACTACAAGCCCCAGAGCGACTACTGTCAGGATGCTTATAACAGCTGTAAGCTATACACTGTGCTACCGATGGTTGTGTTCGACAACTGATGAACGACAGATCAACCTGAGCTATTACATGGTCTCCCAGTCAGTCTACAGTAAGTGTTGAATCGTCGTTGCTGAAAAGAGCAATACTGACTCATGCAGGCTGGTCGCGCAACGGCTAGAAGAGGAAAAGGTGCTGGCTATGACTGAGTCAGTACTCCAGGCGATATACTCTTAGTGACATGAAATGCGTGGAACAAGCCCTGCCATCTAAACGTACTTGACAACTCTCTGTTGTGATACGGTCGCTGGACATCGCAGCTTCCTCGTAATTTCAGCAGGATGTTGGCCGCAGAGTGTGCAGCAAGAGCTATCAGTCACGTTAGATAAGTAAACAAAAGATGGGTAATAATAACCTCCGTGTTGCTGAGTTCCAAACAACATCACCTCTACCTTCCACTTCGTCCATCCTTTTCGGCTCAGCTCTACAACAACCAGCTTCTTCTACGCCCTCTGCCTCTGCCGCCCTGCTTGCGTCTATCTGCAAGTAGTCGAAGCTGGTCATCTCATATCCTTCATATTCTTCGCCCTTTCGACCGACTTCTCACTTCACTCTTTGGGCAGTTTGGCCGTTAAGCATCACAGCAGCGTACGATAACCATCTTCGAAACCCGTGCGCATTCGCCGTCTCAGCCCGAACCAAGCTGGGTTTCACTCCCTGGTATGACTGAGTCTAAAGATAATGCTTCGAAGGTATCGAGCGCACACCTGAAGATGACTACAGCCCCAGAGCGCAAGAAGCTTGCACCACGTACCACGTCGGAAAGACTCCCTTGGCTGACTCACAAATCTGCTCGGATCGTGACTGCAGCCTTGACAGATGGTCAGAACAGTACAGCCGTGGAGAGCTCATGCAGCTCGCCCATAGATGATCATCAAAGCCCTGCTCAATCACCGTCAACCATCCGTCCTTCTGGCCGCAAAGTATTTGTTACAGGTGCTTCGACACCTGCTATCACGAGCAAACCGATGGCGCGACACAATCGACTGGTGCAAGCAGCTGAGCGCCGACTGTCGTCAGCGGTCCCGAGCAGCCCATCTCCAGTAACAAAGCACCGACTATCCCAGGCGCGTCGAGCCTCGCTGGCAATTGACGCAGTGACTCCACTGAGAGCAGCACGAGCGTCTATACCGCAGTCACACGAATCACAGAAGAGACATTCTATCGTACATGCCAAGAAAGACGATGAAGAGCCAGAACAAAGCGATCTTTATGAACCTCGCCCTCGAATTGACAGCCTGGCGCCCGTTCCTGATCATCTCCAGCAGTCAAGCACTTCAGATTCAAGCAGCACGCCTCCTGCGACCGTATCGGGAGTAAATATATCCCCCAATCAACCGGCACCGATACCTAGTACATTCGTGGGAGCTATGGATAGGAGTATCAACAACATGGTTGAAGGTTTAGAGGCTATGGTTCAAGAAGCGGTCGAGGTTGCTGAGGTCGCTGATGATCGAAGTCAAGTGGAAGAACTGTGCACAATCATTGAGGGAGCGAAGGGCGCTGTGCATGATGCTTCCCCCGAACCTGGATTTCTCATGACAACCGCACTTCCTCTTAAGGTGTCTGACTCTTCAAGCTCATCTAGTCGCCACCAGAATCTACAGCCGTCTGCCATCGTCCAGCGAGGTGGCATAGATGATGTCGCTCCCAATGTCCGGCTGCCACAAGATGTACCAAGAGCCTCAGTGTCCTACGATTGGGCATACGCGAATCCAGGCGTTCGAAAGCAAGATGGTTCGTCTACTTCGTTATGCTCGTCCAGTGATCATGAAAGCGAGCGAGACCATGTCGATTTCGACACGCGAAGCGATCTGCTCCTGCCAAAGATGGCCCAAACAGCTCCAAGAGAACACGTCGATTTCGTTCTTCGTCCTGTAGGTAGAGACAAATCTCGCGGTCGGTCTCGCCAACGCATCACTGATAACATTGCGGTGCGTCGAAATCGCCGCTGTCGAAGCCACGAGCATACATCGAGACCTAAAACTCGGCTTGGGCCAAGGGATGACTCGGGCTTCGGTGA
>Ga0265797_10008026_pt1 | contig 14225 bp, 8 predicted proteins | sample P2T30metagenome_FD_192433 | JGI IMG/M metagenome (GOLD analysis project Ga0265797, IMG submission 192433) | Plant litter microbial communities from East Loma Ridge, Irvine, California - P2 T30 | ecosystem: Environmental > Terrestrial > Plant litter > Unclassified | place: USA: California... | reverse complement strand
CTGCCTCCCACTACAAAAGGCAGGGCACGCGGCAACGCCGCCCAGTTCACCGCGGGGTGGAGCAGCCCGGTAGCTCGTCAGGCTCATAACCTGAAGGTCACAGGTTCAAATCCTGTCCCCGCAACCACCACCATAGAACGCCCAGCGCCGCCCCCCAGGGCGGTGTTGTCGTTTGTGGCAAACGCGATGAGGTCCGCGACCTTTGCGACGACCTCCGCCTCCGGACCACCCTTGCCTTCCGGATAGATCGTCACGCTCTCGATGAGCGTCGACAGGATCTCGGCGGCTTCGCCGCGGACCGTCTCCGTGTCCAGCGTCTCGCGCAAGCGGCGGACCTTTTCCTGAAACAGTTGCAGCAACGCGGGGTGCGGCAGAATCGTGTCTGAGGGGGCGACCATCGTAGGCGTGCTCAACTGTCCTTCCAGACGCGCTTTCTCAGCCTCGCGCTCTGCGAGCAGCTTGAGCAAGGCAGGGCTGGCCACCGCTGCCAGCATGTTGGCGGCCAGCATGCCGATCTCGCAGGTGACGACCGCCAGACGCTCGATAATCGATTGGTCCTGCCGCGCCGACGTACTCTTCAGCCGCGCCATCTCCCGCCTGAACTCCTCGGCGAACAGCCGGGCATGATCCTCGGTCAGCAACTGGTGCTGGAGGATCGAGAGGGTCGCCGTCTCGAGCGGCCCTCTACGCACCGACACCGTGTTCGAGCAGGTGCCCCGCTCCTTCTGACCGGCGCAACGGTAATAATCTTTGCCCGAGATCGTATAGCCCGAACCGCACTTGCTGCAGCGAATGAGCCCGGACAACAAATGCTTTTTCCGGTTCTGCCCTCCAAGCGACACATTGGCGGTCGGACGCTTCCGCCGTTCAATCTGGTCCTGTACCGCCGCCCACTTCGGATCGCTGATCATTCGGATGTGAGGGACTTTCACCTCGATCCACTCGGCCGCGTCGCGCAGCCGGTACCGGCGCTCACGCTTTTCGCTGTCCGGATTGCGACGCCATTGCCGGCGGCCCCAGACCAGCCGGCCAACGTAGAGTGGGTTGTTGAGGATGCCGCTCGCTTTCTTTGGGTCGCCGCGGATTGTCGAGGCATTCCACTGCCCGCCCCGAGGACCCGGGACGCCATCAAGGTTAAGACCAGTTGCGATCTGAATGGAGGAGCGTCCGGCAGCGAACTCGCTGAAGATGCGTTCGACGACCAGAGCCTGGTTTTCGTCAATCTCGAGCAGCCCGCGTACGAGTTCGCCGTGCGTGTCAAGGCGAATGACCCTCTTGTAGCCATAGGCGCGGCCGCCGGCAAAGCGTCCGGCAAGAACTGCTGCCGCCATGCCACGGACCGTTTTGTCGATAAGATGCTTGAGGAAGATCGCGCCGAGCAGGCCGGCCACGGCGAACTTGATCTCGTCGACATGGCCTTCACTGACCGTGTGGAGCTGAACGCGGTGGAAAGCGAGCTTCTTGCCTAGCCATGCGACGTCTTCCGCATCGCGGGCGAGCCGATCAAGCGCCTCGCATACCACGATGTCGATCTCGCCAGCTTCGACGGCTCGGACGATCTGGCGCAGGCCGGAACGATCGCGTCGGTAGCCAGACACTTCAGGGTCAAGCCAGGTCGCCACCACGGTCCCGCCGAGATAGTCGACGAGCCGCGAGCAGGAAGCGACCTGGTCAGCACTTGACGATGCACTTTGCAACGCCGTCGAATGGCGGCCGTAGAGAGCGATGCGGCGGGGAGGGTGTGCGAGCATGGTTTATGATCTCACATCTTCTTCGGGATAGGAATCCCGGGTCCGCCTGTGATGCTCGATCGCCGCCTGTCGTGCGAGCAGCCGGACGAGCGCCGCCAGCGCATGCCGGGTCTCCTCGTCTTGTACCAACCTGATCTGTAATGCTGCCATGGTTCCGTTTTAGGACGGTCATTATGTGACGTGCATCAACGATACATTTTTGTTAGGGAGGTCGCATGGTAGTTGAACGACCAGCCCCCCGAATGCGGTTGCCTGCTGGGTTTTGCCGCTTGCGCACGGAACTGGGCGCGATCATCAGGGCCTATCGGCGAGGCGAAGCGGGCACGGGAGGACCCGTTGCGCCCAAGGTCTTCGCAGCACAGGTTGCAATCGGCAGGGTCGCCCTGTCGCGGATCGAGAACGGGCGGGCATGGCCTCGTCCTGAAACGCTCGAGCGCATGATGGCGGTCTTCGAGATCGACTGGCCCCAGGTCGCGGAGGCTGGTCCGAACCCGGGACCTCATCCCGTGACACCAAACACCTATCAGGAACAGCAGCAGGCGGAACTCTGCGAGGATCTGCGATGGGGACGCCGACGGCTCGGCTGGACGCTTGCCGACCTAGGCCGCCGCAGCGGTATCTCAGCGTCGCAACTGTCGCGAATCGAGCGCGGTCAGGTACCGCGCTCGCTTGTCTTTACCTGGCATCCGGAAGACGAGGGCTTTGTGCGTGAGGATCGAAGGATCGTGTTCGCGCACCCCCTTCTGGCGGATGTTGCCGCCGGCAGGACGCACATAGAGATCGGCTTGGACGAAGCCTGATTGGTCTTTGATACGTAGTGCTTTTTTTCCGGTCCTTTTTGAATGATCGGACGGCCGATAGCGGACCGGCTACCGGCTGGTCTTCAAAAGGTATACCTAAAAGAGCCGAGGCGTGATGAGCGAGCAGTCCAAACAGCATGTGGTCCAGGCGGCGTGCGTGTACCTGCGGGTGAGCACCGAAGAGCAGGATCTTGCTCGCCAGGAGGCGATCGTCGCGGGAGCACGAGCGGCAGGCTTCTATGTCGCGGCGGTCTACCGGGAGAAAGCGTCGGGCGCCCGACCTGATCGGCCTGAGCTTTTGCGCATGGTTGCCGATCTTCAGCCGGGGGAGGTCGTGGTGGCCGAGAAGATCGACCGGATCAGTCGTCTGCCGCTGGCGGAGGCCGAGTTGCTGGTTGCGACGATCAGAGGGAAGGGGGCTCGGCTCGCAGTGCCGGGGATCGTCGACCTCACTGATCTCGTGGCCGACAGCTCCGGTATCGCCCGCATTGTGCTGGAGGCAGTGCAGGATATGCTGCTGCGCGTCGCGCTGCAGACCGCGCGTGACGATTACGAAACGCGGCGCGAGCGGCAGCGTGAAGGGATCGAGCTCGCGAAGCGGGCAGGGCGGTACACCGGCCGCAAGCCGGACCTTGCCCATCACCGTCGAATTATCGGCCTTCGCGATGCGGGCATGAGCATCGCCCGAACCGCGGAGCTCGCCGGGTGCAGCATTGCACAGGTCAAGCGGGTGACGGCCTTGCACCGCGCCAGGACAGGCGGGGCACCGAGCAGCGAGATGTCGGAAGACCAAATCTTTCCAAAGTTCGTGCTATCGAAGACAGGATATTAAACCCCCAGTTTGTGAGTATGCAGCAGCCGTTTGTAGGCCAATCGGCTTCTTGCGTTCGCCTTGCGACCTGAAATATTGCATTGTGATGCTTGTTTGACGGCAGGTCTCCGGGGACGCCGGTCGGTTAGCTGATTTCACTTGTAACCCGGCCCCATGTTAAGTCTGGTAGTCGAGTACAGGCCTCATCGAGACATTTGAAGCAAGATATTGTGACATACCGTCGCGAACTTCGCCGGCGAAAACTCGAGCGCCGTACTGTCGCGCGGCGCTATGGTCTGCCTGCCCCGCGCTCACCCCGACGCGGGCGGCAGCAATCGCTCCCACAGTGCGCATGTGAAATTGCGTCAGGATTCCTTTCCCAAAGCCACACATCGGTAAGGCACTATATCGTCCTTTGGACGGTCACAGTGCGATTGCACGTTTCGAGGATATCATTATTAGATGTCTGACAGGAATAACAATGCTGTCAGACTGACCGGAATCAATCAGTGGACAGGGTAGTGACGGCTGTTGCGTTACCCTCGCGCTCGCATCGCTATCCCGCACTTTTGGTCGTTTTGCCTGATCCCGCTGGGTCTGGCGTCCCGCTTGCTAGAGACAGAAGATATTATGCCCAAGATCGTCAATGCTCGTGTCATCGTCACTTGCCCAGGCCGAAACTTCGTCACGTTGAAGGTAGAGTGTGACGACGGAACGACCGGCGTCGGCGACGCGACGCTGAACGGCCGTGAGTTGGCTGTTGCAAGCTATCTGACAGATCATGTCATTCCGTGCCTGATCGGGCGCGACGCGCACCGGATCGAGGATATCTGGCAATACCTTTACAAGGGCGCCTATTGGCGGCGAGGTCCGGTAACGATGTCGGCGATTGCGGCCGTCGACACGGCGCTATGGGACATCAAGGGCAAGCTGGCCGGGATGCCGGTATACCAGTTGCTCGGTGGTGCCAGCCGCGACGCCGTGATGGTTTACTGCCATGCCAACGGCACGACGATCGACGACACGATCGCAGCCGCGCGCGCTTACAGGGCACAGGGTTACAAGGCGATCCGCATCCAGTGCGGGGTGCCGGGTCTGGCGTCGGCCTATGGCGTTGCCAAGAGCGGTACTCCCTATGAGCCGGCCGATGGCGATCTGCCGACCGAGGCCGTGTGGAATACCAGTCGCTATCTGCGCGTTGTGCCGGAGTTGTTCGCGGCGACGCGTGAGGCGCTGGGCTGGGACGTCCATCTGCTTCACGACATTCATCATCGGCTGACGCCAATCGAGGCCGGGCGACTGGGCCGTGATCTGGAGCAATATCGCCCATTCTGGCTGGAAGATGCGACGCCCGCCGAAAACCAGGAGGCGTTCCGCCTGATCCGTCAACACACCACGGTACCGTTGGCGGTGGGGGAGGTCTTCAATTCGATCCACGATTGCCGCGAACTGATCCAGAACCAGCTGATCGACTATATCCGCGCCACGGTGGTTCATGCTGGCGGGATCACACATCTGCGCCGAATCGCGGCGCTGGCGGATCTGTATCAGGTGCGGACCGGTTGCCACGGCGCAACCGACCTGTCGCCGGTCTGCATGGCGGCGGCGCTGCATTTCGGACTGTCGGTGCCCAATTTCGGTATTCAGGAACATATGCCGCATACCGCGGAGACCGATGCGGTTTTCCCACACGCATACAGCTTCGCAGACGGCATGATGCATCCGGGAGATGCGCCCGGGCTGGGTGTCGACATCGACGAGGCGCTGGCTGGCGGCTACGAGTATAAGCGTGCGTTCCTGCCGGTGAACCGGCTGGAAGACGGCACGATGTATCACTGGTGAGCATCGTGCCGGAGGCATCCGCCGACCGACCGGAGAAGCCGCGCGGCCGGATCCGCTGGATCGTCTGCGCGCTGCTGTTCGCCGCGGTCGCGCTCAGTTACATCGACCGGCTCGTGCTGCCGACGCTGAAGCCGGAGCTTCAGACGCGCTATGGCTGGACCGAGCAGGAATATGCCAATCTGGCGATCGCATTCCAGGCGGCCTACGGGATCGCCTATGTGCTGTTCGGGCGGTTCGTTGATCGGGTGGGCGCACGGATCGGTTACGCGGTGGCGGTGACGTTGTGGACGATCGGCCATCTGGCCCATGCGCTGTTCACCAGCGCCGGTATGATGATCCTCGCGCGGATCCCGCTGGCGATCGGCGAGGCGGGCGCATTCCCGGCCGCGCTGGCGGCAACCAATGAGTGGTTTCCGCAACGCGAACGTGCGCTGGCGATCGGTATCTTCAACGCCGGATCGAATGTCGGGGCGATCCTGACGCCACTGGTGGTGCCGATCATCGCGGTAACGTTCGGCTGGCGGATGGCCTTCGTCGCGACCGGCGTGCTGACGATCTTCTGGCTGATCGCCTGGCTGGCCTTTTACCGGACGCCGCGCCGCCACAAGCGGCTGACCGCGGCGGAGCTTGCATGGATCGAGGCCGACCCCGTGCCGGCCGTGCGGCCGGCGGGATGGCGCACGCTGCTGCGCCTGCGTCAAACCTGGGCCTATATGCTCGGTCGGTTTCTGATCGATCCGGTATGGTGGACGTTCCTGTTCTGGCTGCCCGATTTCTTCAACCGCCAATATGGCGTGAAGATGCTGGATTTCGGCCCCCCGCTGGTGGCGGTCTATTTGATGGCGGATGCCGGCTCGATCGGTGGGGGCTGGCTTTCGTCCCGGCTGTTGTCACGCGGGTACAGCGTGAATCGCGCGCGCAAGGCCGCGCTGTTCATTTGCGCGTTGTTCGCGCTGCCAATCATGTTCGCCGCGCAAGCACCGAATTTGTGGTGGGCGGTGGCGGCGATCGGCCTTGCCTGTGCCTGCCATCAAGGTTTCTCCGCGAACGTCTATGCCATTCCCGGCGATCTGTTCCCGCGCGGCATGGGCGGATCGGTCATCGGTCTGGGCGGACTGGCGGGCGCACTGGGTGGTATGTTGATGGCCAAATTTGCAGGGAGTATCTTGGCGGGCGTTGGCAGCTATGGGCCGATCTTCGCCGTTGCCGGCATCGCCTATCTGCTGGCGCTGCTTGTCATCCACCTGCTGGTGCCGCGTTACACATCGGTGGATGCGCACGCACTTACCTGACGGACAATGCCATGTGGCCTGCGTGGAGCCAGCCGCGCAATCTTCCCGAAATCCCGGCTGGAGCGGCATGAGACTCGATCGATTTCCAAGCCCCGCTCCATGCATCGCGCAAAGTCGGGAGGCGTATAAACGCTGCGTTGGATACGCCGCTCGGTTGGAACGGATCAGACCAAAGCCGTCACGCGCGAGGCCGACTGCGAGTAGGGCCGACATTCCGGTCTACCGCACCTCTGCCAATAGATTCAATCGGCGGTAAGAGTTCAGGACATCCCCCGCGCGCCGCAACTGCGATCGGGTGAACCGAAGAAAAGGGCTGGCCGCGATGTGACCAGCCCGACAGGTGGGGGGAGGTAAGGGAGAAGGCGTTAGAATCGCCCGCGAATACCGATCAGGACGGTCCGGCCGGGATTATATTCGTTGAACGTCGCGTTCGGGAACTGGAAGTAGGAGCTTTGCGGCTCCTTGGCGATGTTGATGACGTTGACGACGACGGTCGGCAGCATGTCGTTGCCCAGGATCTTGCCTAGATCGATGTTGCCCGAGAAATCGAGCTGCGCATAGTCGCGGCCGAAGATGGCAGCACCAGGCAGACCATTCTGGTTGAGACCCGACGCCTGCGAGCCCTCATTATAGGTGTAGGTTAACCGCGCGGACAGGCCGTTGCCTTCATAGTAGCCGGTCAGCGTATACGTGGTCGGTGCCACGCCGAGCGCGATGGCTGGTGCACCGGTGCCCTCGCCCTTCTGATCGATCATGGTCAGGTTGCCCTGCACGCCGAACCCTTCGACGCCCACGAACCGCGTCAGGAAATCGAGCGGCTGGGTGATCTGGAATTCCAGACCGTTCACCTTCAGCTTGCCGTCGGAATTGACTTGCTGCTGGATCTGGATCGGCACCTGTTCGGGCGCGACGCCGGACGGTCCGGCCCGATCGATCAGCGCCTGCTGCTGCGCCTGCGTCAGCGATGCGAAAGTGATACCGAACGGTTCGAGCGTGCTGAACGGGACGGTGGTCAGGCCGTTGACCGTGAAGCCGGTGATCGACTTACGGAATGCGGCGACAGCGATGACGCCCTCACCCCCCGTATAATATTCGAACCCGAGATCGATATTGTCCGAGATATAGGGATTGAGCGCATTGTTGCCGAGCGCGCCGACATCGGCCGATGGCGAGGTAAACGACGCGCCGGGCAGCAACTGGTTCGGATCGGGCCGTGTCATCGTGCGTGAAACGGAGGCGCGGGCGACGGCCTTGCGCCCGAAATTATAGGCGACGCTCGCCGATGGTAGATAATTGGAATAGAGCCGGTCGGTCTGCGTAAAGTTGACGAGCGTAGGATAACAGGAGCCATCGAGCGTAAAGGTCGGACTGACGCCCGGGCAGGTGACGCCGCCACGGACGTTGCGCGGATCGGGGATCGTCGTGCGACCACCGACCTTCTGGAGCGTACGGACATAGCGGATGCCGCCGTTCAGCCGGACGGTATCGCCATCTTCGCCGACGTCGAAATTGCCGTTCATCTCTACGAACGTGCCAGTGACCTTTTCGCGGATCAGGCCGCCATTGGCGCCGCTGCTGCCCGAACCGGTTTCCGTGGCGCCTGCCAGCAACGTGTCGTAGTTGGTCGCGCCCCTGAACTTGTTCCAGTCGACCGTGACATAGCCGTTGCTGCCTGGCAGCAGGAAGCCCGGCAGTGCCGCGGTCGGAACGATCGATCCGCCATAGACCAGCGGAGCACCGCCCGCGCTGAAACCACTGCCGTAACCGGCATAGGTGGGATAGCCGGCCGGTGCGGCCGTGCCGGGCAGATTGGCCCCGTCGCAGGGCGGCTGGCGGTTCGGACCCGGCAGCACGACGCTGGGATTGTTGCCGCAGACCGCGGCCTGCCACGGATTGGTGTTGTCGAACGGCGTGATGCGCCGCGCAGTGTCGTCATAGGCCGCGCCCACACGAACGCTGAACCGTTCCGCATCGCCGAACAGCAGGCTGCCACGAACACCCTTCGTCTCGGTCGACCGTTCCTCGCCGTTCAGGTTTAGGCGGCCGCCCCCTGCCCATCCGAACGAGGCGGGATTGTTGAGATCGATGTTGCTCGAAATGCCGGGAATGCCGCCATTATTGGTGTAGTTGACGGTCGTGCCGCTGTTGGGCGGCGTGATGACCAGCACGGTCGGGCTTTCACGCCGAAACTTGCTCTTGGTGTAGTTGACTTGGAAATCGCCCTTGATGGTGTCGTTCAGGATGAACTCCGCCCCAGGATTGACGACCCAGTAATCCTGGCGGTCGCGATAGGGCCGATATTCGAGGAAGAATTGCGAATTGGCGTAGGTGCCGCCGGTGACGGTGCAGCCAGCAGCGCAATCCGTCTTGTCATAGGTGGTGTTCAGCGGGATGGCCGCACCGTTGCGCACCGCCCACGCCATCGACGTGCGTGTGAAATCCGTCTTTCGATTGGCGTACATGCCGTCGATATAGAAATGGAAGGCGTCGCTAGGACGCCATTCCACTGACACCAGTCCGTTATAGCGCGTCCGTTCCCCAATTTCCGTCCGCGGACGACCGAGCCGGGGCAGCAGGCCATTGTCGATCTGATCGATGGTGGCACCAGGATTGCGCGCCAGCAGAAACGCTTGGTTGATCGGCGTGCCGGTCACGAGGCCATTGCCCGCATTGGCCGGAACCGTGCCAGGAATAGTGAAATTGCCGCCGCCCGTCGCGTTCGCCGCACCGCTGACGCGTTGCGCGGAGGTTAGGTTCGGGTTGGTCCAGCCGACGGTTTCGAAACCGTCGACCTGAAAGCGGTTCTTGACCGCGGCCCCGCCGACCAGCACGCCGAAATCGCCGAAAGTTGCGCTGCCAAGCGCGTATCCGCGATAGCCCCATTTGTCGGAAAGACTGACCTTCGATCCCTGCAAGCCGTAGCTGACATAGGGCTTAGGGTTGTCGAACGGACGCGCAGACCTCAGGTTGACGGTGCCGGCGGCGCCGCCTTCAACCTGTGATGCCACGGGCGACTTGCTGACGGTCAATTGCGTGAACAATTCGGTCGGGATCAGGTCGAGATCGACCTCACGATTGGTAGACTGCGCGTCGAACCGGACCGATGCGATCGCCACCGGCGCGCCGTTGAGTAGCACGCGCGTGAAATTGGTGCCGAGACCGCGGATCGCGACGTTCGATCCTTCGCCGGTCACTTCCCGGCTGATGGTAACGCCGGGGATCCGGTTCACCGATTCGGCGATGTTCGTGTCGGGGAACTTGCCGATGTCTTCGGCGAAGATGGTGTCTGTGAAGCCGATCGAATTGCGCTTGGCGTTGGTTTGGCTTTCCAGCGATGCCCGATAACCGGTGACGACGATATCCTCGTTGCCGGTTGCGGATGGGTCGGCCGGCGCCCCTGCCGATCCATCCATTGCCGTGGGCGCAGTCTGGCCTGCTCCGTTCTGTGTCGAGGCGGGGGCACTTTCCGCACTGGCGCTCGACGACGCCGCGGACGCAGCTGGCGCAGTCCCTGCCTGTGCCAAGACCGGACAAGCCGTGGAGGCCATCAGCAACGTCGACACAGTACTAATCCGGCGCAAGCGGCTGAGCGATTTCATGCGTAATCCTCCCCAAACTGCGGTCGTTCTTCGACGCCGCCGTCCTGATCCGCTCATGCTAGCGCTATCATGGCTGACCAGTCAACGCTATTTGTCGGGCCAATCATGTTTGTTGGGGAGAGTTTGCTAGAGCGCACACGGCCCGAACATGGTTCGCCTTGGCCGCATTTGTCTGGCAGGAATCGTTGCTTTCATGCTTCACCTATCGGGTCGGGTCGGATTAAGGGCATATCCTCGGCGGAATGGGCGATCCTCGCCCGCCGATGTGACAAGGGTGGACGATGATCGGTCAGGAAAAGCTGTATCGCCGCATCAGCGACGGGATACTCGCGCGCCTGGCGGCGGGTGAGTTCCCGATCGGCAGCCGCTTGCCAACCGAGCGCAAGTTGGCCGACGCCTACGGCGTCAGCCGCGCATCGGTACGCGAAGCAGTGGTCGCCCTGGAAATGATCGGCGTTCTCGAACTGCGCAAGGGTTCGGGAATCTACGTAGTGTCGCTTGGCACGAACGAAGAGGTCGAAACGCTCGACATCGGCGCGTTCGAATTGCTGGAGGCGCGTCGCGGCATTGAAGCCGAGGTCGCTGCATTGGCTGCGGTGCGGCGAAGCGACCAAGATATTGTAGAGTTGGCACGGCTGATCGATGTCATGCGCGATCCCGAGGTGACCATCAGCGAACGGGCCGATCGCGATTTTCATTTTGCCCTGGCCGCCGCCACCGGCAACCGCGCAATGGCTACGGTCGTGACCGATCTATGGGCGATGCGTGAACGCTGCCTGTTGGCAAGAACGATACATCAGCGCGCCAGGGGCGGTGGCGAAGACCGCCGTGTGGAGGAGCATGAAGCTGTTCTCGACGCGGTTCGCACGCAGAATGCGGAGGGCGCTCGGGGCGCGATGCGTCATCATCTTGAGGCCGTGATCGAGCACCTTCTAGTAATGACCGAGAATGAGGAGTTCGAAGCCGTTCGTCGTCGAATCGCCCATCGACGGTCGCATATTCTGGGGCAGGGCGTTGTCCCTGCCGAAGCTGGGTAACACCGTCGAACCGGGTGTCGTGACCTTCGGCATATCTACCAGAGGAAAATGTTTGCTCTAGCCCGCCAAATCCGTAAATTGGTCTGACAGAAATACTGGTGAGGGGCGGCGTGATGGGACTGTTTCGAGGCGGAATGCCTCCAAGCCCGACAAGTTCGCGCCATGCGATCACCTGTACGCTGGCACTGCGGACGATGTGCGTCGCTACGGCCCTCGTCGCAACGGTATCGCCGGCGCAGGCACAGCGGGCGCGTGTTTCCATCAACGGCGGCTGGAAATTCCATCGCGGCGATCCGGCCGGCATGACCGCCGATCTCCGCTACGAGGTCTTGCCTGAACTGAAGCTGCGCCCTGACGGGGCGGATTTCGACGCCGGCGTGATGGACGATTCCGATACGGCAGTCCGCAAGGGCATTCTACGTCCGTACATCTTGCCGAGCGGCAACGCGTTCATTCGCGATCCCGCCCGGCGGCACCCACGCCCGGCCGGCAATCCCGGCGGCGACGTGCCCTATGTCGCGAGCGGGTTCAATGACAGTGGCTGGCAATCGGTGACGCTGCCGCACGACTGGGCGATCGCCGGGCCGTTCATCACCCAAGGCCCCTATGGCGGCATGGGGCGCCTGCCCAGCTGGGGCGCGGGATGGTATCGCCGGACGCTCGATATTCCACTAGCCGACCGGGGCCGATCGGTGTTCCTCGATGTCGACGGGGCCATGTCCTATGCCACGGTCTGGCTGAACGGGAAGCTGGTCGGTGGCTGGCCCTATGGCTATAATTCGTGGCGGCTTGATCTGACCCCCTATGTCGTCCCGGGTGGTGACAACCAGTTGGCGATCCGGCTGGACAATCCGATGGAATCGTCTCGCTGGTATCCCGGCGGCGGAATCTACCGCAACGTGTGGCTGACGACCGCCGACCCCGTGCATGTGGCGCAATGGGGAACGAAGATCACCACGTCGGACGTTTCCGCGCAGCAGGCCCGCGTCGCGCTGGCGTTGACGGTCGAGAATTTAGCGGCCGGCAACGCTAGCGTGGTCGCCGAAACCTCAATCTACTCGATCGACGCAGCCGACCGGCGGTTGGGGGCTGCGGTGGCGCAGATCCCGCCTGCCACGCTCGCGGTGGCGGCCGGCGGTATGGCCAGCATCGACGGCGCGACTACAATCCGGAACCCACGGCTCTGGGGCCCGCCGCCCCGGCAAGTGCCCAACCGCTATGTCGCCGTGACGACGTTGCGGCGCAATGGCCGGGTGATTGACCGTTACGAGACGCGGTTCGGCGTGCGCGCGCTGACCTTCGATCCTAGACGCGGCGTGATCGTCAATGGCGAACATATCATGCTGAACGGCGTCAACCAGCATCATGATCTGGGTGCGCTGGGGGCAGCGTGGAACGACCGTGCGGCCCGCCGGCAGCTGGATATCCTGAGGGATATGGGCGTCAACGCGATCCGGATGGCGCATAATCCGCCCGCACCCGAACTCCTCGACATGACCGACCGCATGGGCTTTCTGGTGATGGATGAGGTGTTCGATGTGTGGGAGCGACGGAAGACGCCGTTCGACACGCATCTGATCTTCAAGGACTGGCACGAACCGGACCTTCGCGCGATGATGCGGCGCGACTATAACCACCCTTCGGTCATCATGTGGAGCATTGGTAACGAGGTCGGCGAGCAATATGGCGGCCGTGGCGCGGCCGTCGCGCGAGAGGTGATGGCGATCGCGCATCAGGAGGACGGCACGCGTCCGGTGATGGGATCCATGAACATCAGCGGACCGGGATCGGACTTCGCCAGCACGTTCGATGCGATCGCGCTGAACTATCAGGGGGCCGGCGTCCGTACGAAGTTGCCGACCTTTGCGGGATTTCGCGCACGGCATCCCGACAAGGTCATTTTCAGTTCAGAAAGCGCTGCCGCCTATAGCAGCCGCGGCGAATATCAGTTTCCGGTGCCAGGTGGCATCAGCAACCCGGTTCGCCCTGGCGTCGGCGGCGATGACGCAACGCATCAAGTAAGCGCCTATGAGCTGTTCGCCGCGGATTTCGGCGGATCGGCGGATCGCACCTGGGCGGCGCAGGACCAGAACCCGACCGTAGCCGGTGAATTCGTCTGGACCGGTTTCGATTATCTCGGTGAGCCGGCTCCCTATTATAGTTCGCGTAGCTCCTATTTCGGGATCGTCGATCTAGCTGGTTTTCCGAAGGACCGTTTTTGGCTTTACAAGGCACGGTGGCGGCCGGACGAGAAGTTCGTTCACGTACTGCCGCACTGGAACTTCGCCGGGCGGGAAGGGCAGGTCACGCCGGTTCACGCGTTCACCTCCGCGGACGAAGCCGAACTGTTCGTTAACGGCACCTCCCAAGGCCGGCAGAAACGCGCGCCGTTCGCTTACCGGTTCCGCTGGGACTATGTCCGCTACGCGCCGGGCGAGATCAGGGTGGTTACGTGGAAGGAAGGCAAGCCCTGGGCCGAGGAAACGGTGCGCACTGCCGACGCTCCCGTGCGCATCGCGGCCACGCCCGATCGCATATCGATTGCCGCCGACGGCAAGGACCTAGTCTGGGTCAGCGTCGCGCTGAACGACGCCCGCGGCGGCTTCGTGCCTGTCGACCAGCGCGCGGTTCGCTTTAGCATCGAGGGACCGGGCGAGATCGTGGCGACTGATAACGGCGACCCGACCGACTTCGTTGTGTTCCCTTCGAAGACCCGCAAACTCTTCAATGGACGCGCGATCGCGATCGTGCGGGGTATTTCCGGAAGCCAAGGGACCATCCGCGTGAGGGTTTCTGCGGACGGGCTACCGGACGCAACGGTTCAGATCGCTTCGCAACGAATGTGAATTTGGAAACCGGTGACGGCTTGCGGATAAGAGTGCCCTCGCCGCGACTGATTGGACTGATCGGAAGAAGACGGTGTGGTACTTTCGTTGGAGGCCATTACCGCCAACGCCGGCCTCGTAATAGCGGTAACACATCCGATGGATCGTCATGTGCTGAATGCGTGGCGGGCGGAGGGAGAGGAAGATGAAAGCATCGCGCTGGTCGATCCTGGGGATCGCCATGCTGTTCACCGCCCTTGTCGCCATG
>Ga0265797_10008024_pt1 | contig 14232 bp, 14 predicted proteins | sample P2T30metagenome_FD_192433 | JGI IMG/M metagenome (GOLD analysis project Ga0265797, IMG submission 192433) | Plant litter microbial communities from East Loma Ridge, Irvine, California - P2 T30 | ecosystem: Environmental > Terrestrial > Plant litter > Unclassified | place: USA: California... | reverse complement strand
TGGGACCTGCCCAGAGTCTGCTGCTCGAAGTGTATGTTATTTAAACTATACAAGTAGCCCTCTAACTAGAGCACATCTACGCTATTGCAATATTGTAAGAAGAGGTACAAAAAGAGAAGTATCGTCAACACAAGAGCTTGTAAGAAGAGGTAAGAGCGTTATGCTAGCTAGTTAAGAAACTCAACTTATATTTCTACCTGTCATAATCAACTACTCTATAATACTCCTGCCAGCGACCTTAGGAAGCTCTAATCGCACTGTTACAACGTAGGTATGCTACTCTCAGTCTCAGTCACAAGATCGTCGCGCTCTGCATCGCTATCAGCTGCTAACACGCGCTCCCAAGCCCGGCCTTCAGTACCGAATGTAAGGAAGATTCGCTCTCCATTGCGGAAGGCATCCTGCTGACGGCGAAACCACACGTGTAGCATTCTCTCCGCTCGGAGACGTAGGAATCGACCAGCTAAGGCGTCTGTTGCTGACAGGTGGCCACTAAGCAGTAGTCGCTGCACAGCACCTTCGATGATCGAGTCTTCCTCGAGAATGTTTAGCCAGGTGAACATGCCATTGATGTGTGAAACGAGCCATCGTGAAGACACTTGCTCGATCGCGGCCTCGTATCGCTGGACGACCGAATGGTAGGATTCGTTGAGTTCGTCGTCGCGGAAGGCTTCGATAAGCACACCACAGCTCGTGTGCAGCTGCTCACGGAGGCTGAAGAGCATGTGATTCAAGGAGAAACCGGTGAGCACAGTAGGGTTGCCAACGATGACGAATCGATACACCCCGCGTCGAGCGCTATGACGCTCTGCATGGTCGAGGGCGCGCTCCCAGTACGTAGAGTCAATGCGACCGTATGGGTTTGTTGACGGATAGAAGAAAGCTCGTCGCGAGAAGCCCCTTCGAATCGGTCGGTCTGGATGGTGAGGTGCGATTACTACGTGGCCAATCTTGTCGAGTTTGTGAAGTAGAGAATCTTGTGACGGCAACATGTCCGAAGAGTCGTAGAGTACAACAACGACCTTGACCATCGGCGGGTTGCTAAGAGCCGGCGCTACGTGGAGGTCCGCAGAGACAATGGCATCATAGTCATTTGGATTAGACATGGTTCAAGTGTGTGATTTCTTGTTGAAGCGCTTAGTGTTGTTTGTGCTTTTGTTGGTAGTGTAAAGATTTGTGGCCACTGTTTGTCAGAGGAGGCGGGGAGAATGCTGAGTGTGCTGGGGATGCTGGGGATGCCGGCAGTACTGAGAGTGCTGAGAGAGTGAAAAGATTAGACAGAAACAGTTGGTTATAGCGACAGGAATGAATCAGTTTCCAAGAAATGATCCCAATGCTTTCTTTGTTTAGAGTCACATCATACAGCAACTAGAACGTGCTTCAAGAGACAGAACATGTGTCGCATCGTGGATGAAAGACATGTTTCTCTTGGGGCAACGAGATGGTACTGCGGTGACGCGACGCAAAACGAGCGACTCACAACTTCCGAAATCCATATGTACCCATCCAATCAGGTCCTCTTGAAAAGAGAAGCATCGTCAAAACAAGAGCCCGGGGCAACGAGAACACACCTGTGGAGCACACGCACACACACACACACACACACACATAGAAACGCCACATGTTGCACATGTAGTAGGTGTCGGCAAGGCCCATCACAAGTAGTTATCATAATGATAGTCTAATCGTCGGCATGCAATAGTTCTATGTAAGGAGTGTGGTATCAAGGGTGGAACAGATAGCCTACAGCCCAACAAGTGACCGCCTGGGCAGTCGAGAATGTGCTGGGCGAGCAGGATCAAGAGTATGAGACAGATATCGCGGTGTGCCACTAGCATCCACATCGAAAACCACCTAGTATATCCGACTATGCCCGTTGTTGCGTGGCGGGACTCTCAGAGGCGTGGGTGGCATTCGTGACGTGACGGCAACGACGACAAGCCTGCAATGATATCGTGTCGAAGGGGGACGCCGTAGGGTAGACTAGCCAATGAGGAGGTAACAAGCGATCCCGAGACCAAGTATGGCGAAGCTGACCTTGCGAGGCAAACCCTTTGTATACAGTCAGTCGACAGTTAAGTAGAAAGAGGAGTTGATGTACCAGCACAGCCAGGACCTGGATAGGCAGACCGACAATCCATGACGCAAAGGCAATGCACTGCATTACCAAAGCTAGGGCAGCGAAGACGAGTAGTATCAACAGAAAGCTCGCCGATTTTGGATCAAGGTGCTGGTAGAGCGCGGCCTGCAACTGCCTCCCTGCTCCATACACACCCTGAACCAGACCGACCATGTCGTTGAGTTTCAGGCGACTGTTGTAGGTTGCTTGAATGATGCGGTCTGACTTCTGGAGAACCTTGTCCATCATCTGGGCGATGTCGTCTGGAAGATAGTCCTTGCTCCGAAGCCAGCGTCCACCTTGGAATGAGAGGCAGCCCGCCATCGCGACGAGACCGAGATTAAGCAGAACGTTCGTAGCACGAGTGCCAGCTGGAGCATTGCGTAGGGCAGGCATCTTGGTAGTAGAAGATGTGAAGAAGGAGTGGTTGCAAAGAGTATGAAAGAGATTAACAGGCCGTGATAGCTGGGTAGACAGGTAGCGAGGTTGGCTCCGATGTTGTTGGGGTGGACCGTCGAATATGGATCAAGCAACAGCTTATAGCTATAAGAATGGAAAGCGTCCTTGGCAGGTATCGGTGAAGGGGAAGCAGTTGAAAGGCGGACTCCCGTGCTGCAGCAATTTGCTTGCTGCAAGATCCCAGATGATGCAAGACTCAAAGGAATTCACCGGCAAGTTAGCGAGTGTCTCTCGCGAGATGCAAGCCATTGCACAACTAATGAATCTATAATTAAATTGGTGTTTACAACAGGTACCCCAGGCCAAGGTGCTCGTGCGCTACGCTGGTGAAAGGAGATGCTTTTATGGGCTTGCATCTACAGAATCGCTAGTGAGATTGTTAGGAATTATCATTCGCATCAGTGTTTGTACTGACCAAGACTGAAGTCCAAAGTGGACCTATGGATCGGTGAGGGCGGCGGGAGCGTCACCCCCTGGAACCGCGTCTGCGCTAGCTGCGACGGGCGGGCCGTGCACAAGCTCATGGAACGACTTTCCCCAGCCACCAATCCATTTCTGCAGCTTCTGAACCTGCTTGTCCAACGACTCTGGTCCAGTATCAGCCGACCTTTTCTCCTTGTTGACGGCCTGTTGAATGAATAACGCCATGTTCTCTTTCCACAGATCCAGGGTACCCTGCTGAGTCGCCACTTCGGCTTTGAGTTGTCGGATCTCTACACCAAGCCGCTCGGTTTCCTGCTTGAGCTGAGACACTATTGCGTCAAGCTCCGTGTTTGATGCCTTCAACTCCTTGTTCAAAGCTATGATGCTGGTCTTGGGCGTGGGGTTATCGGAGTCAGAGTCAAAGTCCGTGTCAGAGACATGAGACCCTGCTGGTGGAGCGCTTGGAACATATTGCAGATCAGACATGGTTGTATGGAAAGTCGAGGAGGCCGTACTTGTAGGATGCCAGGAGCCCACACGAGGCGAAGCCATTATATCTTTCCTACTCTTAGCAAGCTTTTGTTGCCGATTTCGATTATCGTATGTCTGTCGCACAACATCCTATTTCCGAAGCCCTGCATACGTTATGGGAAAATCTCACACCAAAGTCGGCGTAGACCATGGCTCATCCGAAGATGATGGCGATCAGCCCCCATCAGTACACAAACTACGAGCTGGAAGGATATCGATTGTTAAGGGCATTTCTGCCGAAGAAGCGCATCGCTTAGCCCGATTGCAGCTAGATGGTGAATCGGTTCTGCGCTACCCCACGCTTCCGAAGCCACTTGGAGATGCACCGTTGTTCCGTGATGTGGCGTACGAGCCCCACTTGCCTAGCTCTCTAGTGGTCAACACCCGCGAGCCTCTCCCCAAGCTACCCACGTCACCCTCCACGTCACCAGTACCAAGATCGCCACATCAAGAACGCTCACATGGACATGTATCGGGTGGTGTTCTATACATCAAGAACTTCTGGAAGCTTGTCCTGCTTGTGTGCATGGTGGTCCTGGGGTTCCACGACCACTTGCTATCTTCGTTTCCTCATGACTGGATCCCGGCCCTTTCGATGCCACAGTTTCGTTCAAGCTATACCTCTGAACTACCAGATACCTGGAAGGCAGACCGCGCATCTGCATACCTCACCCAGCTTGGAAAGATTAACCTTACTACCCTCGACGACGGCGTAGTGCGACTACTTGGCTACACCAACACCAGCATTAACAACATACCGAGTGCCGAACACCGAACAGCCACATACTTCCTCTCGTGCGTCATACCTCAGGTCGAGAAGGCCAGCTACCATCTATTAACACTAAAAACCCTTCAAACGCTACACGAAACCTTGGAAGAATTCGTCCGAAGGTGCAATGTTGCAGTCACCTACGTAGCAGACGCTGAGAGACACATTAACGCCACGATTCAAGCTGTGGATGGCGTCAAGGCTGCTTATGTATCTTCTAGCTCTTCCGCAATCGCGTCTTACGAAGACCCACGCAACGGAATTCTGTTTCGACCCGACGTGAGCACACATGAGGCACGGCAGAAGGAGTTAGACACTCGTTTGGTGGACATGGTGGCTAGCAGGCTCTTGCTTGACAAAGAGGCGAAGAGGTGGCAGGCAGGTGGACAAAAGGCCAAAGAGTTGCTTCCTATGGTGAAGAAATGGATCGAGGCTGTACCGCCAGCTGGTTCCTACCGTGTAGTCGGGAGTGACAAGGCAATTGTTCTTGATAGGATCTGCGATATAGTATCGTCTCTGCCCGGCTCTCTAGTCAGCACACTGTGTAACTAGCAACGCAATGTCGTACAACGTTCAAAGTTGAACTAGAAGTTAGAATGTCAAGCTGTCATGGCTGAATACACAATCAATTACTGAAGCTAAGCCCTCCCAGCGTGCCCATCCTCATTGCTGACCTTGTAGACTACATGTTCGTTCTATGTCTTTTCGTGCGGTACGACTTGAAAGAGTCGAAGGTAACACACAGTTACAAAGAACGGAGTAGAATACGTAGGAGTTGAGGGGTGCCCAAGTGCTGGTCTGACCTTGCGGTTAACACGCCAGCTATCGACAACGGAGATGCGACACAATGCTATGGTGATTTCTCTGCGCGCGTGAATTTCAAGCAACATTGTATCAGAAGGGCGACGGTTAGACAACTGGGAGGTTTCTCAAGCTTTCCTCCACCAGAACTTGGTCACCTTTTGGCAGATTTTTGCGACACCAGCTCAACATATCCTTGCGCATCTCTTCATCCGAATCTCCGTCTTTTTCGCCTTCTCCACCCTCTTCCAAACCTTCAATAAGTTCCACTATCTTCTTGGAATCTGGGAGTCCGGTAAAGATGTCCATGGTTGTGGCTGGTATGGCTATGACTGACAGTGCTAGTCTGGATAGATGTCTGAACGTTGTCCTTTCTGCGATCCAGTACTGAGTCGAATTGGTATTCCGAAGCTTCTTGAGATCGGCAGCAAACTGACTGTACTCGGTTTTCAACTCTTCCACAACCTCCTGTTGGTCCTTTGCTTCCGGGAAAAGTTCCTTGAACATTTGCAAGATGGCCGGCAGCGCACTCTCGGTAATTGGGTCGAGTCTGAAATTGCAGAGAACTGCGGCTACTTTGTACAGGGCTCCGGTATCGTTGTAAGCAAAATCTACCACTGCCTTTGCTTCATCTAAGGCGACCTTGAGTGAATCGCTGTCAGCGTCGCACTCTAGGCTCTCCAACGCCTGTTGGCAGAGCCGAAAAGCTTCTGGGACCTGGACTCGGCGGAGGAGTTGTAGGCTACCGCCAATGGCCGCACGGACCCTACGGCACAAAGGGAACGAATAGAAAGAGGTGGCGAATTCAGAACAAGAGGTAGAGTTGAAGAGGTTGAGATGACTATATGATCCCAAAGCAACACCAAGCTGAACTATGCGCTGTAGGTTTCCCGCCGGTCGTCGTCCAACTCCAATCCATGTCGTCACACATCCACAACTTCCTCTCTCAACACCTTGCCAATCTCCTCATGCAACATGTCTATGAACCCCCCCTACGCTGCGCGTAAGAGAGCAGGCCACGAACAACGGCACCCGAGAGCGCTGGCGAGGATTCGCATATCCCAACTATTACGTTGCGCAACGCATCCGAAGTATTGGTATCAAGGAGAAGCTCCAGCTGCTGCTGGTCTATCGACGTGACTGGATGGTGAGACGGAGACCTTAGGGCGAGAGCATGTACAATCCTAGCCGAAAGCGACGAGGAGAACAGGCTAAGTTCACTCACTACTTGACGTAATGCCTGAATTTCACATGCGTTGATCATGTCTGCCGCATCTTGGATACTCCATGCTCTTGTTTGCGGAGGACTTACGACTGTCCTCCTTGGTTCGTTCGGTCGCCGATGCTCGTTACATGCCAAAGGTGTTTCGGTTCGGTTGGTATTGATGTTGGTGTTGGTGTCCATGAAGCGCCATCTCTCCACCTCATGTCGACCAGAATGACACCACACTAGCTCTTGTCTTGTCCTGTCCACGTTCTCCTCCCGTCGACCTCCTATGCAATATTGGCACCTTTGCTCTAGACGGCGTCTCGCTTTGCCGCATCGGGAGCAGCAATCGTACGCGGTATAGCCATATCCAAAGCGTGCTTCGGCACGAGGATGCAGACACCCAAAGCAGCGCTGACCATCTTTCGCAGGAGGCGCATAGGTTTGAAGTGGACGTACGCATATGCAGTATGAGTCATCAACGTGCTTGTAGCGTTGGAGATCCTGATCGGCCATTGGATATGGAGATTAAAAAGACCGAAAGGGCATTTCTCTGCTCTTGTATAACTTGCCGCAGGCTTGCTCCTAGTAATTGCCCTGCTTGCAGGGCTGTATGAAAGCGGACGCTCTGATTGGCAGACTAGAAGCGGCGCTCCTATTGACCGCAGCCTTGGGCTTCTTACATCAATCACGGATGTCGGCGTTTCGTGGGCTTGGCGCGTCGCGTCAACTTGCCGCGCGCACTGTGAGGTGCGCCGTCGCGCTTACGCCAAAAGTCCAGACAGGAGCAAAAAAACTCCAGACGGGAGCAGCGCGCTCGCGTAAGTGAGCCAAAAGAGGCGACTGGCGAGGGCCCTAAGGCCCGCGCAACTCTCGCACCTCGCAAAATCCAGTTGCCGCCCCCCGGCGAAGTCCGGGAAGCGGGGCGGCTTAATTCCGTCCATGATCACTTCTGATTTTACTCATCTCGCGTGCAGATGCAAGCACAATGAACGGACTTTGCTTTCGTTTGTTGCGGAGATAGCTACAGAGACAAATTCACAGGTCCAAACCAATTCAAAGAGGCGACGACGGCACAGCAGGTACACGAATAGTTTAAGGCAATTCTGTCACAGTACATGCAAGCAGCTATGCTTCAAAACAGTCCAACAAGCCTGACGTGAACAGCTCACGATCGCCAGTTCTAGCCCAGTCAAGGCCCATCTACGCTTCGAGCGAAACACGGCCGTGATTACCCTCTACGACAACCAACATGGCGCCCTTGACCGAGGGATGGAATTCCTGTACGATACTGGGAATGGCTGGTGATTCGCTAATAGTCAGCCCATGGCTGTGCATGGCACTGCGTGAACACACCATATAAGCCATCGTCTCTGCCGATAACCTCTTTCACAGTCAGTGCGCCCCGGCTTCCCACACGCTTTGCCACTTCCGTGAGATTGTGGCATAAGCCTCTATGGCGACCATGGACCCCAGCTTGCACCGACAAGTTATTATAAACAGTTGCGATGCGCGCCTTCTCGGCAGGCGTAATGCACGACTGGTGAAGAGCTCCCCACCCCACATCGCAACCATTCACACTGACCAGTTCAAACCCGAGTGGCGAAGCTATCTCAGCATAGCGTCTTGCAGTCTCACGCCAGGAAAGATCTGTGTAGTGTGGGTTTAGCTGGACGATGAGGACACCGTTCGGTTGGAGAACCTGCTTCCAACTAGAGAGCCAGGCTGGCATGTTGATATCCGTCGTCAGCTCGAGCATCCCGAAGCATGCAATTTTGGAGACCGGCATGAAGTGGCTCCTCAGTACGTCACCATGGAGACAGAGCCGAAGTTGAGGAGTCCAGGCAAAAGGTCTGCCCTTCCCATCGGTCGAGTCAAGAAGAAGTCGGACGCGGCCAGTAGGATTTCTTCCATTATCAATGAGCTCCTGCACTACCGGTGCGAGGTCTCGTCGCGCTTGATGGCACACCATGACTATCGTATCGTGCTCACTTGGTCTGATTGCCATGATGAGGTCCATCTCCCTGCTGGTAATGCGGGCGAAATCTGTTTCGCTTGTCAAGACCTCGTCAGCTGCGTAGTTGTTGTGTTGCGTCGGAGGCGAGACAGGAGACGGGGATTCTGGGGTCAAGGCAATCGTTCCGTGGCGGCGAGGATTGACTGGCGTCTGAAGCGTATGGTCTGGCTGCTCGCGATCTGGTGTGGTTATTCGGTCCGGTGTGCGAGACATTGTTGATAGGAGAGGGTAGATTCGCGAGATGCTGTGACACGGAAGAAGAGTGCAGGAATTTATATTCTCGTAATTATGTTTGTAGTAACGGAAGGCTCACACGCATAGCTCACGTGCCTAAGTCTGATCGCCTCCTGACTTCTAGAAACTACCCTTTGCATCACACGAGCTTGATGTAGCATTGGGCGTGCAAACAACAGATCCAAGATGTGAGGTGCAAGTTGATGGAATGAAGAGGAAGGAGGCGCTTGAGCGTTGAGATTAGGTGCTCATTCGACTTGCTCTACCAACGATGCTTTGTAAAGCGCTTCGTGCTCAATGCTAGCATGACGATCTACAAGAAGTTGGTGAACTTCGTGTAGAGGAAGCTGAAACCGATACGGAGAGCGCTGGAAGCCTGGAGGATGGAAGAACGGGGTATCTCGAGAGCAAGCTTCTAAAAGATGCCACACATCCTTCCACTGGTCCTGCGGACGAACATTGCTGAGAACTATTGGGCCCAAGGCCGAGAGCGTGTAATCGGTTATGGCGTAACCAGTATGCAGCTGTTGGGAAAGCAGAGGGCTTCTCTCCATAAACTCCAGGTGGTTGTCCTTTCTGAAGCTGTCTTCATAGTGCGTGCGGTCTTTGCTGGAGATGCTAACGTCGTCCGTGGGGATGATGGTGAGCGGGCCGAACAGATTGCGGCCTTCTATGCCAAACATATCGAAGAGGAGCAGGCGGCATTGATCTGATTGGTTGATTCGATGGAACTCAGACGGAGACAGAATTGGTCCGCGAGACGTTCCCGCCCTGTTCTTGGTGAATGCGAGCATTGGCACGACCGGTACGCTTGGGGGCAAGTCGCTGATGGTCAGAGGTGGGATTTTGCGATCAAGGTAGTCTTCTTGATCGTCCGCTGTCCATATATACCGGCAATAGGCAAAGTCGCCAAGGGAATGTTCACGAGGCAATACAAAGAGTAGACCAGACCGGCGTAGCGCGCACTGCGTCATGATGGTGTCAAAGAACTTGTCAAAAAACCATCCCTTCTCCGTGGAGACGTGCTCTTGCTTTATGGGTGAAGGCTCTTCCGGCGCTTCAGTGGACTCTGGGGATTGTACTGTACGTACGGGTCGTGGACCGATTTGTCGGGGATTGGGATGAGATGCAACGATGCTATAGACCGATTCGACCCACTTTCCGTCCAACGCCATGCACAAGGAGTATGAATCAAAGGTCGCGGCGTCTAGCTCATCGTAGAGCTCCGTAGATGTAAAGAAGCGATCCGGCAGGGCCATTTCCGGAATAAAGTAGAACTCCTTGACCAAGGCGCCAGTGGAGGCTTCTTTGTACCGAAGCTCGTACCACAGGAAATCGAACCTGTGCTAGCGTCAGCACTTTTGAAATGGGGTATATACGGCATCTCAGAGTTGGGGCGCAATGGGCCTACACACCTCTCGCTTCCCGTGCAATACCATCGAATAGCCCCATCCTTCATGTGGCGACCAATAGCAATCTTCCGATTCCTACGCGTTCTTTCCGTACTATCAATCTTGTACTGCACAAAGTACTGACGACGCTGGGCGGTGGGGAAAGGTTGGGGCAAGACCAACTTGAAGTCAGCAAGACGGGGCTGGACGTCTACGAACTCAAAGCGCATAGGCGTGCGTTTCTGGTTCCATGCTGCTCGCATGCCCCTCCATATATCTGCGATACCAACGTAGGCTGAGCTGTGCTGAGTACCTTCGTCCGGTAGCATGCTTTCGTGCGTAGCGATAGGCTGCGGCCGCCAGGTTGGAAATTCAGCGCCCGTCCACGGGTTGACGTAAATCGGACCCCCAAGAGCGCACTGTCGGATACGGTGCATTGCTTCCGGTAGGAGATGTTGTGGCATGCGGTAGGGAGCGTTACATGGGCTTAGATATCTGTAGGATCGTGGGTGGATAACAGATTTGCGAGAAAAATTGACGGCGATTGTACGAGACGGGTTATCGTTTGATGAGGTAGCTGATCCAACGTAGTAGTTAGGAAACACCTCAACGAATGCCGAATTCGCAGTGCAGATGGCGATATAGAAACAGACAACTTGTCGCTGTCGCACGGTGGTAGGATATATTTGCCCTTCTGCCTCTTGTGACGATTTGCTCTTTACGTCAAAAAGCAAGAGGCTTAGCGCAGAGTTCCCAGGCAATCCTTCCACCTCGCTGTACGTCTTGCGAAAGGCCTCATCAATTGTCCAGAACCTCTCGCTAAAGCTAGCTGGTGAGGTAGCAATGGTAGAACAATCGATAGCTGCGTCGGCAAGTGCAAACTCAAATGAGCGGAGAACATAACGAAGGTCAAGCAAGTTGACAAGAACGTTGGCCTCAGCGACAGCCCCACGATTGTGCACAATGAACGAGTGGAGTAAAGAGAGAGGGCTTTGCACAGCCTCCATGGCTGATAGCAAGACTGTGGGAGAAATGATGGGAGCAAGAACGGAGTACAAGTGAGATTGAGACAGGAGCGCGGAGCAGGATATGACGTTGCACGACTTCGGGTGGAGTGGTTACACCATATGGTTACTTGCTGCATTGATGACTAGGTACAGGAGATGCACGAGCACGCAATCGTAGACATGGCATCAAAACCCCATGCACTGTCGTTTGCAATGGGTGCTATCCTCCATTTCGCGTGTGGGCCGTTGGCGCTGGGAAGCTTGAGCCAAGGTTGACGATGTGACAACGGGTGATGGTTCAAGGGACTGGAAGTAGTCGGCAAGATGCATATGAAAGCTGTCGGGTGCAGCTGGAAGATTTAGGATAAGAAGCCACCGGAGGCTTTCATCGGAACCGAATCGGATATGAGTGACTGGAGGCACGGGTAGTGGTGTACTGTCTATACGAGTCATCGCTTCAAGTTCGCCGGAGCCTGCAGTCACCCATGTACCATGGTGGGAAGTGTTGCGCATATGCAAGCCGTGCTCCATGTGATCAAAGAACAGGGTGAAGTGCAGATGACTAACCGCATCTGGCATGGGGATTTGGAAGTCATTCAGCCGGGAGGATCCAAATGTGATGCATTGCCGACCCATTGTAGCGGCAAAAGACAGCTTCGTAAGACGCTGATGCTGATGTTGCCTAATCATAGGATCTGAGACGGGCAGGATGTTTGCGACGTAGTCTGAAAACATGGAATTCCGGTTGTACATGGTAACATTTCGGGCCAAGTCTGACAAAGGTATAAGGACTGCGAAAATGTGCGCGTGCTCTGTCCCAAAATCCATAATGATGGAGCGACGGGACGATTGCGAAAGTACATGAGCGCCATCTTGCAAGTGAGATATACACAACCTTGGAACACGAAGACCGTGTCTGAAGTTTTGGGCACCCTCAAACGCACGTCGTTGTCTTGAGGGGTCTCGGTGCATTGTCTTCGCATCGAGTCTGGCACCTTCATCAAAGCCTTTGTGATCTTGCTCATGTCTCACCTCCGATCTGTGCCTTCTTCTTTCTCTGCCCACGGCGACTCTTGCCAAAGCTTGCAGACTGTCCTAGTTCTGTGGCAGGTGTTGGGGTGCCAAACCGATAATCCGGTTGTCGCCTCAATGGCCGTGGCACGATCCGAAACAGGTCGCTAGAAGTGAAACCAGATGGGCGGCATGATTGAGTGATGGCGAGGTATAGGCTTTCCAGAGTTTCGTGTCTGTAAGGAGAAAACTGCTGCCAGTGTTCATACGACGGATCGTCCTTCCATAATCCAGGAAACGTGTCTAGTTGATCCGTGCGGTCGAGGTTGTTTGGGTTCCTCTTGCTGTTGGGCCACAGGCCGATGATGTTTTGCAGTTGTCGGGCAGTTAAAAGGTACATGTACTGTCCCGTAACAATAACAACGTGTGAGGTGTGACTTGTTCGATACAGCGGATATCCTTTGTTCCCAGCTACTTGGAAGCAACTAATTGGTGCGCTACCGGGAATACGATTTGCGAGATAGTCGCAGGCCATGTATCGTGTTCGGTGCGAGCTCGAGACTAGGTTTGCGCGTTCGTGTTCAGTCCAGGAGAAGTTTGTGAACACGAGTGATGGATAGGACGGCCTGTACTTGTCAGTCATCAGTCGGCACAGTAGGAAGGGTCCTGACTCTGGTTTCGAGCTCGTGTGACGCTCCGTAGCCTTGCCTGCGCTATTCCGGTTGGGAAGGTGTTGAAAGAAGCCTCCGCCGCCTGCGATGGTGCTCGCCGGAGCATCTTCGCTCACGCTATTCCATGAAGCCGCGAGCTCGTTTAGGGCGAGGGCTAGTAATTCGTTTACCGGAAGTAACCGAGGCTTAGTCGCGTCAGGCGTCTTGTCGTTAATTTTGAGATTAATGAATTTCTGTAGTGGGGTGAAGCTGCAAAAGAAGCGGAGGGAGCTGTGCGGTAGCTCTCGCAGATCATGTGTCGACGCGCGCGGTTGTTCGTACTCCATAGTAGGTAAACATATCTGCGGGGGTGGTGAGTGCCGGTCGACGAGTTGTATCAGTACGCCTGGATGACCGTGCACAGCCTTGCTTGGCACCTTGACTCAACCTTGGAAGTGCGCCGCCATCTTAGGCTAGTGTGAACGAGTGGACGCTCCGTTAGGCTTAGCGGCCCTTGCTCAGCCGCACGTGACGGTGGTCGTCGCGTATGCCTCCGCCTTCGGCTTGGCACGCTTCGCCCATACAAACACTAGACTACCACCATCCACCTAGGTAGCCATTGCGAACCGCAAGCCACTAGCCAACAATGTCGCGAAACGACCCACTTCTGAGCGCTCGCTTCAAAGAGCTCGCGGAACCGAACTGCTCCTATTACGGCGTTAAACTCCAACAGACGTGTGAGATGTACTGGGACGCCCTCGATGTTAACCCGTCTTCCGCGAGCGCATACATCGCCGACTTTGTAGCACTAGTGCTAGCGAAGCCCGACTCCTTACTCGTTGCAAATATGGTCATTCCAGAACTGCGTCACCTCGACAACCCGGCTCGATGTACGAATCCTCTCAAAGATCAGATCATACACCAACTGCAACTTGCACAGCCATCCAAAGCACAGCCTACAAACGTCTACGACGAAACTCGCCGCCTGTATAAAGAGGAGTTGGGCATAGTACAAGAAGCGGATATGTACCGAGCTGGGCTGTTGCTATACAATCGTGGAAACCTTAGCAGACAAGAACAGGACAGCGTGCGTGCCTGGTTGCAGGCGGCACCATCGAGTGAAGGAACCGTATAAGCAGCGGCCGAGCTTGTGGTGGCCCAAGAAAGCGAATGAGGTTGGCTGCCTGCACGCGTGCCTGCTGTTCAATGCCTGCCATAGTGGTACTGACTAGCTCCGGCTCAAGAGAAGAGAGAAATTCTGAGACTGCGAAGAACAGATTACATCAATAGTGGTAAGCAAGCGATTATAGCAGCAACCGGGATACTGTGGGGTGGAACTAGCCAAATGCTATGTGAAAAAGGCGGATATGGATTAGTTACACGAGTAGCAACAACAACAGCGATGGAAAAGAGGCGAAGCAAGATTGCGAGACCTTATCTTGTATTGCAATAACAAGACCATCCTACGCTGCTTCCATACCTTCCTCTGCTTCCATACCTTCCTCTGCTTCCATACCTTCCTCTGCTTCCATACCTTCCTCTGCTTCCATACCTTCCTCTGCTTCCATACCTTCCTCTACTTCATGGGCCTTCTTCACCTCTTCCTGCACATC
>Ga0265797_10008023_pt1 | contig 14232 bp, 9 predicted proteins | sample P2T30metagenome_FD_192433 | JGI IMG/M metagenome (GOLD analysis project Ga0265797, IMG submission 192433) | Plant litter microbial communities from East Loma Ridge, Irvine, California - P2 T30 | ecosystem: Environmental > Terrestrial > Plant litter > Unclassified | place: USA: California... | reverse complement strand
CGAGACGTAGAATTGGGGGACGAGCCAGAAGATAAGTTCGAGGGCCATTGTGATGGGTAGGTAGATCTGGTGCTTTGGATTAATATGAAGAAGAAACAACATAGGTGTGAAGAAGGAACTTACGGTGATAGCCAACTTTTCCCCTATCCTTGGCGTCACAAAGCCCAGCACAACCCTTCCTACAGTAATCCCCATCCAGAACCCAGTCGCTACCATTCCACTCGCAAAGTCCTCACCATCACGCACTTCGAGCATGAATTTGACTATCCAGCCACCAAGCGCAACTTCAATACCCACGTATCCGAGTAAGAAGAGTGCACAGAGCCATGTGACGCGTGCATGCGGGAGACGGAGGAGTGCCTCCTTCATCCGATTGTCTTTCGTACCACTGGTTCTTGGGTTGGCTGCACGGAATTTGTCACCGGTCTCGCGCCAGAAAGCTGCTGTCGAGGTCGCTAATTCGATGACTGCCATGGCAATCATGACATAGTAGAACGTGTACCAGGGCAGTCTGCTCCCTTTTGTGATCATGGTTGTTGCTATCAAGGGAGAAAGCACTGCACCTACACCGTAAAAGGCGTGTAGGAAACCCAGCACTTCGTTCGGATTCGCCATGTTACCCATCCAGGCATCTATTTAAAGTCAGTCAACCGTTTTCCTCTTACAACCTGTGGAGACAGGAAATGAGACAGATACTCACTCCATGCAGCATCAGCAAGACCATTACCAAAGCCAGCCAGCATGAAAATGACGACGAGCACCGGGTATGGAGGATGCACCGCGATAACCACATACGCGATTAGATGACACGTCGGTGCTATGACCGCAACACCTCTCTGGCCAAACTTGAGATGAATGGTGTTGTTCAACAATGCGGAAGCCGTGTAGCCGACAAGTGGAGATAAAAACACTAGCGATATGACGACGAAAGTGAGGCTATAGTACTCTTGCAACTTGAGTCGTTGTCAGCATGCACTCTCCACGCCCTCCTCTCAAAAGTACGACAAACTTACATAAGGTATCAAAGCTCCATACGCTGCATCATTGCTCCCCATAACGACGAAACTCCAGAACGCCGCCGAGGTCTTGAAGAAATTCGATCGAGGGTGGTTCCATTGCTCCAACTTGGCTGCTGATTGGGTCGTTGGGGACGGTAAATTTTCTATCGGGTCGCTTTCTTGGGCGCCTTTGGTATCTGAAAGTCGCAAGCCGCCCGTGTTACTCGAAGTGGCGATTTGGGCATTTTGAGGTTTAGAGATGTAATTTGAGACGTCTTGGAGTTCAATGGGCTGCTCGAGACAGGTCGATGAGGTGCCGTTCTGGAACGCCATTGTTGGGTTCTTGGGACGGTGGGAAGGGTTGACAGCCTGGTTGCCGCTTAGGACTTTTGAGGTGCGAGTGGTTGACGAAGGAAGCCTGAAGGCCGAGCTGGGAGGGAGGAGAGGTCTATGATAAGTAAGTCCAACGCTAGTGGACAGTATGAAAGTTTTGACGCGATTGGCGTAATACGAAGGTGAACCGTTCACACAGAGGCTATGACGTTTTACTCCTGCACGCTCAACAACCCTTCAACCAACAGCCGCGTGATGCGCAATAAAAACCACCCCTATAGGTCCCTTCAATCCTCCAGTGCTCGAGCTTAGGCTCATTGCCTCGCAAGGTTTACTCAAAGGAGCGGAACACTGCGAGAACACTGCATCCAGACATTTCCTAGCCTACACCGACGTTCTGTTAGCACTAGAAGAAGCATGCTCAAGGCGGGGAAGCGAAGGGTCTCCATATTATGTACGCAGCCAATCAGCACAAGGCAACCCTGAACTCGCAGTTCGCAAAAGGAAACGACCGGGAAATCTTCGGCAATGTGACTTTTCCGCCAGTAAACCGCCGCTAGCGAGATGCTGTATACGCTGTAGATATCATACTTGTGATTCTCGAAAGGCTAGCGATGGAAGACCTGAACAAATTTCGTTACGTCGCAAGTCTGCGTTCAACATACGTGTTCGAAGTTACTCATAGTGTGGCACCCTTTACACACGGAGCGCCACCATCCGACTGATCTCGCACCAAACCTAAAGTGTCGAAAAAATGCGAAGATGAAACCCATCTCGTTGGAGCCCCCAACACAGTCACAAGTCACTCTAGTCAAGTCACTCTACGTCGCAAGCTGCATGTCACTTGTATCACAAAGCCAATGTTTAGTCAACGCTTTGAAAATCGTTAATCGTTTTCATGTTCATGCTATACCTGCTATTATTACCTGAGCTGATTCGCGGAACCACGCTCGCCCGTCTCCTCCATGCTCGTACCACTCGTACCATGCTTAGGGTATCTCTCCCAACGTTTTACACAACAAGCCGTCTGAAAGGAAAAAAGAAACACGAAAGGAAAAAAACCGTTCTTGAGATCAACGCTTGTATTTCAACGACTGTGGGGAAAGGTAAATCGTCCATATACACATACTCGCTTTCTACAGTCGCGCATTTTGCTCCTGTGACGCTCTGCTCGCTCGCCCTGGTTGTTCAGCCCTTGTCTTTGGTGAAAAATTGAAATGGAAGACAATGTGAAATCGTCATGCTGGTGAAGGCATCTATGAGGGCTGGATAACGGAGGGACCGGCAAGGACCTCGGCGTCGGCAACGGACTCGCTCTTGGTGATCATCATGTAGACTTCACCCTGGAGGCCCTGGGGAACCATGCAGTTGCCGTCGGCGATCTTGGTAAACTGGTTGCCGCCACTGGAATATGTTAGAAGGTAAATCTCATAAGGGGGGTTGTGGTGTGACTTACGGTCCGACGAAAGCGCAGAAAGAGGCACCGGCTGGCTGAGCGGGGTCGGCAAGCTTCAGGTTCTGACCAACGGTAGCCTTTTCGGGGTTCTGAAGAGCGATGGCAGGGAAGGCTTGGATGTTGAGGTTGGATCCTTCGGGGCAGGACTTGATGAATTGAGCGGCCAGGGTGAAGACAGCGCGGGGCTGGAGAGCAGTGTCGAAAGCGGCAGGGACTGGCTCGGCGCCAGATGCGATACGGATGAATGCCTGGTGACGGGCCTCGACAGTGACGATGGAACCGGCAGCCGAGAGGATGTCGGAAGAGTTGACAAGGGGAGCGGCACCGAGGTAGGCAGAGACACCGACAGCCTCAAGAACACGGGCGGTCTTGACCATGGAGTCAGCGCTGGCAAGGGCGGCGTCGAAGTTGTATTGGCAAGGCTCGACGGGCTTTGCACCTGCTCCTGCGATGGCGGACTGCAGAGTAGTGACGTGAGTGGCCTCAGTCTGTCCAACACCCATCAAAGACTTGACCTGGCCTTCACTCAGACCGAGAGCCATGAAGTCTGACATGGAAAACTTGGCGAAACCCTGCTTGTAGTATTCCGATTCGAGATGCTCGGCAGTCAAAGCGCTGTTTCCATTGTCAGACCCTGATTACTATGTTGAGGGAATTGGTACTACTCACAAGTTGAGGATGTCAACATCGCTCAATGTTGCTGCTGCCGCCGGTGCAGCAGCAGCAGGAGAGGCGGCCTCTCCTGCGGTTTCGGTAATGGCTGCCGCCGCGGGGGTAGCAGACGACATGACCATTGAGCTCGACTTGGAAGCCGACTCTTGACGGGCGTAGTTTGCGGGAGCGGCAGCCACGAGAGGCGCCAGGGCAACTAGGCCCTTGAGGATGGTTGATACGCTAGGCATGTTGAGTGGATTAGGTTTGTTGAATTGTTTTTTTGAGTAGACAAGTTCGTAAAGAAGGACCTCCAGCAAAGACTCGCTTTGAATTCGATTATTAAAAATTGTCTAAAGTCCAACCAGGGACTGAGAAGGTAAACCGTAAGGAATGTGGTTGATTATTAGGTAGGAAGGTAGAAGAGGCTCGCCGATGATCCAACTGAAAACGAGTATGGAAACAAGGTGGGCGGCCAATGGACCTTATACAAGCAGCTACGACTCCTAGGAGGTATCTGAGACGCCATAGTAAAATTCGGAGGACGGATGTTGAGCATGTGGCGGACAACTGGATCCCGCCGACGCACTGGCTTCCATACTGGATCCGTGACCCTACAAGCTTCAAAGCTTGGCAAATCGACCCATTGATCGTCCAGGAACTGCTCGCTAGCAGTGTTGCAACCGCTGAGCGCGTTCGGCATGTTGCGATGGGGCTCGTGGTGCAGGCGTGTGATGTAGCAGGTCCGGGGCCCTGCGACGCGAAACGGGAGTCATGAAACCCTACAAGTGCCAACGCGTGCGCGGAGACAGCAGAGCCGCCCTAGAGAAAACCCGGGTACAGCGATAGTGCATGGCGATTAATGGCGGTATTCAGACTTTCCGTCCGGAACAGTGAAGTGGCTCACCACTTGAGGCTTGAAGCAGTCGTCTCCCTCATGTCGCTGGTGGGGTGTGTTTCCAGCAGTGACGACCTTGCGAAACGTTTCAACACCAAGTTTTAGACAGTACGTTGTAGCATAGTCATAGATATAAGGTCTCCCATAAGAAAGTCGTGAGAGCGCTTACGTTCTGTGCCGAGAGAACTATAGATGGGTCGAGAGGTTAAGAGGGATGGATTAAGAGGTGGCTGAGGCACCCAAAACATCTTCACGTTGCCAAGCCTCATGGAGAACCACTGCTATTTCGGCAACGGTTCAGGCCTCAAGGCTCCCGTTCGCTACGATAAACACATGCAGGTACACAGACCGCCTCCTACAAGGGGTGGGAAGTCGCAGATCCGCTGGTGAAGATTCGGATTGCACCAGCCTGCGGCATCAGCCCAATGCCGTATGGCGGCAGCTTGTCACGGTCGACCATGCGTGCAAACAAGGGCCGGGAGGAGGTCATCAAGGAGCATGTTTCCATCGCAAACAGCCAATCCTCGTCAATGGATGAGTTTCTGATGTAGTAATCAAGATGTCAGTGATGCCTGACGCGGCTCATCTGGTCGCCTTGTGCGGCTTTCGAGCCGCCTTACCCAGGCTTGAACGAGAATTGCGGAGTAGGTGTCAATGCGGACGGGTGTCAAAAGCAATCATAATGGACTTCGCCTGGCATGAGGCGCTCTTGTGGGGGGTCAACACATTACTGTACTACGAAAACTACTGTGTATAAGAGCTGCAACCATATATCGCGACTGTCGATACATTCGCCGCATGCACATGAACAATACACAGATTACCAATCGTCTCTTCCTGCACAACCTAGTATGTATCCTCCATTCAATTTTCTATACCAAGTCGACAGAAGCTACCGAAATGCTGGATGCCAATTCGGACCAAGCGAGACGATTCTTTTACAAAGCGTAGGGGTTGAGGGATCGGATGGTCAAGCAACTGCAAGATAGGTCAGTAGAGTTCAGAATCAAGTGAACAACTTTAACTTACGGAGGGCTCTTGGTCAGATCCGTCTTAAGGATAACTGGAACACGCGTCATCTCCCGCACATCCTGGATGTAGTCGCCATTCTGCTCGCGCAGGGTGAACCAGCTAAGGTACTTCTCCTTGTTGGTCAACTTGGTCTCCGCAGCATCACCAGCACTCTGTGCAATCTTCGAGTCTGAGTTGACACGGTGAGGAGCGCCGGCAAGATCACGGCGGGTGGGCGATGGAGGCATGCTCTGAGTCGGACGGTCGGAGTTGAGGGAAACACCGGCCATGTTCGAGTTCAGGTCGTTGGAGTCGGAGTCGTCGTCATCATCGTCGAACAACGCAGCCTCCTCGTTGGTCGACATGGCTCCAGTGTCAATCTGCCTGCGCTGAGCCTCTTCCTGCTCCCTCGCACGCTGCTTAGCAGCCTCGGCATCACGCGCTGCAGCCGCCGCATTGGCAGACCTGAGCGAGCCATGCTTTGGCCTCTCGTCTTCGGGGATGTAGTTGGACGATGGAACACCCTTCTCCCAGTAGAGCTCAAGGAGACGCTTGTTCTTGTCGAATTCAGCCTTCTTGAGGGGAAGCTGATCGCAGTGGACGCGCTTCTCGAAGCCCCACTCGGGGATAAGAACATCGAATGCGGACTCGTACACGCAAAGGACGATACCTTCGGCGATGAGATCACCGCCCCTCTCCTGCCTGACCTTGTCCATCTTGCGGCAAGCCTCGATATGAACGCTCTGCTCCTGGGCAGCATGAGCAGAGTCTTTCTTGGTGTTGCACATCTCTGCAGTCTTGGCAAGAGCCTCAATGTCTTCAGTGAACTCGATGGCACCGTTGGATAGGACAGCCTCCAGCTGGCGGTGCACGATGATGTCGGCATAGCGGCGAGATGGGTTGGTGAAGTGGGTGTAGAGGGGAAGGTTCAGAGCGTAGTGAGGGTATTGGTCCTCAGGCAGCCTGCCAGCAACGAAGTACTTGGCACGAGGCATTGACTTGATGACAAGTGTCTCCATACCCTTCCGGATGTCATCATCCTCAACCTCGAACAAGCTGTTCTGCAGAGTGCCACTGCTCTCAGTGTTGATGTCGTAGCCGATGGCACCCATGCGTTCTGCGATTGTAGTCAAGCGGCGGGGGTTAGGCGATGGTTGACGGCGCAGAAGAGCCTTCTCGGGCAGGCCAGTGGCAAGCTTCTTCGCAACAAAGGCGTTGGCGAGGTGACTGAGCTCCTCAATGCACTCGTGGGCAGGGGAAGAGTCGAAGATGTTCTGCTCGACAGGAACGTTCTCGTCGTCCAGCTGGTACATGAGACGCAGAGCCTTTACGTCGCTAGAGCGGTCGCCAAAGCGAGCCTGGCGGAACTTTTGAGAGATGTGATGCAGCATCTTGATGTCCTTAGCACGGGCTGCCGAGACCGCACCGTCGTTACCGTTGATAACGGTGTCGACCTCGTCGTACGACAGCTTTCCAGAGCTCTTGATCACAGCCTTGCCGACCCAGGTCTCATCATCTGAGATTTTACCAGAGTTGGGATCAACCTTGAAGACAACACTAACCGTGTAGCGGTCCTCGCCAGGGTTGAGGCAGCAAATGTCGTTCGACAGTCGGGGAGGAAGCATGTTTACTGTGCGGTTCATGAGGTAGACCGCAGTTCCACGCTTCTTGGCCTCGCGGTCAACAAGCGAGTTGGCCTTGATAAAGTGGGCAACATCAGCAACGTGAATACCGATCTCAACACGGCCGTCGTCAAGGTACTTGAAGTGGATAGCATCGTCAAGCTCCTTGCTGCCGTTGGGGTCGATGGTGAAGGTCTCCTCGTTTCGGAAGTCGCGACGGCTCTCGAGCGCCTCTTCGCCGTCGTTGGCAACAGACCAATCCTCGAAGCCTACGTTCTTGATAACGGCATCAGAGAAGTCATCTGGACCAAAGTTGTTATCGCGCAGAAGTGCATCGGTTTCCACCTTAAGGTCGCCCATGACTCCGAGTTGCTCGACAAGAGTACCGAAAGGATGCAGAGAGGTGATGGGCCATCGCTTGATGCATGCTACGAAGATGCGGTCGGCGTAGTCTTGGTGCTTCTCGACGAAGTCGCGAGGAGCCTGCTCGGTGGGAATGGCAATCAATGGCACACGCTTGTCTGTTGGCTTGAACCAGACAATCTTGGGCTTGTTCTGAGTCTCTGGCTGGGAGCGGCCAGAGTTGCCCTCGCGAGCTTGACGCTCAGCCTCCTGCTTCTCCTTAGTGGCTTGGCTGCTAGGACGCAGGAGTCCAAGGGATCTGTAGCAACAATTAGTAAAGCACTTCAAGTGATGATGATGTAGTTACGTACCCTGAGAACATCTGTCCAGCAACACGTTCGATGACAGCAACAATGTGACCAGCGTATAGAGGCTTGAGCTCATCGTTGATCTCCTCCTCTTCCATTAGGAGCAAGCTTTGGCCTTCAACCTCAACATCGTCGTTCTTCTTCTGTGTGGGCCGCTGGCGGAGACTGCCACGTCGGCGGATGCCACCCTCAGAGCCGGTCTCAGGTTGAGTGGTGGCATCGTTAACGGCAATACTACCGCCGCGAGGGTCTGCGTTGTCCTTGCGCTTCTTCTTCTCTTCCTTTTCACGCTTCTGCCCCCAGACTTCGTCAACATCCAGAAGTTCGACAGCGACTAGATCTCCTTCGAGAGCTCGGTTCCTGTCTTTGCTACCACAGATGAAGATGTCAGCATCCAGATCGGTAGTTGTCACATAAGCATCACTGCGGTTCTTCTTGTTAACGCGGAGGATTCCGGCAACGAGTTGGCCGTCGCCAAGAAGAGCGGGCAAGGTGGCCTGCGGGAGGTAAGGAGTGAATAGCGTCTTGCGCTGCTGTTGCTGTTGTTGCTGCATGCCCATCTGCGGTGCATGTTGGCTGCCTCCAAGACCGCCACCCTGCATCTGGGCAGCTTGGAGTGCCTGTAAATGAGCGATCTGCATGGGGTTTAGCGGTTGGCCGAACATCTGCTGTTGCAGAAGAAGCTGTGCCTGAGGAGAGTTGATCTGCATCTGAGGCTGACCGCCGTATTGGAAGTTACCGAGAGAGCCAACGGACTGGTTGACCGATCCACGAGTGCGGTGACCAGGCTGGAAAGGAGCGGCATTGGCGGTCTGGTTCATGTTGAAGTTGCCCATGTTCTGGGACTGGTTGTCCTGAGTAGGCTGTTGCTGGGTGTTGTTCTGGGGCTGCCTCCAGTTGCCCTCGAAGTTGCGAGACTGGCTCCTGCCATGGCCCTGGCTGCCACGGCGCTGGAAGTCAGCCTGCTGACCATTGTTCTGGTTGGTGGGGTTCTCGCTGGTAGCGGGGAAGGAGAAGGAAGGTCCACCACGGCCGGCACTTCCACCGCCACGTCCAACAGCCATGCTCTGGCTACGGCCGTGACCACCTCGTCCACCACGGGCAGAAGGGGCGTCATTGGAAGCGCTGTTTCCACTGGGGCTAGCGTCCCGGTTGGAGCTGCCCTCGGTCGAGCCGGGAATGGGGAACTGGAAGCCTGAAGTCTTTCTTTTAGATTCGGCTTGTTCAGCTGCCTTCTTCGCGTCGGCAAGAGCCAACGAGTGACGGCGGGTGTGTCCGGAGCCACCGGCGCTGCCACCACCTCGGCCACGAGGGTTGACATTTTCCCTACCCTGACCACCCTGTTGTGCACCAAATTCACCGAAGCCAGAGGCACCGGAGGAAGGAGCGGGCGGCGGGCCCATACCGACTTGGGGGAGAGCAGACTGGTTGCGGCGGTGGGCGGGGTTGGGCTGGGACGGTGCGCCCATGGGGACAGCGAGATGCTGCTGTTGTTGCATTGGCTGCATCTGCTGGGGGAACTGGTAGTTGTTGACTTGGGGCGAGACATTGGGCATCTGGCCTGGCATCTGGAAGTTGCCGAGCTGCTGCTGCGGCTGGATCATGCCCATGTTGACATATTGCTGGTGCGTCGCGGCAATCTGTTGCTGCTGTTGCTGGAGGACCTCGATCTGCTGTGCAATGGCGAGCTGCTCCACTGTAGGGCTATTAGCAGATGCCCACGTTTAGTGTGAGCCATGTCCACGTACTCATCAGCGGCGTCAGTTCTGACGGACTGCGGCGATGCGCAATGTGCAGACGACGACCGGCGGGGCCCATGGGGCCCTGCTGGCCTTGTTGCTGATCCATAGTGGATAATGTAGTGTGGATGGTTTAATGCCCGCTTGCAGTGTATGTGCTGTCGGAGAAGAGACGGTCGGACACGAATTGGTCAAAAGGTAGAGTTATCTGGACGATTGGATTAGCATCTGCAGTTCAGGCGGTGTTTGCAGCGAGCGAGGAGAGCGAGCGAGGAGATGCAGAGGGTGAGAGTGAAGCAAGTGAAAGACGGGGGACAGCTGCAGGGTCGGCACCGACATGCTCCAGAGAGCTAGCTAGTGGGGAAGAACTCACGTTGGGTAAGCGTGCGGATTAGGCAGTGCTCGGGGAGGAAGAGGATATGTTCTTATACGATGATCCAGACGAAGATTGTCGGGCTGCTCTGCAAGTCAGAAGCGGGTGGATGTCGTGTGCAGACAGATGTCAAGTTGGCCTAGGAGGAGTGATAAGGAGGGTAGACCAGATCAAGGAGCGCGGTTTCCCTGGAACGGGCTGTTGTGGGCAGTACAACCAAAATGCGGGCGGAGAGAGTGCTTCGAAGGAGGGAGCGATCGAGGAGGGTGGGCAGGAGGGATGCAGGAAGAGAGGACAGGCAAGAGGGCCGTCAGCGTGATGCAGGTGGTGATGGCTATGGCGGGACTTGGCCAGATGGACACTTCGGGCAACGATCGCCTGTTGTTCCGCAAACGAGCGAGCCTGGGAGAGGTCTAAGCACCGGTACGTCACTCACGAAGCCAGATGTAGCTTCCCGCGCCGAGCAAATGGCAGTAACAAATTAAAGATAGAGACAAGGAAGCGCCGGGCCGTGGGGGACTGAGGCGCTGCAGGCGACGACGCTCTATATATACCGCCAGCAGCTGTCCTGATGCGCGTCTCAGCGGGCCCCAGGTGAAGCATCACGTTTGGGTCTGCACGTTTCAACGCACCCTTAACCGGCGGCCGTTTCTAAATCACGACAACAAGCTGCAGTGCCTCGGGAGCGCGGCGCAAGGGCTCTCGGTTCATGACAGTGGCATGCAGCTACGCGTCTGGAGATTATATTGATCCACCGCGTTGGGCCAGGAAGCTTGTCATGTCCAACATGCAGCAGTAGCCAGCAACAATACGATAGCGAGTAGTAGATGTACTCGACTCTCGCAATGCCATCGCTGAAACCCCAAGACGTGAATTTCACATCTTTCCCCAGCTGTCACATTCTGTCAGTGAAACGGACATGTTGGGGGGCACAAGAGCACCAGAGCACCAGGGTGTGCACGCAGCGCCGTCGCAGCTTGGCGGCAGTCCCACCAAACTCGGGCACAGACGAATCCTGTGAACTTTATGAAAGGCGCAACACGGTGCGTTTGCCCAAGACGCGACTCAGGCGTCCTTGAAGCTCCAGTCTCATCTTACTCTCCCGACGGGTGACAGTGACGGGTGCAATTACGTCAGCGTGCAATGGGTGCTGCGTGCCTCGACAAAGAAACCATCGGCCGATTGTTCAGATGTCGATTCCCCAGGTACGCTAGCACTGCAGCGCGGTGAAAGCTGCTGCAGGGATGAGCGACGTCACGTGAGTCGGAGCTTGCGTTAGTCTCCGACTAGACTAGATCTCTTTGAAGGTCGCGTTCTCACCAACCACCTTTTCAACAAAAGCTCCCCAACCGCAACCACGACCCCGGCGCCAGAATGCCCGCCAGATCGGGCACGTCATCCTCGAGCATGCATACTGCAACTTCCTTCAGCTCCAGTTTCGCCGACGCCTCCCCGTCACGCCAATCGCCGAACCGCAGAAGCATACACCGCTCTCAGCGCGAGTCCCTTGTCCGCGACCCCTATGACAGCCCGAGCAAGCAACTAGCCCTCGAGTTCAACCTCCGCCTCAGCATATCAGACCGAGAGTTTAACGAGAAGCTCGACAAAGCCGCCGAGGAACGAGCCAAGCACCATGCACAACAACTTGCCTGGGCTGCCGAGGAACACGAGCGCGTGTTTAGGAGCGCGAAGCTCGAGATTGAGCGCATAGCCTTGGAAGAAGAGCAGGCGCGTCTACGCCATGAAGAAAGCCAAAAGAGGGAGATTGAGCGCTTGAAGCAGGAGAAGGCCCGCGAGCAAGCCGAGGCTCAGCGAAGGGCCTTGGAAGCCAAACAACGCGAGGAAGAAGCCGCCCGTCAAGAAGCAGCAGACAGGAAGAGAATTGAAGAGGCTAATGCCCGAATCAAAGCTCAGCAGGACCAACAAGCCGCAGCTGAGAGGCAGAAGAAAGAAAAGGAGGACGCTGACCGGAAGGCTGCCGAGGCTGCGGCCACTGCGGCTGCTGCACAGAAGGCTCAACAGCAAGCACCACCACCAACACAACAGCAGCAGCCCGCTGCACAACCTACACCCGCCGTCGCACCCACACAGGTGGCAGCAGCACCGAAGCCATCCACGAACGCACAAGCACCCACCAATAACGCCGAACAGATTCACGCCAAGTACCTCGAACTCCATCAGCGCATGAAGGCCTTCCGCAATGCTTTCTGGGAGGAACACAAGAAACCGACTTCGCCCTTGAAGGGCCCGGTTGGCGACGCTCGGCGCGCTCTCCGTACTCGACTTGGTCAGATCAACGTGGAGCGAAAGGATAGCGCCGCCGCCATCAAGCGCCTTCGAACCGAATGCTTCGACATCGCTCTACAAACTCCAGGTCCTATGATTGACATCCGACCATACATCGTTTCACACCAAATCCCCCAGCTAGCCAACGACAACGAAGCTGCTTACCCGGCGTTCCTTCTCTACGTTTGGATCTGTTTTGAGAAGTTCCTGGTAAAGCAGTTTGAGAAGGAGGCTGCCAACACTGACGGACGCATCATCCAAGAGATTGGCTTGATTGCAGCCAGTTTGTTCGGTGACCAGAAGTACCAGTGGCAGGGTCTTCCCCTTATTGACATTGCACTGGCTAAGCTCCACAAGGCGTGCCCCCCACTGTTTGGCATCCGAGGTACTATGGGCACCAAGGAAGGTCGGCTGCGCCTAGGCTGGCAGGAGGACTCAACTCCGGAGTCGTACTCACAGCGCATGCGCGGCATTGGAGCGGGCTTTGCTTCAATGTCTCTTCGCTCATTCGCCGCCAAGGCGCCTGCGATTGCCATCTCGGAATACTGGCGCGCCATCTCCTCGATATGCAACACACCCACCGAGCAACTTTGGCCTGGACACTTTGCCATTCTCAGCGGCCTGATCCGCGACTACCACAAGAAATTTATCCAGTTCTACGGCGTACCTGCGCGTGGCGTACTTCGTCGCGCTATCATTGACCTTCCGGCTCGTGCACCGGAGCGCTGTAAGGACGCTGCCAGTACTATTGCCGTGTACCGCGAGACCTGGAAGAGGGAGAATTTCTCTTTGGATTAAAAAAAATGTGAATGAAGATGGGTGGAATGGCATTGGGTCCCTCAGGAATCTGTTTCCTTGTTTCTCAAAATCTTGTGTCAATCTTGCATGGAACGGCGCTTATGATCATCAGTACGACCCATGGTCGTTTCCTTTTCTCGTGTTGCTTTGATAGATGAAGCCGAATTACTTGCGTAAGGCCATAGTGTCACTTGCGATAGTAGAATATTATTGCTTTCACGCACTGAACCATAAGAGTGACATGCTGTGAGCTTGTTTGAACATGCAGGAGACGAGGTATAAAGGTAGACACACCAAAGTTGTCAAGCACATACGAGAAGTAGTTCAGGGTATCTCTGGGAAGAACATCCGTTCAGAGGACTGCAACCTAAATGGACAATTGAACCCGCCATTGAGCACGTCAAAACTCTTATACAGCACGAGTTAAGGATCGAGGATCCGGAGCTATGCATTGTCAAATACCTAGCACAAAGCGCCTTTCAAGACCATGAGTGAGGTCACTACTATCGAGTACATTCGCCATCACACCGACATTCCAGGACCTGAAGTCATTCGTCACCAGGCTACTGATGCTAACAAGCTCGAATTTGAGGGGATGATGTCACGCGTGCCTGGTCGCAAGCTACGTGATCAATGGAGCAGCACTAGCTGACTGAAAAAGGAACTGCTGGTGCGTAAGATAGTTTCCTATCATGTGCAGTTGTTCCGAAAACGATTCAAGCGAATAGGTAGTCTGTACTCTACAGAGAAACTCGGGAGTTGTCCACCTCCGAGTACGAAAAGACACAGCTCTGGCAGTTCTTCCTGACAGAGATGCGACGTGCCATCCTAAACGGATCAAGGTCCACAGTTTCAATCAAGTGAAAGTTGGCTTTGGACAAGTTGTACAGCAGTTTGATTGTGGTCGCTCCAGTGAACAAATTGATCGATGGATACCTAGGTAGAGAACGTGAAAAGATAACAGAAATTCACCCATCCTACAAGAGGTCGTTCGCAACAGGTAAACTGCAATTGACAACTATAGTGGTGAGGGGCCTTTGGAGTACTGATTTCATGAAGTATCGACATGCCCGATGTTTACGATAAGACGGGTAGATCAAGCCTTTAAGAATACGTGAGTTGGCTTAATGCCGTCCCATTCTCTTTGAGGGTGGTACTCATGCGTGCCGGCAACGAAGTCAGCCTTGGGTCAATCCAGGTTTTCCACATACTCTTCATGAACAGTCTCGTGCAGAAAAACAGGCGAGATTTGGCCGTAAAGGCGTGACATCTAGAAGTGATCCCAAAATAGCACATAGCACCTAAGCGAGACGCTAGTTGGGGGCCAACATCGTCCCGCTGTTAGGCCAGCAGTGTC
>Ga0265797_10008022_pt1 | contig 14234 bp, 13 predicted proteins | sample P2T30metagenome_FD_192433 | JGI IMG/M metagenome (GOLD analysis project Ga0265797, IMG submission 192433) | Plant litter microbial communities from East Loma Ridge, Irvine, California - P2 T30 | ecosystem: Environmental > Terrestrial > Plant litter > Unclassified | place: USA: California... | reverse complement strand
GGACTTGTTTCTCTTGGACGTTGTCTTTGCGTTTACGCTTCTTGGTGTTGGAGGATGTTGGTGTGGTGGTTGCGTCGAGCTCGGACGTGTCTACGTCTTTGGGCGCGGGCGCGGAAGATTTAGTGTCTGGGTTCGCAATCGCGGAGATTGTGGACGAGGTTTCGGTAGGTGTTGGTGCCATGGTGAGGGTTCGTGAGCGTGCGCGCAATAGAGAGACACAAGTGGGTAGATGTTAGAGCTCCGAGGCATCTGGCGCGAAAGTTTTGGCGGAGTTAATTAGCGCGTTTTCTTACCTCCGGAGGAATGCAACTGGCTGCATGAGATACCTAGTCAACATTGGGCCCCAATGTTGACTAAGGAGACTCAAGCCAGTTGCTTATTAGCTTCACCCGGTTCGAGTTCAGGATTTCTCACCTAATCTTCGTCACGATGAGAGACTTGCACAAACGACGAATGCTATAATATGATTTATCCGGTCGGCGGTCATCGATTAGTCATCATCGAAACAATATCAGCCTTCCTAGCTCAGTGGTAGAGCGCGTCACTAGTAATGACGAGGTCGTCAGTTCAATTCTGGCGGAAGGCATTGTTTTTGTGGAGCGGACTTTGTTGGCTGATCGAACGGTTGCGCACTGAAGTCCTTGCATGGCACAACCCGACAACCTTCAGCACGCAAACTTCCTTCCGTCTTGAGAGCAAACCGTGACCGAATCATCCCGAAGGACTATGTGCGGACATCTCCATGGATTCGAAGTCCGTCGTGAATCGACTCAACATTGGAGAAGGACACTCCAATATTAGGTAAGAGACTCAAACCGTATGCTCAACAAGTTTTCCCAATTCGAGCTCCATGCTTACGGTTGAGTAGTAGCTAGTACGAATAATCGACAGCGAGCTGCTTAAAAGAAGCGCAAGTACCGTTTTCGTCTTTCCTCATCGTGCATTGATTGGAATACAGTTACCTCCTTTTCTTTCAGCCTAATATATTCGTCCATCAAAGATTTGCCAAGCCATGTTGTCATTCCCTCGCTATGTTTTGCTGCCTCTATCGTCCGAGTCAACGTGTTTGGCATCCTCTCACTGATGCCATAGGAAGCCATCTTCATGGCAGTCATGTTTTCCTGAAACTCCATACAATCTTTGAATCGCAATTCAGAGTTCTGCTTCATGCCCTCATGGCCTGCCGAAAGCAACGCCGCAAGGAAAAGATAATGGTTAGCTGTGGCATCCACGCACCGAAACTCCCAGCGGTCCCCAATTTTGCGGATGGGAAGGTCGCGGTTCTCCGTACCCCAGCTTATGTAACACCCAGCTCCGTCATCCATGACACGCACATAGCTGTCGAAGTTTGGCATGCCAAGAACGCATAAGGAACATAAGTTCTCGAGAACACCTTGAAGGAAAGACGCGGCATTTTCGGGAAGAGGGTTCAGCGATACATGGGTATGAAGTCCGTTCTGAGGCCCAGATATCACTGGCCTTGGAGCCAATGATGCCTTTACTCCGTGCTTGATCGTGATTGACCGGATGGTTTCTTGCGCAAGCATGAGTGCGTCGATGGCTCTCACAGGATCTTCTGGGCAAAGGACAATCTCGAGTTGATCTGCGATCTCCGTGTGGAAGTCTTGGACAGCTATTCCCGACTTGAGTAGGGCCTCACATACTTCTTCCATGATCAGCAAACCTTCGCCGCGAAGACCTGCCATGGATGCGAATCCGGTATTTCGATCCAAACTCGACGCGAGATTTGCGTGTTCGTCTAGCAGCACGAACTCAATCTCGTAGCCGATGAGAACACGCGTCTCATCACCAAATGCGTCGACTGCTCGGTACAATGCTTTTCGTGGACATTTCTCGAATGGTGTTCCACTTTGCGGCTCTACCTGCGTGATAAAGCACATTACCATGGCGTGGTTTGGCTTGAAATGGCAAACGCGTAGGGACGGCCAGTCTGGACTCAACTCCCAGCGCTGTGGGCCTGCGGGGAAACAGTCAGGCGCGGTGGATATGGGAACGATCAAGCAGTTCTGCGCAAGCGAGATTCGCTTATCATTGGCCTCCATAGTCAGGCAATATGCTTTTGGTATCACTTTTGCGTGCAGGACGCCGGAGTAGTCGACCCATTGGTATCTGACGTATTCGATTGAAGCGTTCTGCGCGAAGAATGCTACCAACATGTCCATTGGTTGCTGAAATCTATGGAGATTGTGACTTAGCTGTTTTTGATAGCTGATGGAAATAAGAAGCCGAAGTTATGGAGTCAAGAACTGGATTTGTGGGATTCTGTAGCCATAAGTGAACAGTAGCCTCTTTGTGAGACGGGAACACAGGTCCGAGCAGGCTGAATACGTGTTATCCATACATTGGCTGCACTGCCTGGTCGTAACAATCGAGCGGCAATCGCTATCGCAGCGGATTAGAATCTAGGCGACTGCGCGCCTGCATGAGCACAACGCCCGCTAGACTAGGTTTCCCCTCATCATCTCTGAGAAATGACAGGGTTAGACGAGGTGCAGAGCCTCAGAACAACAGGTACTTCAGCCTGCCCCACAGGATGTCTTCTACAATCATCCTGACCGTCAACTAAATCATCAAACAAACCACCAAAAGTCAAGAGATACGCAACAATGACGGCGCAAAAAGTTCAACCCTGGAAGGGCAGGTGGCCACAGAACATCTCTTCGGCTTCCACCTTCGATCCCAATACCTTCCCATGCGCGACGGGACCGGGCAAAGGAGCACAACCTAACGAGGCCAATAGTGCCGATGGCACGAAAGTCATGCGCATCGATACAGTGGAAAGATTCGTTGCACAATTGGGTAGCAACTGATGAGCCTGGTACGTGTCGATAAAGTTTTATTGTTGACGTTTGCAAGCAGTAAGCTAAGTAGGAAGTCGATCAGAAACGGTATGGTAGCCTTGGATGACAGGCAATACGAAGCACGAGCGGTGTGACCAAGTTGTTGGATGTTCGTATTGCCATCAGGTTGCCGTCTTGAAAACCATATCACTCGCTTTTGGTATCAAGACTTTGGCAGACGCATATTTCGTATATATAACAATACTACAAGTTTACTTCACCACACTAGTAGCACTCTCAATTCAATACTCTCTCGTGGTAGCTCGCTCTCGTATCTCGTATCCTTGAACGCGGAATGCGGCACTGTTTTTTCGTAAGTTGTCTTTGCGTATGATAAGTTCTGAGTTGCGTTACGTACCTGCGCCTTCCATGTGCGAATCTGCTGCCTTGAAGATCAGCATCTCACTGGGCTTCATGTCGCTTAGGTAGTACCACTTCTGTGATGGACTATATTGCACGCCGTGCGACTCGAGTATGTCTTCTTTGTGTACTTCATCCACGCGTATCATATCGACCGAGGACACTGAGCTGTAATCGCAAACGGCGAGGGGCCAATCACGCAAAGGCCCACGTAAGGGCTTCCATAGACTGCGAGAGTCAGATAATGGTTGCAGAAGGGCGATGATAAAGCCTACTTGACCATCTGGAACCGGCGCGCGAGGATATCAACGGCGTTGTGTCCTACAAGTTGTGGTATGAGTTGTCGGATGTAGTCAATCGTGTAGTCTGTGCGCTTTGAGAATATGCTTTCATGACATAGCTGTTTGACCACCATACCAGTATGAGCTTCCTGGACTGGCTGTCCATATCCTTTGCCTGGTGATGAATCTCGTTTTCTGATCTAATGTCTCTGTTATCACTGCCCTAGACCTTTATCTACGGATGGACTCACGACGCATTCATGGATGTAGATCGCTTTGACGCCATAACGATCTTTCCAAAACTTGCGCAACTCATTCGCGAAGACTGCTCTTAACTTCTCTTCTTCGAAAAAATCATCGTAAGTTAGAGCACTCGCAAAATCAGCGACCACAAATCCTTCACAGTCTAGCGACAATTCGTCTTTGATAGGTCGCATATCTTTGATTGGAACATTCCGTACATCTTCGAAATCGAAATTGGTCAAGGGAAAGTTGTCATTTGGCAGGTAAGTTAAGACGTAGGGTTTCTCGTTCTCCGGCCAAGAGTTTTGTCGGACGAACTTGATCTCCCCAAATGTATCGCATGGTGATGTTTCGGAATCCATGCAGAGCGTACACTGCTTCTCTTGGGTGTGGCGAGCCGGTAGTAATGGCGAATCGACAGAAGGTAGAAGCATATGGCCAGTTTGATGAGGGCATGTGCACAAGGCTTCGCCCCCAACTCTTGTCTGCAGTCGCGCACTGCTCTCACAAGGGTGCAGCTTACCTGCATAGACGACATGTATTGCTTGAAGCCTCAATTTCTGGGGGTTTCGATGCGTGGTCTATAATTGGTGGAAGTCAGGCTATCTACACGTCAGCGGCTGCATCTGCATCGGCTGTTTTCGATGTTGATCGCTGCAAACGCTGCCGGTCGCGCTTCGATACAACAGAGCCGCATCGGGCTAGATTTATCTGGACAAACTGATAGGCGTTGGGCCAGAAATAGATCAAGAGAGTGAGCAGGAAGACTGGAACAGATAAGGCCGGGTAAATCCAGATGCTAAGATTCGTGCCAATCTCTTTGAAGTTCATCCCAAAGAGTGCAGCCGTGAGAGAGAGGGGGAGAAAAAGAAATGCCAACCAAGAAAGCCTGCCAATACTTTCGGCCTGTTCTACGCTCTTTTTGGCTTCCAGCAATGCTGCGGAGGTGCGCAATTCATCCAGCTCTTCGTTATACAATCGTGAGAGTGCTATGGCCTTTTGCAACAAGGCTTCGTAATCTTGAAGGATTTTGACTGCAGATGCGTCTGCATCGCCTTGAAGTATAGCGTTCTCCTTGTCTTTGTTCGAAGGATGTAATGGAATCGGTGCTCTGGCAGCTGGGGATTGTGCTGATGGCTGCCACGTATGCCATTTTCTATCACCACGCAGGCGAATGCACTTGATGATATCTTCAAATCGCTCTATCTTTGAGCGAAGTATATTCTTATGATACCGAAAGTTGTCGAGAGACTGCTGAAGATATTTCTCGTCGTTGCTGTGGGAAAATGAAGACTTCACTTTGTATCTCAGAGCGTTCAAGAACTGATTTTCAGCGCTGCTACAGAATATGAATAGATCGTGCAGGGCATAGAACGGATCGATACGCATCAATGGTAACGACAAAAATTGGCCGTAGTGACGGCTAGCCAGCAATGAAGCGCTTTGTGCGTACGGTCTCCGGGTCGCGCTGGCCACGTCACTCGGCACACCAAGATTGTTCGTCTTCGCTTGCTTCTCCGTGGACCAGATCTTCGGCTCAAACTGGATCACGGGCTGGAAGACGCTGCTGAACTTGCCTCTCTGGCAAAGAGGCTCCAGCCAAGGACCTTGTGGTCCTTCATCAAGGTCCCGTCCGTGATCAAGGAGTATCAATGCTGTCATCAAGTCAGTACAGTCTCACTTGCTAGCTTCCTGGCAAGTGTACCTAGCCAGCCCTCTTGTCTTCTGACGACATTCACGATAATGTTTTGCTCAATCGAGAAATGCATTTCGTCATGATTCCAAAGTTGGCGGACGATTGACTCTCCAATCAGTCCGCTCTTTCCGAGATTGTTGAAGTGATCTTGCAGCTGAGTTTCATGTTCGTGCCTGCTGCTAGAAGGTACCTCTCCATAACCGATCGTGGTAGTGGATAGTTTGATGATGTTGATGGAAGAAGAGGGAAGGTCTGGTAGGTCGTAGTAATCGCTTCCAGGGACCTGCTGGAGCTGTCTTCGAAAGACTTCTGGATCAATACGATATCTAGCGCCAATAGTATTCATCCATGTGTGTGAAGGATACCCTCGAAGGAATAGAAGTTGCCCGCAATCTTTTCGAGGTGCCGGATGGCAAAATAGTGCTTGCGGGTCATCGAAGGTTGTGAAATACTGCGGATCTTGTCTATCATAAGCCAAGTCATGTAAAATCGCAAAGCTATGCTCTCGCTTTGGGAAAGGAGGATCTGGAGTACGACTCTTCGTTCCGTGATGTTGGCCGGTTGAGTTCAGGAATTTGACAATAGAGCGGTATTGTACACCAGGGTAGAGGGAATCATGTTCGGATCGAGTGGAGTGTTTCGAGACGGTTTTAGCATAGTCGCTTGGCGTCCGTCTTCGCCGAAGATTGGTGTCATGAGCGGAGTTTTGGAGTGAAAGCTGTGACCCTTGATGGTCAAGCCCATCGGTACTATCGTGGGATCTGCAGTTCATCTCCATCAGGCAGTCAATGTGAAGATGAGTGTCCACTATTGTTTCACAGGAACTAGAAGACGATACTATAAGGTATTGGAACAGGCGCGCGTCGTGTGCGCATAACACGGATCAGTGGGGGCTGTGTATACGCAGTGACATCAACTCGATGCCACGCAACAGCGACAGACCTAGAGCAGAGACAGAAAACGCCTGATGCAACCGTCCCGGTTGAATACTGCCTTAGTTCAGGGCGATTTTCAGGGGATCCAAATGGCTAAGCCGCCCACCACCACCAATCCCGGCCTACCACATGGACATGGGTACGCGACACATGATAGTGTGGCTTGCAGGAGCCCCACCAATAACCAGGCGCAGTAATTATATTCTGCTGGACGAGTGTCTAAGTCTTGAAAGTTACCGCCGTTTAGTGAGGCGCACTGATACAAAGCAAACCTGAAAGGATAATCTTGCTCTGATACCTAGTAAAAGTATTATAATGTGTCGCTAGTACCAAGCCACTATTATGGACGATGCGAAGTAGTCGCCGTTGCGTCATGTGAAGAGTACGAAAAGCGCTCTCAATATTGCATCGATCTGATCCTCTAAGCAGATAAGTTCGATCAATCCCAGTTGTTCCGTATCAGATCATCCAAATCTTTGTACTTCAGCTCACGACCATGTTCCTTAGATAACTTACGCATAGCAATGCTGTACTTTTCCGACGTACGAGCTGAGTCTTCATGTCGACCTGCCATCTCCTGGGTCAGCGCAAGCGAGTACAATGTGCGCGCGACCTGAGTGGCATATTGTCGTCGTTCATCAAACGTCCTGATTGCTCTTTCAAACATATCGCTTTGGAGGAGTGTTAGCGAGACGAAATGCGAATCAGCATTCTGGAACCTACCAAGCATTGATCAGTTGGCCTATTGCTAGGTGGAGCTCGCCTGTCCTATGGTAGAGCATCGCTACCCGAAAATGATTCGGTCCAATCGTTGAGAGGTACTGATCTAGCGCCTTCGTATAAAACGTGAGGCCGTCTCTTGGCCGACCTTGAGCCAATCGAACTAGACCCAGTAAGTAGAGGCATTGGCCAGTTCTGCGTAGGAGTCAGCTAAGGTAGTCCCTGTTCCATTGTGTACTGACTTGAGAGATTCAGAATCCATCGGTCCAAACTTCTTTGCTCGTAGATCTAGGTAGTCTTCAAGCGTGTCATTAGCCTCGTCAAGCCGACCTAACTTGTACAGTGCGTAGGCCTTGTTCATGACTGCCCAGTCGGGATAGTCGTCCTCCGGAAGTGCGAAATAGCTTTTCATGGAAAGCTCGGCTTGCTGCAATGCCTCCTCATACTTGGAAGCTGCAATGTACGCCTCACAGACCTCATTTTGGGCTTGGGCCATCCTCCAGCCCAGTGGATCGTGTACTTGAAATATACCGGCTGCGATTTTGGCATGTACCATGGCGGCTTTGTAATCGTTGGTGAGATTCAAAAGCTGAGCTAGACAACCCTCGGCATCTCCTCGCGTGATATAAGTAGATTCAGGAACCAGGTCGCACAGTTCAAGAGAGCTTTGGAGGTAAGGTCTAGCCTCGTCAAGAATTCCTCTTTCAATGAAATACCTGTATGAGTAAGCGTAAGAAAAGCCAATCTCGTTCCAGCATCACTGATCTTACCATCCAAAATCCATGAACAAACGAGCGAGTTCAGGGCGGCCTTCCTTCACAGCTTTCAGCGCATCGGTCTGTTGGTAAATCCGATACAGATTGGCCACATGTGAGATTAGAGGTTCACAGAGGCGCCACCGAGCGGTACTGAATTCAAATTCGCTGAAAGGCCAAGCGGTATAGAGGAGATGTGTTACGCTGATAAAGCATGAATCTACGACATTAGGCTGCATTCGCAACCTTGCTGCGTCTTGTATAATGCGATGTATCACGAGTTCTTTCCTTTCCCGATTACGCTTGACCAGAGATGATTTTGCTAGCTCTGAACGCGCGTCCATGAATCCGGTAGCTGTTACAGGATATTCCTCTGGTCGATGGCGAACTTCCACGCTTGACATCATCATCAAGATGTCTTCCGAAATCTGGTCTGGATCGAAGAAGGTAATCACATTGATCAGAGACAAAGCACTTTGGCTAAGATCATGGAAGTTCCAGGTGGTGTAAAGAGTCCTTGCTGTGCTTGCAAACTCGTTTGCGCGGTGCAGGTCGGCTCGAAGAGCTTCTTGATCGTAAAGTGATGAAAATTCTTCAAAGGATAGATCCCGACGAACCATAGTTCCTGCGATCTGCATTATAGCAAGTGGTAAACCGCTGAGCTTCCGAGCGACCAGTTCAGACGACTGGATATCGGCAGTCGCTGCGAGCCCTGTCAACTTCCGTAATAGCAACCCAGCTTCGACTTCCACGAAAGGCTCGAGCTCCAGTCCGGACGAAATGGCCACGTACGTCCTGGTTTTCGCTAGAGGGTCTCGACTGGTCACTAATATCGATCCATACTCGGACTCAGGCCAATAATCGCGGAGGATACTCAGATCATCGGCGTTATCAAACACCAACAACCACGGGACAATATCCTGATTTTGATCTTCCAGGATTGCAGTACCCTCTGACATGCGCCTGACTGGCTGTGAGAGCCATCTGAAGACAAGGTTCTTACTGACAATCTGGTCTCCAGCTTCACTCTCGAGACCAAGAGCGAGTGAAATCTCTGCAAATGATTGCGCCAGCTTCTCTGAGTCGCTAGCCTGTAAGATGAATATGGCTTCGTACATGCTTTTGTTCCTGTAGGCATATTCTACCGCAACCGAGGTTTTCCCTAAACCACCAGCTCCGCATAGAGCAAATGATCTGGAACGTGAATCAACCGAAGGATTGAGTCCTTCAGCTAGGGTATGGAGGACGTCTTGACGGCCGAAGAAGTCAGGATTACGTGTATGCGGCTTGAAAAAGTGTTGAGGTAGCTGGACGGTCTGGTAAATACCCTTCATGGGCTCCCGCAAACCAAGAATCTCATAGCTAGTTACATCGACGCTCGCACCTCCTGTAGCCGCTGGCATGGAGGGAAACGAGGAATCTGTATGAGGTAGTGGACCTGCAATCGTATCAGTTTAGTGGTTACTATCCCGAGATACCATCAAGTTGGATCGTACGTCCGTGTTGTGGTACTTCTTCCACTGTTTTGGTCCAAGCCACACTAGCCGTATCTGCGTTTGTCAGGAAGAATTGGCCAAATAGAGAAATCTGCTCACGCTGCGTTGACGCCTCCAAACGTTGCCGAGATATGGAACTCTCTACCTTGGTGAAGAAAGCTCGAAGTTGCAATGACAAGTTGTCACCCGCACATAGCATGCATATCTTAGAATGCATCTTATCCGCTTGGAGAAGTTGCTCTTCCTTAGCTCCGGTCTGAGCCAACAATCTCTCTACAAGCTTTTCACTTGTTACTTCGAGCTTGAAGAAATCCTTTTTGTAGAAGCTTACTCACAACTTCATGCTTGGAGAACAGGGACGAGCCGACCTTGCTCGATTTCGTCTCGTACACTGAAAGAATCGGTATGTCGATATTAGATTCTTCGAACATGCGTGAAGCTCTAGCAACCGCTGGGACGTATCTTGCTACATCGTTCAAAGCCTTTCTGGAAAGTTGCGTACTTGCTTTGATGATCTGTGTTAGTTTGGGCCAGTCTTGTTGTCTTTCAAAGGTAGGATGCGGGGTGCCCAAAAGGACCATACCAGCCACACAGGTGACCAAGGAATTGATAGCCGGATCATAAAAGTTCCGATGCAGTGATTGTACGGCCTGTAAGCTGTTATTGGAGGAAGACTGAACAATTAGTTCTTGGGACGCACTCGTTTGGCAACGATTCCACCCAACCCATGACAAATAAAGACCATAGGCTTCTTTACGAACTATGAAGATATTCAGCAATCTGAGTTTCTAGAATGAACGGTCAAGTACCTCAGGGATTTCGGGGAGTTCAAGCAGTCTTTCGAGTAATTTATCGCCACATTGGAGAAGTTGGTCCCACGAAAACTCTTTGCCTCCTCTGACGCTCCATTGGAACACGTACACACGTGGTCTTTTGGCAAGAGAAGGTAGTACAGTTTCCAGCCAACAAGACTGCCCATCTGTCCAATCCGAAACGGATATGGGATTTCCGATGTCAGGAATGGCGATGATGCTAACATCGTTGGGTTAGTGATCATGCATCAACTATCAGCCTTGTTGCGTACGTCGTGTCCCAATCAACCACGTCCGTGCTTCCTAGGACAGTCAATACAGCGCCGGTATCAATAACAGAAAGTGTCTGAGGCATGTTCATGAGATGTGTGATGCAAGCATGGTCGATGTAGCAGCTGATGAGCACGGCTTGACTGTGAGGATGAGGAGCCGTGGCTATGGGATGAATCGACGGTTATCCAGGCTGTATAGCTTATCATGACCGGTGAAGGCTAGGTGGGACGATCGGCGAGCGTGACAAGGGCAGCAGGTTACACGCGCTAGGCATCTGTAAACCAGAAGACAGAATTCTGATCGCTGAACCGTAGATTGCCTTTGGCCCTACACAGCATGTTCTGCGCCAACCCTGCCAGATGCCTCCATCTACGTCATTCCACAGTAAAGCCCTGTTGCCACTTCTGCCAATGACGACGCATAGTATGAGATTGGCTGAAAAGCGAGAGCGATCTGGTAGGATGTAAGTGCGATAATCACATAACCGCCTGTGGCATTCTGGAGTGAGTTAGTCCGGCAACATTTGCGCCAAACTTGGAAGCTGTCATGAAGGGTGTATTTACAACAACGACAGATCAAACAGTTCAATGACTTCCAGCCATGCCGATTGGGTGTAACGGACCAATGAAATCATGATTCTCCTCCCACCTTGCTGAATCTCTCAGTACTCCAGCAATTGGCTGGCCTCGCAGGCTGCAGTGTCATCCATGCATGCACCCGCTAGCCTGCGAGCTAGTCTGTAAATCGCTAGATCGAGGATTGCGGCGCATTAGTGCCTGGGTCAATAGAGATCCCCAAACCAATTCTACCCAAGGAACTCGAACACCGCTTTTCACAACCCGATATTCTCTGAACGCTTATCCTTTCTTCCCCACACGAGCGCGACACACCAAGCGTTGGCGAAAGCCGGGCTACCCATTTCGTGTTAACACTCAAGACCAATCATTTGCCTTTCCAGTCAATCTTGGCAGATGGACACTTCGGATTCGGAACCGTTACTTGGGGACAGAAGAAGAATTAAGGATGCGACTAATAACGACAGTGACTTCTCGGTACGGGCTGTACTCGCTGGAATGCTCATCGGTGTCCTGATCAACATCTCCAATACCTATTATGGCCTCATCTCAGGTAGCAGCCAACAGATGCCCATAGTTTCTGCACTTCTTGGCTACCTTGGATTCAGATTCCTCTCTAGATTCGGTGTCGAAAAGCTTTCCAGGGCCGAGAATGTACTAATCGCAAGCACCGCCACAGCCACTGGCTGCATGCCTGTTACAGCGGGCTTCGCTGAGTTGATCCCTGCGCTCGAGTATATACTTGAGCCTGTAGATATGGGCCCAGTGCATCTATCGTGGCAAAGTTCAGTTGTTTGGTCGCTTGGCGTCGCTTTCTTTGGTATAATATTTGCGTCGTTGCTCAGAAGGTCGCTTGTCATGCCCAAAGATATGCCATGGCCTGGTGCAACAGCAAGCTCAAACGTCATAAAGTCGCTGCACACACCTACCGTGGATCGTACGATAGCCGAAGATCAGACAGAACAAGAGCATGCGGGTTTCACCCCTCATCGACTGCGCGCGATCTTCAATTCGGCGGGTGTTTCTTCCATCATCGTAGGTGCGGACATTTCTCGATGCGGAGTGAGATTAACGAGATGCAGACTGTCTTTACATATTTCCTACCAGTCCTCCACGATTTGCCTATATTTGGATCACACGTGGCAAACACATGGCTTTGGACAGCTACGTTGTCGCCCGGCTTTTTTGGCGGCGGGATGATTATGGGTCCAGAAATTACCCTACATATGCTGCTGGGCGCAATCGTGGGATGGGCGATACTTAGTCCATACGCCAAAACTCGAGGCTATGCCCCAGGACCAACCGATGACTGGGAGACTGGCAGCCGAGGTTGGATTATCTGGATTAGTCTATCCGCTCTCATTGCCGACGCGGTGGTCAAGATAGGCTGGATTTGTCTTGAAGCTGTCCATAACAACGGCGCGCGGTACCTCACTGCATACACGCACTACTTTCGAAGTCATGCTGTGTGGCATCGAGGCTTGGCGAGGGAAGACACGCTTGCTGCAGATCATGAAATCTCCAATGATAGCAATACAGACGCACCAATGAGTATCATGAAGCGAACAGCACCGATAGCTGCTTTTGGTCTGTCAATACTCTTGTGCGTCGCGACTACCACGATCGTGTTTTCCTCAGTAGTACCGTGGTATCACGTGCTTCTATCAGTGCTACTAGCCTTGCCAATGGCAGTCGTTAGCATTAGAACTCTGGGGGAGTCAGATTACAATCCACAGAGTGGTCTATGTAAGTTTGCTTTGGGCATCATATCTGTCGTTTACCTTGGACACTATCCATTGGCTAAGTATAATAGTATCTCAACTGTTTTTCGCATCCATTGTCCCACACTCGAGCGCCAACGGTGTTCTGATCAACATCATCTCTGCATCTATCTCCACAGCTGGCGCGAGCCAAACCGGCGACCTCGCATACGACTTCAAGATTGGGCAACTTGTAGGCGCTATGCCTACTGCCCAGTTATTCGGTCAGGTTATCGGGTCAGTATTTGGAGCAATAGTTTCTAGCGTAACGTATAGGCTTTATGTATCAAGATTTCAGATCCCGGGATCTTTCCTGCAGGTCCCTTCCGCCTTTCTTCTTGTCAGCACGGCAAAACTAGTGTTGGGGAGAGGGCTTCCCTCTGGAGTATCAATATTCATGCTAGGCTTCGGTATGTTCTTTGTGGCCGCAACGATTCTGCGCACATTATATCCGAATCGCTGGTGGCGGGTGTTTATTCCTTCGGGTGTATCTTTCGCCGTTGGTAAGTCTAGCGCTGACCCTTGTGAGAGACTCAAATCGCTGACTAGTATGAAAAGGGATATTTCTTCTCCCAGCATATACTATCGCACGAACTGCAGGCGGGCTGTTCACGTGGGTCTGGATTCGTCGTACTCCCTCGAATGCATCGAGCGTCGAGGTTATTGGTAGTGGGCTGATTCTTGGAGAAGCAATCGCAAGCCTTTTCAACCTGGGGTTTACAGCCTTTGGCCTACCGCAATTTGGACCTCAGTCTCCGCTGTAACGATGCGATCACTGTGTCTACCGATGATATCGCAACGGGTATATGACCTTTTGAGGTAGAAGAGTCGTCGGATATGGAGGTTGAGTGGAACATTTAGGTAGAGTTGCTAGAGTAACCATTACTTGCATGTAACCATCGCGCGCACAAGCAAGGTACTGAGTGATCAAAAAGTGTCGCAAGCAACTTAGTTTTTATTCTCGCACTGGGACGCAAATACAAGAGGGTTGCAACCGAGTGTGTCTACTACTGTACATGCCCACTCCTCGCCTCTGCCGCTTCCACTAAATTCACACTTGGCAGCTGCCAGATGAGGGCCAAAACTTGACTGTTACACCCAGTACCCATAAGGGTATGCCCGATAACGGGACTTTTACACGATAATTGCCCAAGTTTATGGGACTTGTACACGAAAAATGCCCAATTGAATGGGACTGAACACAATAGGATAATGAGAAGGGAACTCGTAGCTCGAAAGCGGAGCTGACATCCAAAATCCATAATCGCAAGACGCAAAGAGAAAGCCGTATGAGGCTGGGGGGTATCATATGCTGCTGCAAAAGACTTGCTATCCGCCAGGAACGCCAGTGAAGTGACCTTTCTGACGTGTATAAGAACACGATACAGGTAGGGTATAAGAGTAAAGTCAAGAGAAAAGAATGTCGAGCTCCGTGGCTGTGATCGAGCGAAGCGGATGCTTACTGCT
>Ga0265797_10008021_pt1 | contig 14237 bp, 13 predicted proteins | sample P2T30metagenome_FD_192433 | JGI IMG/M metagenome (GOLD analysis project Ga0265797, IMG submission 192433) | Plant litter microbial communities from East Loma Ridge, Irvine, California - P2 T30 | ecosystem: Environmental > Terrestrial > Plant litter > Unclassified | place: USA: California... | reverse complement strand
CAGGCATATCGTCGTCTGCATCGAAGGCGTCGTAATTCGAAAGGCCAAGTGGCGAAGGAGGGAGGGGGATGTACTCCCTCCGAGGTATTTGCGCGCATGGTAGTGCGTTAATGTACGCTTCATTGGGTGAGCGGTATTCTGTGGCGCTCTCTTCCCGTGCTCCTTTGGGTGGCGGTGAGGGTGAAGTGGGCGACGGACTTCTTGATGAACTGGGAGATCCTGTTGGGGAGCCGGACACCACGAACCGCCCACCTGTTCTCATGGCAGCAGAAGGAGGCACTGAAGGAGTTCGAGACGTGACAGGTCGTGTGTATGTGTCGACAGCGCCGTGATTGAACTCGAGCTTTGCTAGTTCCATCTCATCTTGATCTCTCCTCTTTTCATTTGATCTGAAAGCATGGTATCCAACTTCTTCTCGGGTGAGAAGAGCTCGGCGACGTATGCCGTTCAGGATCGCGGCCTTTCGAAGCAAATTTCGCCCCAGTGACTTTTGCTTCGCCCATACTGCAATCTTGGAGCTACCCCGGTCGACGATATTGGTAGCTGGGTGGGAGAATTGCGGGCTCAGTCGAGAGGTGATGAGGAATAGTCTTAAGCGGCGCTTCTTCTTCTGGATGCAAGAGTTATCGCCGTCTATGTCTGCCACTGCTCGACTGCGTTTCCTTGGCCGGGGTAATGGCCGGGGTGGAAATGTAAGACGCATCTCCGGTAACGACAATGTTCCGAAGGTGAGTGTAGGTCGTGTCTTCAGTCCCGCTGCGATGATAAAAACAAAGTAGTTGGTACTTCTTTCTTGTGAATTACCCTCGTCATCGACTAGCATCATCCTCCGTTACCCTGCTTCATGTGCTGCGTGTAAAGAGACAGTGAGCGGAGGAGACTATTCGGCATGCCTGCGTAACCAATGGACACCAGAGTTGCTCCAAGAAGATGCGAGGGTCTCTGCAAGTTCGTGCTATCGAGTAGATGTCGGGTCCTGCGGATATGGCGTGAAGACACCCGAGCGATGTGGATCCAGGTTGGTACCAAATGATCGTCGGGCCCTAGTCTGACAGAGCATCCAATGTCGAGGCCCACGAAGCATCACGAGACCATGTCCCAGCCCAATAGTCCGAAGCCGGCGGCTCAGTAGGGGTGTCTGTGTGTCGCACCCTGGATATTGTTTTCGCGATGTCGGAAGTCGCGCTGTCGTGTGCAGTGAATTGCTGCAGGTGTCAGAGGGTGTGAGCTGTCAAACGCCGGAGGGAATGGACGAAGAGGGGCCTAATAATATCGCTAGACACAGTGCACAGATGACCCGTCGCTTTGGGAACGCGGAGAAGGGCCCATGCAGCCCCAGACTCTTGCAAGGTTGTTCCGCAAGGCGCACAGTGCTTCGTTAGTCTGGAAGGCTTTGGAGCCAATGCCATTGGACAACGTGCGAAAAAACCCTCAAGCCACCGCGTCGAGACACGCCTCTGCCCATTCGAACGGTGAGGTGAAAAACTCTGACTTACCCGTGGGACGAATGTGAGGCTGCAGGATCCAAGATGACGAAGGCGGAGCATTGCGTACCCCTCTGCCTGGGCACACGACCTGCAACGCAAAAGAGGAGTGCGCTCAGGGCCGGAGAACATCTCCAATGACAGCTGGGAAAAGATCGCCAAATGCAAACATGGGCGAGTGAGGCTTTGCGGGACCAGGGGTTCTTTTCCTTCGAACCCTGTCGTGCCTGCCACAGGGAAAAGTCGACGGGTCGCTTGCGTAAAATCCTGATCGACCTCCTCAATCTTCGCCTCCAACATCTCCACCAGCAGCCTGAACCAGGTCAGGGCTGCCTCCAGTCACCCAGATCCACCCTCCATCCGAATTTTCATCCTCACAGCATGTCACCGTTGCTTATTCTTGCACGTGAAATATGCTCGAGGTAACATCATCATGGCTGCTCGCGACTGGCCCCAGTTTTGATCCACAGCTTGATGGAGCCGATGATCCGAGAGCATCCTGGTCGGTTGGGTCTTCCACACCTCAGCCTTCGATCAGCAACATGCACGCTGCACGATCTTTCGTGCAACTGTCGCGCTCGCTTTCGTTGACAGCGGCCAACTTGCAGTCAAAACCCTCGCAAGGATTCAACGACTACACGCTAGCACTTTGATGCCCGACCTGTCACCCACGCATTAGTGAGCTTTGACGAACTACTGCAAAGGAACCCAGCTGCTCATCAGGAAGGAGAAGATTGAGTACAGCGTGGCATAGGTTAGGAATGCGCTTGCGACGACCTACGATGGATCTTGCAGGCGAGAGCACTGCAGGCGCTCGTGTCATATCTTATGTTTTGGTGCACCGCTGCACTCCGCTTTACACTGCATGTCATTCTGCACTCCGCACCGTGCGCCTGCACCACGCTTCCTGCCCTCAGTGGTGGTAAGACGTCTTGTGCGTCCTTGCCCATTGGTTCTTCATACAGTCACGAGTTGTTATACGGTCTGCAATGGCGTACAGTCAGCACAATCACCTAAGCGCACATTCGCCTCTCGCACATCGGCGAAGTCCAGCAATTTGCGATCTGATGCCGCAGGGCACGATTCGTCAAAGCCATCCTTGTGTGGATTGGCGAGGGCGAGACTTCGAAATCCATGGCGAAAGATTCCTGGTTAGTACCATGAAAACCCACTTTTGCTCACTACTTTTTTGTTTCTACTTTTTGCTCCTCTTGCTTCTATTTCTGCATAATGGCTGGTTCTGCATTCGGTGCACCCTGCAGGACGTTGCGGCTCAGATCCTAGGAAATCTCTTCATTCCCGAGAAAAAGCAATATGGTGTACCGAAACATCGAGTGCGAAACTCCGAGGCTCATCGCCGCGACCAAGCCATATCTGAGTGATCGACAATCGTTTGAGGCTGGAGTTGGAGAGCCAAGGTGGCAAACAGTCTCACGTTCAAGCAGAAAACTCAACAGCGACATTTGTGATGGTAAGCCTCGCTTTTGCAGCGCATCGCCCAACAGGGTAACGCAGTCCCACCCCAGCAGTGGCGCATCGATGTTGAAACCGACTGGGTAGGTTTGCGCACGCTCGCTGCAGGAAGGTCCTTGGAGAGATCGATCCCTTGGCGCTGGCTTCAACTTTGGACATCGCGCGTGTCACTGTAAATCTGCTCATGATGATATCAACTCAATTCAACAGGCATCTTCTGTGCTCAAACGACGTCTGCTGATCTTGCTTGCATTCAGTCAACAATAAACGCTGGTCTTTTTGCAAGTGTCTGGCTAACATTCGCAGACCAACTCGGTATGCCTCGACGTATCGAAATGATTTGATGTCGCAAGGTACAAACCCTTGCATTCGGTCCCGGCTGTTGAAGGCTATAGCGGAAGAAGCGGTCCTCGTGGTGCAGCTGCACGCACCAGATGGGCTGAGAACGATACCGGTGAGCGACGTGGCTGTGCAGCCTTGTTCGTTTTCATCAGCAGCCTGACGGCATCATCCTTACACCAAACGCTTCAACTGAGCACACAAGCTGGCTCTAGACGACTAGTGGTAGCGCATACCCCGTCAGCTGTCTCGAGGACGATCTGATGCACGTAGCTCAGCACACGACTGCGTGGCTCTCGTCGACGCCCTTTTCGTAGGAGCCTTGTTTTGCGACAAAAGACATGCCGCTGAGCAACTTTGTACTCTACCGAGAGCATCATTTATGGTCGAAATGCTTTCTTCCCATTTTCGCGCACACTTCTCTTCCAAAGGACACAACACACATTCGACTGTTGCAGCTTAGGCGCGCTGGATTCAATCAAGACGTAGCTTCCCGAGCTGTCGATATGGCCATTGGATACCGCACCCCCATGCACAGCAATCTCTTACACTTGAGGCGATGCAGCTTCTGCCGTTAATATCAGCGTCAACGAGATGATGATGGTGGTGTGCCAGAACAGCCGTTACGCACTTCAACAAGCTTTCAACCGAGCCAATTGACAGCACCAATATATATGGCTAGACGCTGTATCTATCGATCAGGATAACGATCGGGAGAAAGGGCACCAAGTCGCTCTTATGGGGCGACTTTACGAGCATGCTACGCACGTACTTGCCTGTGTCGGACCTCATTCGGACGACAGTGAATTTCTCTTCTCGACGTGTAAGAAGGAAAGGCAAGTTCTGGTAAACATCACAGATATTATTCTCGATCCCGCCTATGAGTGATCGAAGGCCCCGAGGTTGGCGAGCGATGCGGAACGCGTGACTGTCGAGGGTCTGCGCACAATGCTCCCTGCTACTGTGGCTCGTCTCGCTAGAGCTTTTTTGGCGTTCATTAATCGTCCTTACTTCTCACGCGTCTGGGTCTTACAAGAGCTGTACATGGGAAAAAGACCACTTTTGTGCTGCGGACAGGACTTTGTATCAGCGAAAGTCATGTTGACATTGCATTATCTATTTGACTTTGATCTTCAAGCACCGGAAAAGGTCTGGCCCCGGTGTGATTGGGCTTAGTACGTGGCCGGTAGGACCAGACGACGATCTTTGGAAAGAAACCGAAAGCAGCCAGAGCCAACAAGCATGTTTAAATCTTGCTTGCAGGTATCAACAGCCTCTTGATCTAGAATTAGCGCTGCGTATGATCCCGTCTTTCCTTTCCACTGTTCGGATCCATGCGACAAGCTCTATGGGATATTATCGCTGGTGGATTGGTCGTCCTCCGTCGTAGCAGAGGCCGACTACAGCAAGAACGTCTTGAGCCTTGCTGTTGAAGTTTTCAACTTGATGAGGAAACCCTCCTTGAGCTTTGTATCTTGGACCCTCATGGACGCACAAGTTATAGCCGAAGCTTTCGCATTGTCTTATCAAGATGATCATGTCCAGCATGCAATGCAAATACGATTCAATGCAGTCCACGGGAGTCACCACCCTGTTATGGATTTGGCCCGGCTAGGATTCCTGCTGAATTCAGCAGACGTCAAAGGAGAATGGCCTGGCCAACTTTCCTTAAGTGAAGGCGCAAGCCATGAAACCCAACTTTTCTTGAGGGGAGGCGCAAGGAATGAGACGAAGAGTTCGATCGTAGATTCCAAAGGCACGGTATGTGTTTCCGCTCCGCTTGGCGCAGAAGCAGGAGACTGGTACATACCCTTGCTACTCGGACTGAGTGACGGGAAGAAGACTGGTTTGATAATCAGAGCTACGGACGGACCCAACTACGCCTTGGTTGGAGTGGCCAGCGACATCCAGGGAACACGCGCTTCTATACACATGGACGACCGCTTCTCCAATAGGTACTGGCGAATTTCCTGGAGTACATACGACGCTCTCCTGCTCTCCATGATGATCAAGGGCTGCGATGACATATATACGTTGGTGAACTACCGTATCTGTGCCTCGCCTGGCTCGTCGTTCGCAAGAGAATGGGACTATTGATCAAACCAGTACAAAGATTGAGAGATACCGAGTCGACGGCAGATGGCGGGCGACGAGTATTTCATCATTATAGAGTATATATAACATCGTCCCCTTCTTCGTCAAGTCGTTGATCGTGAGAAGAGATGCAACTCTCGCTACGTCGACTGGCTTAAGCAGGGTCTTTTCCAAAATAGTATGACTACTCAACGTGTGCTCATCGGCTCCAAGTCTGATCACACATATCGTTGTGGTACTTGAACCGGAAACGCGAGGTCCAAACGCGTTCACGCAAAACGACAAGTCTGGCAATGTCGTTCCTGATTGAATCTTTGTAGGTGATACTAGTTTCCTAAGACGCTCGACAGCATGCTGTATATAGTTGGAGTGCGGTTGGTACGGCGCAGTGATGGGGCGTTATGTAGTGCTTCAGGTTGTTTGGCACGGTATCGGTGCAGTTGCCCATGTTATCACCCACACCGGAATGGCTTTTGTTGGGTTGCTCGATTCCTACGCGAGGTAGTCACACCTCCACGTATGAGAATAAACAGTCACTCGAACAGCTGAGAACCTCCATGATACCGCATACGCTTGCATTTGGAAGCGGCGTCTAGTCCGAGAACTAGTATACGAGCGCGCAGCAATCAGCCGTGTTTACATACCGGTAAGTGTTTGATGTTCGAAACATCCGGCAGCATGCGATGGAGATACGTATTGCATTGTACGTCTTTCTTTCGTTGGCCGATAGGACGGTACATGGAAATTTTAAAATCTGAGCAAATGTCGATAATACTTCAAGATCAATCCAGTCCTCCCATATAGGCCTCAGCGACGGCATGTGCATATTCCTCGATGCTTTCATCCAGACCCAACACGTATGTGACTATGCTCGAGGCTCCGTCTCCACTCTTCCTGTCGTCTTCTCCATTAGTGCATTGCGCTATTGTGCTCGGAATACACGTGTGACACAGCTAATCGTACACGTTCGCGCTTCCAAGGTAGCCGGTTTTTGGAATTCTCGCACATATGCCCAGCATAGTCCCTGGGCACTGAGTTGTTTTCCTCATATCATCAAATCCGGATCCGGCTGCCACAAGTACAAATCCTTGTCCGCACTCGCAATCAAATTCGTCTTGGGATTGTACCCCACAATCGCACTCTTGCCCACGCCGGGTAATTTCTCCCCCGCCTCCAGCACATTATTCGGGGCCGGATCTCTGCTGATGTCCCAATACAACAGCCCATCCTCAGCACTCCCACCAATCAAGAACTGTCCATCAGGCGAGAGGCACACATCGCCTTGGCCGACGACACCCTTTGCGTGGCTTGCGCCGGGTGATAAGCGGCCGGAAGAACCGGCGCGGCGGTGACAGAAGTGCACGATTTCGCCCGAGAAGGCGTCGAGGATGAAGTGCCCGCTAGCGTTGGTTGCGACGAGGAGCGATTTGCCGTCATTTGTGAATTCGATCTTGGTCCATTCGCCCTTCTCACGGCCCAGATAGCGCTGCTCGAGCTCTGCCAGGTCCCACGTCGCAAAGGGCGGCTTGTCATAGTTGCGCGTGTCGTAGAGGAGTATGCTCTGCGTGGCAGGTGATGCAATGGCCATGACGGTCGCGGAGGGGTCGTATGTGGCCAGGTATGCGCCATGCAAGTTCAGCAGGCCAGTGTAGTTGGGCGTTGAGCAGTTCCACAGGCGGACTGTGTTGTCCTTGGAGCATGACAGGAAGTTGTCGTTGGCTGGGGAAAGCGCGATGGATGTCACTGTGTCGCTGTGGCCCTTGAAGTAGCGGATGTACGAGTTGTCGTGGGTGGAGACGTATCGCATGGCATCGTCTACTTTTGTGCTGGCGTAGATGACGCTTTGCGAGTGGTGCGAGAAGCGCGCAAGGTGGACGCCATATTTATGACTCTTGAGCTCTTTTCCCCACTTGCCTTCTCTGCAATTGTAGACGTGAAGTGTGTCGTCATCGCGTCCTATGATGGCGAGCTCGCCTGAGTCGTCGAAGTCGAGGGATGTGACCGAACTTCCTGCTGTAAGTGGCTTGAAGCGCTACACATGGTCAGATATGAAGATATCTAGTAGGTCAGTGTATGTACATACTCTTGAAGGCCGGAAGTTCGCTATGACGTCGCTGACTTTCTGTGTAGGAGGGCCCGCAGGCGGAGGAGGCGCATTGGCTGTGATGGAGCCGAGAGCCATGTTGAGGTCAAGATCTGCTACCTCGTGGTGTAGACTAACAGCATCTCTATGACCCTGTGTTTACCCACAGCGATTAGCGGCCGTGATGTTGCCTTTCGCAGCTGTCGCAAGTCGCGAGGTTTGAGCCGGTGGAATGCGAATCAGTAAATTGATAGCCTGCTGGACCCTGAGACTTGGCGTCCATCACTCCGGCGCCGCTACCGACCTCGGAGCGCAATTGTTGCCGGAAGTCAACTTTGTTAAGGATGATTGTTCAGACCCTCATCAGCCTGCGAGGACCGCAGGCCTAGCCATATCGTCAGCACCATTGTCGCCTCATAAATAGCCTGCTTACATATACTTTCCATTGACTGCTTATGCACGCCCTATGAGCGCGCAATAGCACGCGGATACAAAAAGTGCGCTTCGCAGCTGCTTCGTACGTCACTGAAGAGCTGTCGCAAGACGTGTCAAAATGTCTACAACGCTCGGGTATGATATGTTCTAGACCATACATCATCCAAGCTAACACGCGACTACAGATCATTCATCGCAGGCGGTATTGCTGCATGTGGTGCCGTAACCGTCACCCACGGCTTCGAAACAGTCAAGATCCGGTGCGCAAACCTCCATGACCACCCATACAATCCGCCATTAACAACTTCTCAGATTACAATTACAAGGCGAACTCCAAGCAAAACGAGACGCGCCGCGGTTATACAGAGGCGTCTTCCATGGTGTAGGCGTCATCTTGAAGAATGAAGGACCAAAAGGCCTCTTACGAGGCTTGGGATGCGCCGTACGAAACACCGCTCTATACCCAGGTATTCCCCACAGTGCTAGCTAACACACCACTAGTACGTCTACCAAATGACCCTCAATGGCTGCCGTCTCGGCTTCTACGAGCCCCTCCGCAAATCCGTCACAAACTTCATCTACAAAGACGACACGGTGCAATCCTTCGGCATAAACATCTTCTCCGGCGCCGCATCCGGCATCCTCGGCGCGGCCGCAGGCTCGCCTTTCTTCCTCGTAAAAACACGCTTACAATCGTACTCCCCGTTCCTGCCCGTCGGCACACAACACACGTATAAAAACGCAGCGGACGGTATGCGGCAAATATACAGCGCTGAGGGCATAAGGGGCTTGTACAGAGGTGTAGGGCCCGCCATGGTGCGCACGGGATTTGGGTCTTCAGTCCAATTACCCACGTACTTTTTCGCAAAGCGGCAATTAACCAAGCGCTTCGACATGAAAGAAGGCATGCCGCTGCACCTAGCGAGCAGTACCGCCAGCGGCTTCGTAGTATGCTGCGTCATGCACCCGCCAGACACGGTTATGAGCAGGATGTACAACCAAAAGGGGGACTTGTATAAAAGTGCGTTTGATTGCTTGTACCGCACGGTTAAGACGGAGGGCGTGTTGGCGGTGTATAAGGGTTACTTTGCGCATTTGGCACGGATATTGCCGCATACGATTTTGACGCTTACGTTGGCGGAACAGACGATTAAGTTGATGAAGAGATTTGAGGAGAGGATGGGGGCGGAGGTGGAGGCGAAGGCATGACAGGCGATGTACATAGGGTTGGGACCGAAGCGAAAGCATCAAAGGTGATGTAGAAGTCCGACATGTACATATATACCATTTTCGAAATACCTCGATCTTGCATCTTCCCACGTCAAGGCAAAATTGGCATAAAGCGGCATCTATGTACATTTGCGATATAAAAGGGAGAACTTGGCACTTGGACGCATACTGCCGAATACCACATCAAGCGAATTCCGTCTTCAAAGTGCGTTGAAAAACCTCATGAGCCTCGCTCTATATCACCCTCACTCGCCTCACAGCGCTCGAGCTCACCCTTCATCTCATGACGAGTGAACGGGGAAGACGCACGAGAACGAAGGAGAATGTGTGGGAGCCTATTGATCACTTGATGAGCAGACGCACTCAAGAACGAAAGAAGTCGTGGCAACTCTTGAAATGGTGCTTGCTGGTTGACTGGCTGGAAAGCAGTAACATGGTGTAGAAAGATGCGACTGTTAAACTTGAGCGGACAGTGATCTACTCATCGTCTTCCCAGCCCTCAGGCACCCATCCAATAGGCCGTGCCTTCCACCGTCCAACGACTTTCTGTGGGCCTTTGATCTTCTCTAAGACTTTCTCCTTTACGACGACTGGTAGGCCCAGCTGCATGTCCTCGGCATCAATCTCCGTCTCCCCTTCCTCTGCCTCGGTCTCATTCTTCGCAGCCTCCAACACAGCGCGCCACTGCTCCCGATTCGCTGTACCTTCGTCTTGCAACAGCGCTTCGGCGAGCTTAATGTTCCAGTACGTCGGTTCCGAGAAGCACTGGACGAGCGTGTCTTCGATGAGTTTAGGACTGCGTGACCAGTCTTTCGAGCGGAGGACGTGAAGTGCCCACTCATACAATCCCTCCTTGACCGGATCCATGTCTGTGCTAAGCATACTCCTCGACCCCCTCATCGCACCCATCAAATGTCCCAGCAGCGTCGAAACGTCGCAGAGCTTGGTGAGTAGCGGGTTCCAGATGAGGAACGCGCCGGACATGCTGGAGCCGAGCTTCTTGTCTGTTGGCAGGATGATTTGCTCGTCGACCAAGAGGCGGAGGAGGATGTTCTGCGTCCTGAGTAGAGGGGTGGATGTATACTTCGCGCCGTAACGGAGGTTGTATGTCGATACCGCATTCTCTGCAGAATTGTTGTCTTTCCTTCGTGCCTTGATCTCGCTTTTCCTCTCCTTGACATACGCTCTCAGTATAATTTGTAGTTTATCCTTGATCGCTTCCACGCTTTCGACCCCCCCATTGTCTTCAGTGGTGCCAAACGCATGGTCAAGCTGGCTCCAGTACCACTCCCACAACCAGTCCAGCGAGTTTTGGGCCGCGCGCTTGAGCTCGGCGAGGGAGGGTAGGTGCCGGTGTACGATGCGGTGGCGGATTTCGAGGAGTGGGAGAGGCAACTGAAGGGATTTGCCGGGAGGGAACCAAGAGGGTTTGTCGCGGACGAGGTCGATCTGGGTGTCTGCTAGGCCGGTGATGAATCTAGGGGGTGGTTAGAGGGAGGCTGGGTGGTGTAATTGGAAGTCCAGGGTGACTGGTAGAGAAAGAAGCTGAACGTTCCAACGCTTGAAACTCGTTGGAGGTGAAGCCACAGAGAAAAGACGTGAGGAAGTGCAATGAGCAGTGCCCACGGGCGACCTACCTTGACAGTGCAGTAGCATACAGCAGCCGCAGCGCATTGTGCTTCAACGCGTCCTTTCCATCTTGAAGGACCACATCGACAATATCTGCCGTCGACTCAAGCAAGAGAGGCAGTCCATCTGGCTTTCTCAACCGCCATGCAAATACCTACATTCGTATGCCATCAGCATACATCGCCTACACGCCAGCCACCACGCACAAAAGATGTCGCGAAACGTCCGGCTAAGTGCAACCAGCTTACCTTGTTCACAGCGCTTTCTTTCCGTGCCGTGTCTGAGGCGTACAGGTCGTGTCGCAGGCGAAGCAGCTCCTTGCTGTCGCGCCACGGCGTTACGACAAACCGTGTGCGTGGAGGATCCATGGTCAGGCGGTACCTGCAAAGCCTTCAGCGCCGCGCAAGTCCTACGCGCCTAGTTCACAATGCAGTGACTCGCTCGGAGCTCTGGATTGGCCGGGGGTACTACCAGCAAGTCATTTAGAGCGCTCGATTGGGCGACAGATGCAGTGACTCGCTTACAGTTGGTGATTGGCCCAACGCCCGACCTGCGGTGTGAAGCAAAAAGGAAAAAAGCGTCGCACGTGAGCACAAACTTTGCTCCACCCGCACCCCAGTCGTGGCACAATTGATTGCTCGCGTTATCGATACGCGCCCCGCCGCGATTCAGTGACGTCCTCCCGTGTGCTTAGGCCGAGCCCCGTATTCTGGAACCTTTTCAAGCCCGCCCACAGCGTAGCAACGCACTCTAATTTCGTAGTCCCCGTGGCGATTCCAGCCGCGGTGCAGGTAAGCGTGGTGCACCTCAGCAAGCAAGCAGCCTAAAGAGGCATGTCCAGCGGAAAGTTAGCGCTCGCCGAACTCGAGCCGATGCTGCGCAGCGTTCATTTAGTTGGACCTGGGCGGCCGCTCGTAACGCCGCGCTGTGCATCGGTGGAGGGGTGGTTTGGGCGTGAGACAATGCGAGGCTAACGGTCCTTCGGCGAGAGCCCGGCTGTGTTTGTGCGCGTTGTAAGCAGATCTTAGCACATGCTGCCAATGGCTGACGATGCGGGAAGATGACGCCGAGGGTGGAGCTTTGTGTGTTTGAAGATGTGGTACGCTACGCATGCGCCGACGTGGTTACGTTGGGTACCGTTGACGAAGAAGGTTTGAGATAGAATTGGTATTGATGGTTCAAGGGATGCAGGTGTGGTGGTGAGCCTTGTCCGGCTCTTGCGGTGTAGAAGGTGTGACTGCCTTTTTGGGCCCAGTGTCCCATCCTGCGGGCGTCCTGCGTCAGTAGAATATAATTCTTCTGTAAATTACATAAGTTAGTTATAAGTTAGACTATTTAAGTTATATGTACTCTGGAGCTGGAGTCTTAGCTCTCTAGCTAATTTATTGCGTAAATTATTAAGTAATATAAGGTAGCAAAGCTAAGTAAAGTAAAACTAGTATTTGAGCTACTATAATTAATACATGTTAACTATATAAGTTACACGCTAAGTTAGTAAAAGCCTCCTTAGCGTCCTACATGTGAGACGCCCGCAGGATGGGACACTGGGCCTGGGTGGACAATGTCGCTTCGGAGGCAGGTTCCACGACGGCACCATCCCCTTCATGTTGGCGGGGAGCTTGTTGTGTGCTTTGCAGGTTGCGACAAGCACATTTCGCCTTGTCTAAAGTCTGACTGCATGTGATTAGCAGAAACTTTCGACCTGCATTCGCAGTCCAAAGCAGCTGAGTTTATGTGTGCGTACGTGTCTTCTCTCGTTCTTGTTATTAAGTAATGTGTCGTCTAGCGACACGATCTTCTATGGTACACAACAATCATCTGACCTCAAATCGAGCGATGCAATCATCGGAAGCCGCGAGGCTGGGTATCCGTGTATCCTTTCAAGTCCAACCTGGGACAAAACAAAACGCCGTGCTATGCCAGAAAATTCTTGAAACATGTCATGATGTGGGACCACGTCAAACGTGACCCAGTATTTACAACCAGCCGTATCCCATGCCAGTGTCCCGCATTGGCATGGTAGACTGCTTCATCTGTTGAAACCACCACTCTTTGGACACCGCCTCGTCGTCGTCGAAGAAGAAGCTTTGACCTTCCATGCTCCCTGGGGTCTGTGACTTGACGTGGACTGGAAGTTGGAGCTGCTGAGCGTGGTCGCGGACCACAGGAAGTGGCGGTGAGGGCTCTTCGCTGGCCTCCGAGCTTGTGTCGTCGGCAACGTCTTCGTCATCGTCCTCGTCATCGTCCTCCTTTGGTGGTTGCCAAGTCTCCTCCAACTTCAGGCCTTTGCCAGTAGCTGATTCGAATCCACTCCAAGATGGAGAGGACTCTGGTAGATCGTAGAGGCCTAATGCTACCAGCTTTTCGCCACTGTTTTCTTGCATTTCCTCGTCCTGTTCTGTAGGGCGCTGAATAGGCAGGAAGTCAGTAGATCCAGTGTGCGATGCCATCCCACTCTCCTCCTGATTTCGCTGTGCCCATTGCTGCAGATACCATGGCAGAGACTCCGTGATGGATGTGTTGATAGTGGAATGTGCATATGAGCTGGTTTGCTGCGGGCCACTTTGATAGCTGTTTTCTGATTCTCCAGAGCCCCTGTGCATTCCATAAATCCCCGAGTGAATGGACTGAACTGATGGCTCGAACACGGAATTGCGCGTAGAGAGGGAATAGAAATCGGATCCTTGTACACTTCGTGGAGATGTTGCATATTGCTGCGGCTCGAAGTAAGACGTTGGTCGTGCTTGGAAGTGCGTCGAAGAAGGATGCCAGCTAACAGGTCTGCTTGGTTGTGGGCGTTGAACGTATTCTTCCTCAAGCTCTTCCCCGAACATCATCTTGTAATGGTCGTCCAGAGTCGCATATAGCTTCGCCTCCGTGGTTGTTTTCCGTCTTTCCGCAGTTCTGGGGCTGTTTTGATGGCTTTTAGGTTTCTCCACCCGTGATCGACCTAGTGATTGACTGCCTGAGCCACGGGAAGGTCGCCGTGTCAGCTGTGAGCTGTGCATGTGGCTCGACATGATAGTGATGGCAAGAGACGAATAGCCGCTGTCGCAAGGAACAGTAGTAGAGAGGTCCGCGACAATGTTTTGTATGAAAGTGCTTGATCAAGCGGTCGTATGGGTTAGAAACGCTGTTATCTATCTTGGAGCTGTGCAGACTTGGGGCATCTGCATAAGGTATATGGTCGTGCCAAGATATGTGAACTGGCTAGGGAGGGTGGATGAGAGTTGAAGTAAAATGCCGTCGCGGCCGGCGTCATGGTACAAGGAATGCTCGGCTAGGCTAGTGAAAACTCAAGAAATGCTAATAGCGGACCAGACGCAGACAAGGAACGAAAGGTTATTGACTTTACGGGTCCAAGGGATGGCTCGGTGAGGGAGCGCTGTAACAAGCAGGCCGAGTGGCACGGCTGGAACGATCATCCAAAACATGGGATGCAGAAATGCGAAAAGGGACGCCCGGAATGA
>Ga0265797_10008019_pt1 | contig 14239 bp, 13 predicted proteins | sample P2T30metagenome_FD_192433 | JGI IMG/M metagenome (GOLD analysis project Ga0265797, IMG submission 192433) | Plant litter microbial communities from East Loma Ridge, Irvine, California - P2 T30 | ecosystem: Environmental > Terrestrial > Plant litter > Unclassified | place: USA: California... | reverse complement strand
CAACGACCAAATGAACCCTTACCCGAACTACCAGCCGCAGATGGGTGGCGCTAACAGCGCCGCTCACTACCAGCCAAACGGTGCACAGTACGCTGGCTACGGCTCCGTCTCTTACCCGAACAACAACGTACAGGACATCCAGAGCATGGACACGCGCCGCCGTGCGATCGAGGCGCTTAACGACTTCCTCGGTGACATCAAGCGTCGGGCTATTGACCCCAGCTCCTACTACGATGTTGGCCAGAGGCTGCAGAGCAACTCGTTGCCTCTTCCAGTCGCATCTGGCAACGGCTACAACACCGGCTACAACAACCAGTCCAACTCGTACGGCGGCTTTAACACAGCCAGCTTGATCGACGCCTTCTCCAACAGTGGCTACAACGTCAGCGGCGCAACCGGTGGCTCTAACAATGCCAGCGGAGGTGCCAACGTCCACGGCCCAATGGCCCAGCACGGCTACTCTCTTCCGCTGCCTAACGCGCGCTCAAAGGGTGACCTCCAAGACATTGACCGCTTCCTCGAGCAACTGCAGGCCACCGTGTACGAGACCAGCAACTCGGCTGCGACCGCAGGTGTACAGCAACCCGGCGTGCACTCGCAGTCTGTTGATGGCTTCAGCTTCGGCAACAGCCACCAAAGCTACAACCGCCCCAGCAACAGCCCTCCGAGCATGAACTCGAACCAGGGTTACAGCAGTTCCGGTACGCTCAGTAGTGTCAGCGGCAGTATGCCCGGCATGACATCTTCGGCCTCGGCTTTGGACACCCCAGCGCTGACACCAGCTTCAGTGTCGTCGTACAGCTCTGGCCACTCGCCCATGTCAAGCCACGGCCGTTCGAGCCTCAGCAGCATGGGCGGCAACGCCATGTACCCCAACCTGCCCTCGGTCACCGGCATCTCAGACATCGGTGCCGGATACCCCACCACCACTTCCGCGCCCGCATCTGGTCTCGCATCCGGCTTCGAAGGCCTGGAAGGCCGTCGCTACAGCGGAGGCAGACTTCAACGTCAAGCTCCTGAACAAGACACTGAGATGACCGACACTGCCACCGAAGATGGCTCACGCACGCCAAAGCAATCGGACGTCAAGCGCGAGGCTAGTAGTATCGACCCTGCGCTCCGTGGCGAGGAGTCGAAGTCGCCGTCAGAATCTTCCGGCACTCCCGCTGCACACTCTGAGCACGACGACAAGCGCCAAGAGGAATGGGTCGAGAACATTCGCGTCATTGAAGCTCTCCGACGCTGGATTGCCGATCGCCTCCGCACCGGTGAATACGATGGCGAAGAGCAGCAACAGCAGGAGCAACACGCTGCTGGCGATGCTCAAGAGGGCGCTGCACAAGACATGGACGCCTCTATGATGGAGACCGCCAAGATGGTCGAGAAGTTGGCCGAAGCCAATGCCGCGCACAACGCCGCACACGCCGAACCACATGACACGGAGACCAGAACCTTGGTCGAGAAATTGGCAGAGGCCAACGCTGCGCACAACGCAGCACACGCTCAACCACAAGAACAACAGGCCCAGCCAGCGCAACACCAGGACCAAGCACAGGACCAGGATGTCAAGTACCCGAGCCTGCCGGCTTAGAGGCATCTATGTCAAGCGCTGGGAAAACCAGAAAGGCGTTCAAAAGGGGTTTGCTGGGTCTCCGTGGACACCCCACGCTCGGAGTTAGTGATGGCGTTTGGTATGTGCTGGTAGCACTGAGAGAGGGCTTGTAGTCGACCCAAACCGCTCTCATAAAAGGGTGCTCTTGCTGCTCTTTGCTTTTCGTTTTTGCTGGGTGGAACGACGTTACGGATTATTAACTGCTTCTTTTCTTCTTTCTGCCAGTTTCCTGCCGGAGGCATTGAGTGTCATCCGCCTTTCTTTTTCTTCTACTATTAGGGAGTCCACTGCTCCAAGTACATCATACTATAGTATCACTATTATCATTTCTATCTTCAATCATGCAGATCTCCTTCCAAGACAGCAGTCACTTGTGTAACGATCTAGCTCACACACAGTTTATCTCACTGGTACCAGCATTGTTTACAACACACTAAAGATGCTAGTATCACCGCTTGCGGACGTGCGATCTAGCGAGATACCAGTATCCGAAGACTGCTCTCTCACTGGTGCTAACATGTTTATAATGTACGAAAGATGCTGATATCACCACTTATCAACGCGTTATCTAGCGAGACTAGACACTCGAGGACAAATTGCGAGCATACAGGGTGATCAAAACAAGAAGAGACAAAAAAATGTCGACAATTGTGTACAAGGGTATCGTAATCCGGAAAAGAAATGAGAGTCCGCGTTGTATGCCCTTTCCATCGCCATGCTACCGATCCAACTGAACCATCCAAAAATGCGTGTAATTGTTGCATGCGTGCGTGCGTGAGTGAGTGCGTTGCCTTGCCCACAGCAGTGCAGCCCGGGCGTCCAGCGCCTGTCTTGGCTAGCTGCTGCGTCCTCATCCCCTCCTCTTACTACCATTCCTTCTTCTCCCTTCACTGCCTGAAACCGGGATCCATGATCATGGCGTTCCACTCGGCGCCACCGAACAAATCCTGAATGTTGATGTTGTTGAAATCCTGCTGCGGTTGCATGCCATTGAAAGATGGCTGCTGTTGCTGAGGCCAGCCATTTGGCATCCGACCCATGTTCGCTTGCTGCTGCTGTTGATGTGGGTTGGGAGTCATGGGTGGCAAGGCAGGACCGCCGTTGAAGCCGACATTGTCGGATGGGAAGCTGGCAGGAGGGCCGTTACGTTGTTGGGAGCGCGACTGTTCGAGATAGGGTGGCAGAGCGAAAAATTGTGCTTCCATGTTGTCGTCCCTACCGCCTCGCGATGGTGGAGTAGTGTTGGGGAAAAGCTGCTGCGGTTGAGTGTGAGGGGTGTCCATTGCGCCGCCACCGTTGACCATGTTTGCAAGGTACGGGTTGCTCTGTTTGCTGCCTGCATTCGCTGCGGCAGCGACGAACTGTTGGTTGTTTTCAAAAGTTGTCAGAGGCTGGTTTGGATAGAGGAACGGTTCGTCGCCACCAGAGGGGAACATCATTGCAGAGACGTCTGGAATGGCTGGGTTCGCAAAATTGGGAGGTAGAGGCATGTGTTGCTGGGTCGCATGCTGCATTGGGTTGGAGGAAGGAGCCGAGAAGTCCTGTGGGAATCCACGTTGATCGAAAGCATTCGGACTAGTAGCTGCTGGACCGAATGGCGACGATACCGATGTGCTACTCCAAGGTGACGAGCCTATGAAGGAGTTCGGCTCCGACTTGGGACCCTGGCGAGGGAATGTACTAGATCTTTGTGTGAATCCAGGTCCTGGAGGCTCGCGGGTGGCGGCAGAGATGTCCGGGTGACTTTGCGCCGCTTGAGATCGTCCTGAATATGGCAAAGGTGCGGTTCCATGTTGGCGTTTCTTGCTCGGCTGCGGTTGGTGTTGACCGTCGCGCATCCATTCGCTCAGTCTGTTGAAAATGATGTCTAGCGTAGCGGTGCAACGATCCGCGGCCATGCTTCGCGTCGCAAGTGATGCCAAGATTTCCTTGCCTTCGTACGCGTCCTTCAAAACTGCTTCCGTCGTTGGGTTGTCTGGATTCTCGGCTGCAAAGTATACTAATGAAAGAATGGAGAAAAACGTAGTGTACATGGTGAACCAGAAGGAGCCATTCAGTAGACCTTTCTGTTTCATCTGCGTGGTGATGTGTATGATGTTGCGAGAAACGTTCACGTACGACGCCGCACAGGCGTATGCTCGTTGGTCGACAGGCTTCGACCGCTTGTCGGCTGCCGTGAAATGTAAGAATGGGCGGTATAGCAATACTTGCGCATGTGCATAGGCAAGTCGAAGTAGTTGTTGCACTCGGAGGTAGCGCAGTGGTGCCTCGCAAGGACTCAAAATCGGCGGTAGACTGTTTTTCCAGTTCTCGAGGTCCGATTCGATTTCTCGGATGGTGGAGAAGGGCACAGTATATGACTTGTCAGTCTGGCCTTGCAGGTTCTGCACCTTGATGGGATAGACTTTGCGGACAATCTTTTGCAGTAGTAGGACCAGTCTAGTGTGTGCATTGAAAGCGGTCAGTAATGAGACTTGCCCCTCCGGCATGGGCTTGATGCCTTCATGCGTGATGTATTCATCGTCCACTTCGGCGGGGAATTCTTGGTCGATGTCGTCGTCGCTGAGAGTCTGTGGCAGACCGAGCATGGCTCCGACGTAAACATCCATCTTACGAGCGACCCAGAATACTCGTTTCCGGACTTCGCCTTCGACCGGATCCCAATTACCAGCATAAGACCGGTGTAGGCCCATGCGAAGGGCCGATCGCAACGCGACACCAACATAGGCGTAGCATTGTGATAGTTTTGAAGAGGATTGCATGAAGAGGATCATGAATATCACAGCCTGTACTGATGTGAGATCTCTGCAATCGGCGATATCCATCATCTGTCGCGCGGATTTGAAATAGGCGAAGCCCTGCTGGATAGCGCTTTCGTAACCAACTTGGTTCAGGTTGCTATGCTCGTCTTTACCAAACAGGGTTCCTAGAGCCATGGCACTGTACAAAAGAGGCAGGAAGCGCTGCTCCTCGTTGCCCCAATTCTCCTGAGGCGTGTCGTAGATACGCTCGAATGACGCCCAGAAAGATGGCACATGAACAAATCTGAGGAGCGCAATAGCATCATCAACGGCATTGCTGCAGAACTGTCGGGCCAGTTCCTTTGGCGGAAGATCGCTGCTTGGGCTGCTAGGATTTTCCGATGGCGAATCCATGAATGACCTCGGCGAGTCGAGAACGAGTGATGTAGGCCTTGATTTTACGAACGGCGTGGCAGGAGAATCCGGGCCCATAAGATCGCCAAGCTGTTCTCTCATACGGCGCATGAAACTGAGTCCAGAAGAGTGTCCGTGGTAGTCCCAATGGCCTTGCTCGTCCACGTCCATCTGCGCTACCGCGCGAACCATAGATTCCAGGTTGGTGTCTGACTTGTTATCGGTATTTGGCGCCAGAGGTGGTCGCTGAGCTTGTTGTGTCGCGGTGGCCGCAACGGCGGCGGCGGCGGCAGCAGCAGCAGGGACAGCTGCGCCTGGTGCAGCAGGGTGACCTTTGCCCGGAGCGCCTGGAATCCATCCTTGCGCAACGGCGGCGTCAATGCCAGGATCGTTCAAGTCGAGGTTCGGGATGAGGATGTGCAAAAGAGTCTCTGCTCGATGTACTCGGTGCTCGATATTTTCGACGTATTGCGGCGCGGGGTTTCGCCTTCGGTTGGAGGGCTGATCGTATGTGCACTCTGCAATTGACTCGTCTCAGCTTGTAATTCGAAATAGAAAAACGGCTAATCACTCACCATAGCTGTAAACGGTACAATGCGTGCAAGGCTGTTTGCCATCGCATTTAATTTTTTTCCGCCTGCACTCATCGCATGCTCGAGTCACCCTGCGCCTCTTTTGGAGATGCGCAGGTGTCTTGACGCCATTTGGCTTGCTGGTGGTGCTCGGCGAGTTTTGTGCGTCTTCTAGCTTGGGAACGATGTCGTCGTCGCCGGACTCGATCTCGCTGAGCCGGTCGTCGTATTCCTCGGGCGTTGTGCGATCCATGGCTGCTGCTGCTACTGTTCAATGACGGCACCAGGCCAGGCCAAGACGCGGAGAAGAACGATGAGCTACAAATTGCGTTGCGGAGGACGTCGCGATCGTTGGGTAGGTTGTGCGCAGCGCTTCGTGTTAGTCGGCATCAGAAGGCTCGCAGAGTGGTGAGAGCGAGGACAAGATGCGATCTGGCTGTGGTATGAGCAGGAAAGATGCTGCAGGGCGTGCCTCCGCGCAGGCGATATCGCTCGGTGTTTGCGAGTGAAAGTCCGTCAGCAGCAACAAAGGACAGGAAGGCTAAGCAGCAGACGCTTGGCGCAAGTGGCAAGGATAGGCAGGACGACGATCATGCACCGGGGAACAGTTTGTGGTTTGGAAGGAAGGACTAAGTTGGAGCAGGCACGGAGCGACACTGCAGCCTCGCCAAAAATAATGGTGCTGGCCGACTGGACTACTGGACTATCGTGAGCTGTTTTCAGCCCCACCAAACATCAATCAGCACACGGACATTGGGCGATTCGTCAGCCAAGCAAGGCCGTTTGTGAGCCCGAGTCTCACTGCACACTGCGAGAGAGGAGTCTGGTGTCGTAGGGCCACTAGCGTGTGCATTATCGACGGCGTTTACTGGTTTGCGAGAGCGAGACCCTAGCAGAACATCCATGAACATGGACAAATACCAAGCCCATGATCAACGCTGCCATGTCATTGCTATTGCAGCAAGGCTGAACAGGGCTGAGCTGTCAACGCCGAGACGTCTTGTCGTGCAGGATTGAGGAGTACAGACACTTGGCAGGTGTTGCGGTGTTGGCGACTGTGCTGGCGACGATTGTGATGCACTCTCTTACCGATGCGTATACGACGTATCACAGCACTAACTCTTGCCCTTTCTAGCTCCCAATGCCATGCATACTACGCCTACGCTAAACACCTTCTCCGCGGCAGTGTGGCGTAGGGCGAAAGCTTGGTGGACGAACCTTTGCACCACGTCAATCTGCCGCCGCAGTGTCCGCAAGGAACCGTTTTTGCCGCACTCAACTCCGTCTCACATACCAGGATAACTCTTGTCACATTCCTCTCCACACGATCATGACATGGTAAGCACTCACCACAGCCTTACAAAGATCGACAAGACATGCACATCATCTCACTTGCATCTCACTCGCACGATGTAATCGTCCCTGCGGCTCAGCGTGGCGCCAGGACGACATGCCTCAGCCCTGCTGCAATCTGTCTCCAAGCCTCGACGCCGCAATCAAGGGCATACGTAGCACTTCTCGCTTACGACAACACCTCACCTGACTCATCCACGTGTCCCTCTGCAAAGATTAATTCAAAGCTGAGATCGACCACAGGCAGGCTGTAACTTTTTGCCACCCCCGAGGGAATGGTGCGCGAACCACCAAGCCTACCAAACGTCGGAGCTCGGAAGTCGGTTTACGATGATTGATACAGTAATTCCTCATTCACAGGTCTTCAAGCTCTTCCAATGAGTTGCTGCAAATCCTTCACCTGATACGCTGATCCATCGACCGACAAATCCAATTCATTACTGTCTCCCACGTTCTGGACGCGTGGACCTGCAAAAAATCTATGAATAGACGCCACCAGCAGCCAGAAACCCCAGCTAGCACAGATAAACTTTCGCCGACCGAGGTACCATATTCCTACGTAAAGCAACCAAGGTACTGTATACAGAAACACGACGAGTCCAGCCCTCGCAGGCCCTCGAGAAATGACGCGGCTAGCACCCTGTGATTACCACCGTCCAGCCAGGGGGACAACAAACGCAATGGCTTTTTTTCTCTCCGCAAGCGAGGACCCGTTTTTATTCGCGGCAGATGTGGGTGAAGTGAGGTCGTGGAGATGGGGGTAAGACTACTGCCGAAGTAGTATACCTTTCTCAAAGGCACGGCAGTGAACTTCGCATTGGAAAATAAACTTCGCAGCATCGTGTACGTTTTGCAGTTCCCTCAGTTCATGCTAAAGTCTGTCGAAACGTCCTGCAGTATCAGCGACTTTCGTATGTTGGGTTACGCTCCATGCCAGCGAGAGAGCAGCCTTCAGGCATCATTATCTCACCCGACTAATTCCTAGCAAGTGGTAGTATCATCAGATGTAATATATCATCAACATGATAGTGCTAGTGAGATTGCCGGTTCGACAAACTTTGGCATATACGAAGGTCGGCCGGCCTCGCATGTATCGAAACTCAGCTGACGAATCCTGCAAGTCATTTTATACTTTCACTCTTACTTTACCACCATCCTGCGTCCATGCTAAGGTTTGTCGAATTGGTATCTCAATGGTACCAGAACGTTTAGAACATACGAAAGACGCTGATACTTCCACTTGGTAAAACCCGATCTAATGGGACACTGGTGTCCGGATATTGCTCTCTCACTGGCATAAAGCGTGGCTCGACATAAGAAGGTCGTTGATACCACTGTAAACATCGACATACTTTTGCATAGACTGAGGATGCAGAGGCAGCTGATCACCGCGACGACGCACGCAACACGAAAGCGAAAGCGGAAAAACGAAACCACAAATTCCATGAATAGGCAACAGATCTCAAGACGTCGCTGATAGTGACTACAGCAAAACCCTCTCGAAGGATCAAGCCCAAAATCCCTCACCATGCTCCATGTCCCTCACGGTGAAGCCAGCATCCTTCATCTCCTTGACAGCTTCCGGCCCTCTTGTAGCGATCTGCGTCGCTAGCCGCCACGGCACGTCCATCTTGTCCACGATAACCTCGATGACCTGAGGGCCCCTGGCGTAACCCACAGGATCCTTAACACGATCCAACGCGAGGATCTCGTCAAGCTCTGCTCTGGTAGTCGCGCGGTGGAAGTTGGCCGCTGCTTGCTCTGGCGACATGTTGAAGAAGGGCAGCATGTGCTGGTAAGCGGACGGGACGATGTCGTTGTAGCTCTGGTGGGCGCCGTGGATGATGCGCTCGATCGTATAGCCCGCATTGTTGACAATGAAGATCAGCGGGCTCAGATTCTGCTTCACCATGTTGCCAATCTCTTGCATGGTCAGCATCATGCTGCCGTCGCCGGTGACTAACAGGGTACGCCCACGAGGGCGGGTACCGGCGGCGGATTGGTCTTGAAGCGCCATATCTACTCCCAGAGCTGCGGGCGTGGCCCAGCCGATGCTGCCGTAGTAGGTCTGCGTTATCCATTGGATCTTGGCCGGGAAGGTGCTGTCTGGAATGCCAAAGGCGGCGGTGCCTGTCTCGCCGAGGATGACATCTTTGGGTTGGAGGAAAGCTGCGAGGGTCGGCCAGAGAGAGGATTGTTTCAACTCGGCCGATGAGATGTCGTCTTCTTGCGGGCGAGGAGGAAGAGTGGGGATCGAAGCAGAAGGAGCTTGCGAAGATTTGATCTGCGAAGATATCGCCGCGAGGAGAGGTTTGAGTGGCGTCGAGGGATACTTTGTGCCTTTGACGGTGGTGGAGAAGGCATCGAGGTAAATCGCGTTCTCCGTCAGGACTTTGCGTGTGAAGCCGCCAGAGTTGGTGTCGGACGCCAGGCTTCCAACAACGAGAACGCAATCGGACTTCTCAATGGCGGCTGCCACGCCAAGAGCTGACACTGTGCCGTTGTAGACGCCAAGGTAATTCGGGCGAGTCTCGTCGATAATGCCCTTGCCCATGTTTGTCGCAAAGATTGGACAGGAAACCTTCGAAATGAGAGTCTCGAGCTCAGAGACGGCGTTGTGTCGGTCAACAAGGCAATCAACAAAGATTGCTGGGCTCTTGGATGCGTACAATGCGGCCAGCACTGCTTGCGTGGCATCTTCGAGTGCCTTTGAGTCCGTTGGCGGCGATAGGTCGAGAGGTCGGTCCAAAGCCGCCGCTGGGACCTGAAGATCCACGATGTCAATGGGAACAAAGATATAGACCGGTCCAGACTTGACGTAACATTCTCGCAGGACACGATCGATCTCTTCCACAGCACCTTGTTCGCTCTGCAACTCTGCGGCTGCCACGCGGAAATTGGTAGAAGCTCTGTTGAAGACTTGGTGATCGGGATCAGGGCCAATCGAATGGTGGATCATCATCTTCTTGGTCTGCATCATCCTCGAGGTTTGCCCTACGACGTGGATCACTCTGACTTGCTCTGTCATGGACCCAGCAATACCGTTCAGAGCAGAGAGCTCACCAACACCGTGCGTGGTGACAAGGCATCCAGCTCCGTGCATGGTTCTGGCATAGCCATCGGCGGCATAGGCGGCGTTCAGCTCGTTGGTGTTGCCGACCCATTCTAGCCCGTCCACATCGTAAATGTGATCGAGAAGAGTGAGGTTGAAATCGCCAGGAACACCAAAAATGCGGTTCACACCGACTTGCTTGATGCGGGTCCACAGGTATCGACCGAGAGGAATGGTGTCCGTTTTGCCGTTGACACCGTTGGATTCAGACATGGTGGAGGTAGTGGAGAGTCGTGACGATATATGGATGTGTCCACAAGGGATTGGGGAGGCCCAATCGATGGAAGATAAAAAGTTGAGCTTAAAACAGGGCTATGGATGTACGATGTCAGTCGAGCAATGACAAGTGTAGGGCGTGAATGCAACAATGCAAACGTGCGAACAATAGCAGCGCTTGTTTGCGTATGTGTAAGGATAGCAGATGTCTTCTGATGCTACCTCTAGTCTAGCTAGCTCCTCTCTTCGCGGGCTAGTGTCATACCGAGGTGCCGAGAGCTCCTTACTTCGAGCTGTTTGTTGCGTGAGAGGTTGGGAGTAGGTCAGCTCGCTTACCGACGCTTTGCAGCGGCGAATGCGGGCAGCAGCGGACGACTGGTTGACATCAGGTGTAACCTTGCTTGGGACATGTTTGGTATCATCAAATTTCCATCATCTTATGTGCATTCAACATCCGGCATCGATTGAACGAAGGCGATCTCGTCCACTGAGAAGCCCAGAAATTAAACTGAACTCTCCATGGCAGGAAGCGAATCCACCTGTAGTTACCATCGTGCTTCGATTGCACTGAGATGAGTCCGTCCACTGAGAAACTCATCACATCAAAATGCCTTCCCCCTAGTATCAACTCATGCGCAGATATCATCTTGCACCGTTTAGACTGAGACGAACTCACCACTGAGAAGCTCATCAAACTGTTTAACGTCTTCGAACGTTGCAGCTATCGTCACGCATCAACCGGGCAAGACCAGCTCGACCACTGAGATGCACTTTCGTCTCACTGCCATCTTCCATCACTGGCTGGCATCAGACTCGTATGCAGCCACCAGCATACACCGGTTGGATTGAAATGAGTCCGTCCACTGAGAGGCTCACCGAACTAGTTGGTCTCTTCCATCGCGGAGACAGACTCACCTGTACATGCGATTACCATCATGTATCGACTAAATCAAACCCAGCTCGACCACCGAGAAGCACATGCAGCGAACTGCAAGTCTCTCTTACCAGGATCAAATCCACACACAGTTGCCATCTTGCATCGATCGAGTGCGATCCAACTCACCCGCTGAGATGTATTGCAGCTCCCACTCTCGCCTTGGTGCCTTCTCTCTTTGTCCTCCTTTAGCGAATCCGTGTATCAACCCATTAATGACTCGGATCTACTTTACTTCGTCGTCTTGACATTCTATATTTAATATGTGACCTTTCCTTGATCGCCTCTCTTCGATCTAGGCAATCGGGGTCTACTTACTGCGAAAGTAGTACCCACGTTTTACATAAATTACAATCTCAAAAACACAATGAGTTGGGCGTAACAACAAGCGTGCACAATGTCTAGTTCACATACGTACTGTCTGACACTAGCAATGGAAAGTCGCAATAGCGCATTGTTGTCACCTTGGAGCTGTTGATAATAATGTACTCCAACGAGCGACGACGTGGGCTCATCCGCGTTGAGCATTGATTTGAATTTTGGTGGCTAGCTCGTGAAAAAGGGCTATTCCTTGAATATAAGGCATATGAGATGCAAAAAAAAATGTGTGTCCCAAGACCCGCGATCCTTCACATTAGTGGTGCTCTGCAAGACTGCCGCTCGGAGTGAATGCTTGGCGTGCCCCCCAGCAAGGTTGCTACATGTTAGTGGCAGCGCAATTGCTGGAAGCAACAGCCCTCGCCGGAATATCCCTCCAAAAGATCTTGGCAACCGTAGTGCCGTGGGCTCCTGTCGTCCGCCCGTAGGTAGATAGTGCACGCTTCACTGGTAAAGCACATAGCCACACCCAACCAAATCAATGGTACTAGCACGCTGTCCGCCGACGTTCAAATGAGAACGGGCAGAGTCATGCTCGGCAGCTTCAGCTGTCCCTTCTCAGTCTTGCCAGTCCCAAACGGTCTTCAAGAATTGCACCATGTTGACACGTTTGCCCTTCATCTCAACCATCCAAGGGTGGTCGAGCATGCGCCAAGGTGTTGCACGACGGTCGGCTTGTTTCTCAAGACTGCGAGCGTGTGGTTAGTATATTCCTTGTTTGAAACGTTCGGGAGATGCGTGACTTACCAGCATTCGATGAAGTACTTGAAGCTCTCGCTCCACTTGATGCCCTCATCTGGCTCATCTTTCAGCTTGGGAATTGGTTGGCGCACGATGTACGTGAGCAAGTCGATCAGACCAGCTCGCGGCTGCATTTCTGTGCCGTCCGCTGGGAACGGGAAGCGATGTTGCGCGACTTCCAACAAAGTGACACCGAGGGACCAGACGTCCGATGTTATAGTATAACTCTGGCCAGTGATCCGCTCGGGAGCCATGTAGTAGGAAGTGCCGATGAAGGTATTGGCGTCGCCCTTTGTGCCGAACTCTCCGCTAACGCCAAAGTCACAGAGTTTGACGTCGCCGGTGCGAGTGAGCAGAATGTTGCTGGGTTTGATGTCGCGATGGATGATGCGGTGTGAGTGCAGGTAGGTCAAGCCGTTGAGTACGCCTTCCGCCACCTTGCCCAATACTTTCTCGCCGGTCCGGCCGCCGAGCTTCTTGACTTCGCGGTAGATCGAGTCGAGACTGCCGCCCTCGCAAAACTCCATGCTGATGCCAATGCTACCTTGCGTGTCGTCCATATAAGCGCCATAATATTGGCAAATGTGTGTCGACGCGCATGATTTGTTGAATGACAGTTCGCGAACAATTTGCTTTTTCACGTCTGGGTTTGGGTCCGTGGTGATGATCTGCAATAGAATGGTCAATTGTGTTTCCGGGTCCGACAAACCAGCTGTCACCTACCTTCAAAGCGAACACAGTCTTGCCACCTTTGAGAATACACCTGGTCACGGCTCCTCCTGCACCCTCACCCAGGCTTCCCAACTCAACGATTCGGCCTTCCTTGCTTGCAACTTTCCAACCTGCATCGTCCAAGTCTTCAACATCCAGTGGTCTTCCCTTTTCAATGCTCAATTTCTCCAAATCAGGTAGCAATCCTTGCATGCTGTTATCCCGCTCCATGCCTGCACCACCAGAATGTGCCGAGCTGCTGCTGTAGAGCGAACCTGCCGCCGACTCCGGGTCGCCAGGGTTTCGTAGCATCTCTGCAAAGTTTAGTGCCGAGTACGACGATGTTGTAGAGACTGACCCGCCGTGATTCGTACTGTGCCCAAAACTGCCTGTCCGACTGTGTGCGCTGTCGTCGCTGCTGCCTCCTCCGTTTGCAGAGAGGCCTGTACCAGGCATCTGCAGAGTGAGTTTCCTCTTCGCCTGTGCATTGTTCTCTTGTGGTGTTCGAACATTTCCCATTGGTGTCGCTAGACTCAGCTTCGGCGGCTGCTGGCGTGGAGGTATTGACAGTGGCGGCAGTCCCGAGGTGTTTAACGACATTGGCGGAGCAGCGGTGCTATTTACTGGTCGGGCATTTGGTGACGGTGGGATGGAGAGGCCGAGTTTCGGTACCCTACTACCGGATTGTTGGCGGTTGGCACCTGGGATTGGCGGACGAAGGAGAGGCGCCGGGGAAGCCATGTCCATTCGGTCGATGGGGGGTTGAGCCACGATGGGCTATGGAAAAGGCCGTCAAAGAGGCGTGGACAACCTCTTGACAGCCTGGTGGTAGGATGAGGATGAGGCGGAGGTAAGAGCTCCAGGCGGGGAATCGGTTCGGCGGATGCGGAATGCAAGGTGCCGGAAGTGATGACGAGAGAGGGCGTGCTTAGGAGGGCGGAGAGTTGTGTCGGTGGTGGTGGTTTGTGAGTGGGCTCGTGGGCGAGCAGGACGCGTGTTTGGTAATGCGTGAGACGCAGGCAAGCGGGAGTGGGGCGTGGGCCGACTAGACAGGGTATGGCTATGGCTGAGTGAGGGATGGATTCGCACGTGTCTCTGTCGATGTGCCAGACAGACGACGATTCCTGAACCTGCTGGCGGAGAGGGAGAGGTGTCTTGGGGGTGGTTTGGAAGAGATGAGGTGAGGAGGAGTAAGCGGTGGTATGGGTATGGGTATGGCGGCGGGTACCTCGCGAGGTGGTATGACGCCGCGGGCGGTGGTGCTGTGGTGGTGCTGCCGTGGGGCCAGCTGGGGACTACCTGGGAGGGCGAGACACTGCTTTATTACTGGACAAGTAGCACGACGCAGGTATCAAGTAGAGTACTAAAGGTACGCTGCAAGGAGGATGCTCTCAGGAAGAAGAACTGATGTACTGCCTTGAGAGCAAGAGAGAGAGATGTAACTACATGTCTGCT
>Ga0265797_10008018_pt1 | contig 14240 bp, 16 predicted proteins | sample P2T30metagenome_FD_192433 | JGI IMG/M metagenome (GOLD analysis project Ga0265797, IMG submission 192433) | Plant litter microbial communities from East Loma Ridge, Irvine, California - P2 T30 | ecosystem: Environmental > Terrestrial > Plant litter > Unclassified | place: USA: California... | reverse complement strand
GGATGTCGGAAGGCGCGTATGCGAACGTGGAGTTCTGAAAGTCCTAGGTCAGTCCGTGTCCATCGCATCACGTTTGATCAGATATCACTCACTGTCTCGCCCTCAGACCGGTGTTTGTAGAAGGCTATACTGTCGTAGAGAGTGGCGCCGAGTTCATCCAAAGCCTCGAACTGTTCTTCGGTATAGTGTACGTCATCGAGATCGTTACAGACCAGAGCTGCGCCCATGGTAAAACGGATCAAAGCATCTGTGTCGCGCATGCGAAACCATTGTCGGGGCGACTTGGCGAGGGCGGTAACGTAACGTCTGAACAACAGGCCTTCACGGCGTTTGCTTGCTTTGTCTGCTGTGATGAGAAGGAAGCAGCGGAACTCGCGAGCCATGGCCGCACTGTAGCTAGATAGGATGATATCAGTGTCATTCTGTGAGATTCGAGAACAGCAAAAAGAGAACAGGTCAGCTTACTGTTCAGTTGTGCCCTGAAAGAGTTCGTCGAGAAGAGCAGTGAGGTTGTAGCCTAGAAGATTGTCGCCGAGTGACACCTGTACCAAGTCGCCTTTGCACTCCGCGACGATACCGATGACGATAACACGCATGAAAGCCACATAGCGATTCCAATTGGTGTATTGAGGAATCACGCAACGTGCGTACTCCCATGCGCATGCATATACTTCTTCCTTGATGCGCTGTGGAAGGTCGAAGTCTTTGAGATCGTTGGCGATGTCGGCGGGATAGTCTATGGATTGGAGAATGAGTACGCTGTCTGTATACTAAACATGAGGAGGGGAAACCTTACACCACTTCTCCCGGATCGGTGGTACGGACTGTTTATTCGGGACAGCGAGGGATGGCTTGAAGAACGGCCTGGTGAGTTTGAAGCCCTGATAAGATGTGAGTATAGTTGATATTAAATGTCGAGTGTCGAGCGGCGTCGTATCAACCGTGCGGAAAGAACATACCGACAGAGTTTCGCGGTACTGCTTGCAAAGCCCCTCGAAGTAAGCATAAAGCATACTGAACAACACGATTTTGAACATGCTGTTCGTATCGCGGGGAAGAGAATCGCGTGCGAAGAGATTTTGTCCGGCTGTCGTAGAGAGTTCAAATACAAAACCCGCCGTGAGCAAGTTTCTCAAAACTTTTTTAGCGCACAAACGAAAGATCCCACGGAAACCTTTCACTCATTTCACACTCGTACAGCGCGTTCAGCTCGTAGGATCCGTCGTTCCTGATAGACGGCAAGTCGGCTCACCCTGCGTATCGACCCTGACTGTATTGGCAATCACGCTAGACTGGGGCTTGTGAGTGGGTGATGAGCTCTTTCCCGCACACGGTGAAACGGCGCAAACATACTTACACACCAGCAGCAGCGCATCATTGGCGAGACTGCCTGACAACATATCGATCGCGTTTGAAACAATAACGCCCAGAGTTGGGAGATGCAAGGAAATTACCGACAATGGAGACCCAGCACAGCGGCGTGGCTCTCTAACCCTTGCACAATTGGGTAATTTCCTACCAGTCTCCCAACTAACTAAGTACACTAAGCCCTGTTCATATAACGGCAGCGAGATGGAAACACGCTACCCTTAGCTGTTTGTCTACTCCGAATTTCCGTATTGGTTGTGATGAACATGTAACTTTTCGCCCGGGCGGTGGCTATCGCGTTCGAGAACGGTGACTGTTGAGTACATGACGCCAGATCAAAGTCCAATACGGTGCCTTCTTCCGAGCTCCTACTGCAGAGTTTCGTAGTCCCGCCGCCGTCTGAATTGAACTTCGAATAAAATCGTGGAGTAGGTGATTGCCATTGTCCAGCAATTAGTTTCACAAAGCAGAGATATCGGAAGTGTGTGTACACCGTGAGGTCTACCATTCAAGCACTGGCAGTCTACGGTGGCTGGCCTTTCGTCATCGCGCCCGTAGTTCGGTCGATCAGAAAAGACTTGTTATACTTGAAATGCCACTCCTTCTCTCTTGACCATCGCCTTTCCACCACTTGCAAACCCGGTACCTTCACTCCTTATCTCCACAAGTCCAGGCTTGGGCGCCTTTTCCTTCTCGTTGTCCTTTTTCTTCTTCTTGCCTTCCTTGGCGTCTGGAACTGTCGTAAGATCCGCATCGCATACATAGCAATGAACAGTCTCGGGCTCCGGTCCTTGATCATGTGCATCTCGCTGATGGCGGTGCTCTGGCCGAAGAAACTTATCAACGCATGGTTTGCATAGGACGTGACCACAAGGTATAGCGAGCATGGCTTTCGTACTGTTTGAGAGCGCTTTTTGACAGCTGGGACATGTGCGAGCCGACTTTCCCGTCTCGGACGACTTTTCTTCGTGGAAGTTGACGCTCGTCAAGCTCTTCAGCGACAGGCTGTGCGGTTGGTCTGGGTGGCTTGACGGGCATATAGGCGTTTGTTTCGCCTTCTCTGCGCTTTTGTGGTGTTGGTCGGGTGTCTCGCCGGGAACCCAAAAGCTGGGGAGATGACCCTTGGCTGCTTTGCGCTCGGCGTCGAATGTACGTTTTGCTTTGCTCTGCTCTTCGTGTGCGATGCGCTTGAGTTCCTCTTGGTCAATTTCGAACTTGCGTTTCGTGCCTCTGGCCTCTCCAGCCTTGGCATCCTGCTCTTCTTCGACCATGATCTTGCTGCCTTGCCTTCCAACGACTCGTGCTGATGCACCTGCTTTGACCGAAAGCCCCATCTGAACAGCTTCGAATTCCTCGACTGCCAGCAGCCGCGCTTCCTCCTCTTCTCGCAGCTTTTGGTCCTCGTCCTCCAACTTCTGGCGCTCGTTCAGCTTCTCTAGTCGCTTCATTTCCTTTCGTTGCGCCAGAAGATTGGTCATGGCGCACTCGCGACAGAACAGATCGCCTTGTGAACAGCACACTGGGTCTACTGACGGAAGGAGACATAGTTGGCAGGAGCCAAAAGGTAGAAAAGAGTCACGGGTCAGACGTGTAGCCTGCGAGCCCCATCGGTCTTTGAGAGCATTCCGCTCGTATGACGTGAAGATAGTCTTTGGGGGCGGCATGTTGGGTTATGTTCAGCATTCAAGATTCGCAAATCGAGACGCGACTTTTCGTGATGAACTCAGTAGGTAGGTCAATCCGGGCAACAGTGCCAGGCGCAGCTATGAGATCCCGTGAACAAGCTCCGGAGATGATGCGCAAGACCCGCAAGTCCAAGTCTAGTCTTGTACAGCGTCGAGTTCTTGCTGTGGTGATGGAAGAAGGCGTGTTGAAGCGGAAGAGCCAGCCACTTGGCGCACGTGTGCAGACCGAAATCGCGCTAGTCAGTGGACGGTCGCCAAAATGCCGGTCCCTGGCAGTGACGTTGGTGGGCCGCGGTATCCAGCTGTTGAGCGCGAAATCTTCACATGTCGCCCTCAACCCCACGCCTACACCAATGCGACCAGAGGAGCAGCCGGAGGCCCCCAGCGGGCCATGGCGCGCCGCGTCGGCCTTCACCATGGGCGCTGTCGGGCTCTTGTGCAAAGGATTCCTGAATGGCCTGAGCAAGGTTGAGACACACGGAATGGATGGCTTCCTGAAGCTGTTGGATGAAAGAGAGGACCCAGCGAGTAGGCAACGAGGCCTTATAACTGGTAAGTGCTTGGACTGTCCAGAGCCCAGGAAATGCTCAGTACTGACGACCGTGCAGTCTCGAACCACATCTCCGTGTACGTACGTTTGCCATAATCTCTGAATCGTCATGGATGGACTGCGCTCACACAATCTGTACAGAATGGATGATCCCATACTATGGGGCATACTACCACTCGCCTACATATTCACCCCAGACAATTTGCGCTGGGGATTAGGTAGTTATGATCTATGCTTCACTAACAAGTATGTCACCTCTGGAATGCACAGAAAGCTCGGCTGACGCCCTAGCAGAGGACTGTCGACGTTCTTTACCTTTGGACAGGTTCTACCCACACATCGTTCGGCGCATTCCCAATTTGGCGGCCTATTCCAACCCACCGTAACGCAAGCGATCCGTCTTCTCTCACACGGCCCATTCCACGAGCAAGAACCACCAGAAAAGCCTACCACATCGCTCAAGAGCCCAGACCTCATCGATCCTTTTACCGACGGCCACCTCACATTCTCTACAAACGGACAAGATACGTTTCCTGCGCCCTCGGCATACCTGAATCGGCGGCATGCGTGGGTGCACATCTTCCCTGAAGGCATGATACACCAGACGGAAGACAGAATCATGCGCTACTTCAAGTGGGGAGTGTCACGATTGGTACTTGAGAGTGAGCCGATGCCAGACATCGTTCCCATCTTTATTGAAGGCTTCGACAATATCATGCACGAGACACGCACCTTCCCGCGCTTTATACCACGGCCGTTCCAGAACGTCAGGGTGACGTTTGGCGAGAAGCTGGATGCTGAGGAGGTGTTCGGCGACTTGCGCGCACGCTGGAAACAGATGCGTGCAAACGAGGAGAGGAAGGGAGGAAAGCTGCAAGTCGGTGTTCTCAATGATGCGCTGAAATATTCCGACGAGGCCGTCAGCATACGCAAAGAGTGCACGCGGCGGATACGACAGGCGGTTCTGGACGTTAGGCGGCAGCGAGGCTACCCTGAAGACGACCCGAAGAACGGCCTCGCAGAGACATGGCTGAGAGAAGGCCCGGGCAGAGAGGGGCACAAAAGGGATGGCAGCATCACAAAAGACACATGAGGCGTGTGAGGTGTATGGTATGTGTATTGTGTATATGCGACGCCCAGCATCGGCGTGCGAAGCCAGGGGACGCGACAGACCAGCCGAAGCGTGGTCAGGTCAAGACGCCTCGTCAACAAAGAAGCGCGGCAGAGTGTCAGATTAGATCAAGTAATTACACCATCAGCGACTCTGCGCCGGCGCGCCGATCAACCACGGCCTCAGGCGACTGGGGGCGGGTTTCGTCGTTGCGAACCGGAGCAGGCACCACGATGCTGTTTGTACAAGGCGGAGAGGTCTCTGGCGTGCTCGTGTCGTCATCCACTGCTGGCGACGCGCATCCATCGCCCCTGGACGGAACGATGAACGTGACGAGGCTGGAGAGAGAAGATTGGAAGGTCGCACCCAGACGTGTGGTTTTGTCGCAGAGGCGCCACGAGCACGGGCCCCACGCCAGCCAATGGACGGCAGGTGGGCTCCACCGTCGCTAGATTTATCTTGCTCGTACTACGCCGAGCAGCCTACAGCGACTCACCCCCAGCATCCAGGACACCGCGGCCCCCTCGACAACGTCGCGCCGCCCTCCCACCGCCCACGACCGACCCGCCGCTGCAGAGCGACCCTGCGCCACCGCCTCGTATGCCTCGCGGCGTCAAGAAGGAGGAGAGCATGCAGGATGCAGACTACTTGCCCGACGCGTCAGTGCCCGCCATGCCAGACGCGAGCAATGGCGTAGGCGGGGCAGACACGCCCAACACGGACAACATCACCATCAAGAACCACTTCCCCGTCGCCCGCATAAAGCGCATCATGCAGGCCGACGACGATGTCGGCAAGGTCGCCCAGGTCACGCCCGTCGTCGTTTGTACGTACTGCCCGCGCGCCACTTTCTCCACCATGGCTGACTCTCCACAGCGAAAGCGCTCGAGCTCTTCATGATCTCCCTCGTCACCAAAGCCGCCGCCGAAGCCAAAGCGCGCAACTCCAAGCGCGTCGGCTCCATCCACCTCAAGCAAGCCATCACCAAGACCGACCGCTTCGACTTCCTCAACGAGATCGTGTCCAAGGTCGCCGACGCGCCCGAGAAGAGTGAGGGCGACATGGACGTGGATGGCAAGAAGAAGAAGACGACAAGCCGGAAAAAGAAGAAGGCAGAGAGCGATGACGACTTCTGAGTCTGAGCGCGCCGGTAGTGACGGACCTCGACGTCTTCTCGATATTAGGGGGAGCTCATGTCGCCAGGTTTCCACCTTCTGGCACCCACCTAGCCATGATCAGATACACGGTTGCCGTCTCACATGGACGGGCGCCACAGTTTTCTTTCTGCAGTCGCACGTCTGGCTGACTCCATTTCACAGCCGGGTACGACATATCAAGACGACCCTTCAGGTTGTCAGGCGTTAACTATCTCCCGGGCATTGCATGGGCGGCGTTATTTTGTTGTTGCATGGACCACGATACCAATGAATACGGATGCATGATTCTTCCCACTCGCTTCTTCTTCCCCCATTCCTGTCGCTAACGGAACAATTGTGCCCGCGGCCCGAATAGCGCGCAGTAACGTCACGATTGCAGTTTACGCGGTTTTGCAGCCGATGGGTAAAAGGCGAAGCAGGAAATGCGCCCACCAACCAGGTTTCCTCCACCCGCGCAATTTACCCGACCATCTCCGCAAATCCCCACATGCTAACGGCACCCCAGATGCTCTTTCAGGACAGCCTGTAGATCGGTTCCTGCGCCATACCAGATCTATGTTCGTGTTCCTGCTTAGCCTCTCTTCTTTCCCTACCTCCGTAATTTGGGGCCCGTACACGATGTAGTATTAATCATGCATGAGCCCCAGCGCTTTTCCTCTGCAGGATTGTCATTCTCTGAACCTTCGATTGAGCATTGAACCAGCATGATCTTCACCAGGTTAGCAGTGCTCCTTGTGGGCGTTGCAGTGTCCGTTCAGGGCCATGCCATTGAGGTTGAGAAGAGGGTTTCCGACAAGCACACCACTCGACCTAACCCTTCCAATGGCCACTGGGTCGATGCATGGGCATCAATGCCACAGCTCACCGAGCCTGCGAACCTGCCTCCAGCTCCATTCGTACGTCCACCTATCAAGTCTTCATCGATTCTGTACTAACACATCATATAGAACCAGACAGGCGCAGTCTTCGTGAACTCTACAGTTCGACAAACTCTGTACATGACCACTTCGGCCAAGCAAATCCGTCTCAAATTCTCCAACGTGTTTGGCGGTTCCAATCTTCCCATCACCGCTGTGACAGTCGCGCTCCCGTTGAACCAGACCGCCGGCATCCACCAGATTCAACCCAAGACCGTCCAGAAAGTAACATTTGGAGGCAAGGATGGTATCAGCGTGCCAAATGGCGCACTCGCAGTGTCCGACCCCATCAACTTCGAAATCAAGGCGCAGCAGATCATCACCGTCACTATGTACCTTGCAAGCGGACAAACCACAAACAGCATCACCAGTCACCCCGGCTCTAGGACAACCAGTTGGTTCCAGTTTGGCAACGCAGTCTCTTCGGCTAGTCTAGACATTAGCAACTCTACTACACAATCCGTGGCGCATTGGTACTTCCTCTCCTCCATCGAAGCTTGGGTACAGCCACGCGTCGGCTCCCTTCTCATTGTCGGCGACTCGATCACCGACGGCCGTGGATCTACAACCAACCAGAACAACAGATGGCCCGACCTCCTCCTCGCACGTCTCCAGAAGAACCCCTCCACCAAGTACATCTCAGCCGGTAACTTGGCCGCAGGCGGAAACCGCATCCTAGCCGATGGTCTCGGGCCCAACGCTTTCGGTCGCATCGACCGCGACGTCCTCGCCCATCCGGGTGTCAAATACGCCATGATTTTCGAAGGAGTAAACGATATTGGAACCGCAGCAACAACGCCTGAAGCACAAGAGCAAGTCTACCAAGGCCTGACTCAAGCCTACGAACAAATGGTGACCCTCATCCACGCACACGGCATCCCCGTCTTCGGCGCCACCATTACACCGTTCAGCGCGCCAGCCAACTTCACCCAGCAACCCTACTCCGATCCTGAGCGCGAGAAGACGCGTCAGCGCATCAACACGTTCATCCGCACGTCGGGCGTGTTCGATGCCGTTGTGGATTTCGACCAGTTCCTTGCCGATCCCAACATCCCCAGTCAGCTCAACCCGTTGTACGACTCGGGTGATTATCTTCATCCTGGCCCAGCTGGATACCAATACATTGCGGATAAGTTCCCTATTCAGATCTTTGGTATGTGGGCAAATGGTGCGGATGAGTTTAGTTGGGGTATGTAGGGCACTGGAGATGGCCATGTCGTAGAAGTTGAACCTTTTGAAAATGCATATAATGAAATAGACAGTTCGATATGTCATTCTTGACGTTATTGCTTCTTGGAGACGTGATTCCCTGCCCTGCATGTTTTGATGTATAAGATACAACATGTGTGTGCATAGGAGAAAGAATGATCGCAGGGCTAAACTTTAATAGTCATTGTCCGTTGTGGAGAACCTAGAAAAGCTCATGGTTTTCAAGCGTTTTCTCAATCTCAAATTCTCACACAAACTTGCTTTTCTTGGTGCGTATATGTTCTACGAGGTCTCACCATTTTGAGTCTCCAACGTGACGCGTAGTCTTGAGCATGGCTTTGCAAATATCGTCAGATCTGCCGCAGACTAGAGGTTGAATTTATATGTACATCAGCAGGATATCTATGTGTTTGAGGTATCTTCCCTTGAGCAGACCAAAGTTGAAATCGCAAGTTAAACGCCATCTTAAAACCACCCACGCTTGAAATCTCATGTCGGCGAGAACACCATCGCATCCGTCCCAAATTTGATATCAAGAAGACAAAAGCCATACATATCGTAATCCAGTTGTGCGGCATCATAATCATACGATGCCTTGCGAGAATCTCTCAACACCGTTCTTGATTTCCCTGACAATCTCCACTGCCTCATTGGTGCTTTGAGCTTCAAAGTCATATCGTTTGGTTTCGCGCTCCTTGAAGACAATGACCCGGAACATCTTGGGATGCTTCTTGCTGACCTTGCTACCGACCACACTGCTGAAATGCACAGTGGTCGTCTTACCCTGGCCTTCAACACCAAAGCCGCCTCGCGCTCCTGTCTTGGACTCACCGGGCATAATATGAATGTACTCGTTATCGAGAGCAATAATGCGAGATGTAGAAGAGGCGAAGGACATGGGCTGTTTGCGAAGGACGGCATAGCGGCGGTAATAGTTGGTTGCTGTGAGAGCCAAAGCACCAGAGTCGCCGTTCCTGGCGAGTGGATGGATGAGGCCTTGGCCAGATACAGCGGCGTTGGTTCGGTCGCCCTTCTTTGTCTTCTTTGGCGCGCCACCGGTACTGATGATGAGTGGTGCATTGGGTGATGAGGACCCTGGCGATCCCGAAAGACCGTAGACACCGTCGCCTACGAAACGGCGACGCACAAGATCCAGATCCATCCGTGTGTCTAGAGCCTCTACAGTGCGGTCAGGTGGCGCTACCGTAGTGCTACCGCTAACTTTGAGGATATACAAAGCTTTCTCTAAGCGCAAGTCGTGGCATACTTGATCGAAGATATCAGCAATGTAGGTGTCAGTGGTGCATGGTATGTTGAAGTGTTTTGTGTTGAAATTCTCGTCGGTGAAGTGGACATTGACTGTCTTGGGGGCTCCAGTGCGGCTAGCAGCATGTGTTTGTGGGACTTTTGGTACGTCGGCAAGGTTACTGGTGTCTTTGCGCGTCGCAGTGGGCGCAAACGAAGGGCCGGTGATGGGATTCCGGAAGCTCTTCGCGCGACTTGGAAGAGGCTTGAGGGGCTTCTTCTCTTCTTTCTCGTCGGGCCCATCGGTTTGCGACGCGACTGCACTTGCTGCCTCTTGACTGTAAATTGGAGTGAGCTTCTCGTTCTCGCCAAACTCTCGTTGAGATGCCTCAACAAGTGCGAACTCGTCCCACGGCTTATCTCGTGCTCGAGGTCGCATACCACGGGCGTTGTTCGAAGCGAAGTCTTTCAACGGCTTGTTCCTGGTCAAAGGTGGAAACTCGTCGTCAACCTCACCGTCATCGTACATGCGCATGACCCAGCGGTTAACATTCATCTGTTCGGGAGATAGCGGCGGTTCCAGCTTCTCTTCCTGATATCGATGTAGTGCATATCCGATTGCTTCTGCGACAGTAGGACCCTCGCCTTTGTCACTGAATTTCCGGATCAGCAGCTCGACAGGCTTTGAAGGTTTCGAAGAGAATGGACAGTAAAGTTTGATGTATAAAGGGTTCTGCTGAGCTTCGCTAGCAGCGTTCCACATGGCAAAGCGCTGTAGCGGATTCGATGGCTTCTGCTCCTTGGCTCGTAGTGCTTGGGTCAACGCGCTCACTGGTAGTACGAAACTGATGGGTCGCGGCGGTGGCAGTGCTTGTAATGTTGGTGCGATTGGCTCCTTCTTCTTCTTCGGTGACATGTTTTGGAAAGGCGTCAAGCCCGGCATGGTGGGAAGGTCGCCACCTGCGGGAGAGGAGTCCAGCGGATCACCTCCTGCACCGATGAGAGACGCGCTATCGTCGGAGCCAGAGAATTCGGATGTGAGGGAGTCATCTGATTCATCTCCTTCGTCCAGAGCTTCCAGGCGTGCGCGTGCGCCGCCAGCCTCCCCTGAGTCTTCTTCAATGCGCTTGGAAAGCATTTGGCTCGCACCTGCGGCTTTGCGCGGGTTGACTCTTCTCTTTCTGAATGACGAATTGTCAAACTCATTCTCCGAAGACATCTCACTGCTAGTTATGGTGTCCCTTCTTGGGCGGGTTTTGCCCACCTCTACGGTGCCCAATGATCCTCTTCGCAATACGTCGTCCGGCGGCCGTGATGGAGACGTGATCATGAGTGAAGGGCCTTCTCCAGCTTCTGCCAGCTCGTTGCGTAGGGCTGATCCAGGCATGGGCGACGATCCTGAGCGCGTCCGTAGCGGCATCTTGGTGAACTTGATCTGGTTGGCTGGTCTAGCAATCCGTCAGTTCAGTCCGTGGAGCGCTTGATGATCAGCTACCTCTGCGCATCGTCATCATCGTCGCTCTCGTCGCTCAAGTCACTGCTATCATCTTCTTCCAGCTGTTCCTTCCTCCGCCTCCGTTTCGCATTGAGCGTAGGCCCGACCGTGTCGTTGCTTGCCCCTCCAGTGACCATGCCACCCTCGTCGTCATCTTCGCCAAAGCCCTCTGGCGACTTCAGGCCAGCTGACCGCGGGGCCTGGAAGTATTCCGAAGTGATCGCGGTGGGTATGGGTGGGGAGTAGGTGCGCTTGATGTCGGCGGCATTGGGAACCCAGCCTGCGGCGCGGAATGCGGGGTTGTTCAGGACGCTCGAGTCTACATTGATCAATCGTTCGCCTACGCCGTCTTTGATCGAGGAGAGGTACGCGGTTCGAAGCTGATATAGCACAAAGCTGCCCAAGTTAGCTGCGCCGTGCGCCACGGGGGCAGGTGGGCTTACTCTTCGTTCTGAAGGAGCGACATGGTGGGAAGGTCAAGGTATCATAGTCTCGTAACAGAAGGGTATGCTCAGACCAGCTGAAAGGGTATCATGAAGCCATACAGCGAGGCCGCAGTGACGCATGTGGGGAGGTGAATGCGTGCCCTGGACCCTGGCTTGGCATCGGCCCTTGTCCAGGCGCGCGTGCAGTGAGATCATTGTCAACTTTCCGACTTCTTGCGCCCAACACAAACCTCTTGACGACCGCGACCCAGCCACGATGAACTTACTCGCCGGCTATTCCGATTCAGAATCCGATGGCGAAGCGCCCCCCACGCCGAAAATAGTCGCGAAACCCACTGCGAAACCCGCCTTCCAAAAAGTCGTCGATCGCTCCAACCCAGGACGGATCAAGGTCAACCTCCCAGGCGCATCGCAGTCGCGATCGGAGAAAGACGATATTCAAGATGATGCGCCACCGTCGAAGAAGCCGCGTCTGGGCGGGGGCTCGTCATTTGGCGGCTTCAACGCAATGCTACCCGCGCCGAAGAAACCAAATGTAAACGCCATCACAGCGTCTGAGGGTTCAAAGACAGGAAGCAGGGGGCTGGGGAAAGGTCTCGCATCTGGAATAAATCTTAAGACTGGCGCGGAGCCTGCATTCAAGAGGGAGTCAAAAGTGGAGGCAGAGGAGTATGACGAGACTGGCAACCCGATAAAGAAGGAACCTATGAAGAGAGAAGACTTTCGGGCAATGCTGAACTTGCCAACACCCAAATCCGAGACAAAGACAGAAACCAAGCCTCAGATAGCGGAACATGAGATGGACGTGGAACCTGGGCCACAGCACGTATCTAAGCCAGCGACGCCACGCTTTGTACCTATGTCTGTCGGCAAGGGAAAGAAGAAGAAACCCACCGCACCTCGACCGGCAGCCGCAACGAACGAGACGAGCACCACGACAAGCACAAGCACATCTACGCCGCAATCGCAACTACCACCTCCTGAAACCAAGCCGCGCAAACCCAAGGTCTCTCTCTTTAGCGTCTCCAACGAAGCAGAAAGCGCTCCTAAAGAGACGGCTGATGGGAACTATCAGCCACTACTCTATGGTGCAGAAGAGGGAGGGGAAGTCGCCATGGCAGAGGCCGTCTATGACATGCCCCCAGCAAATCAGTATACACAACACCCTCCTCCCTCAACCGGTGGACAGGATCCGAATAACCTCACCAATATTGCTTCAGAGTTGAACTTGTCAGAAGCAGAGCGCCGACAACTTTTCGGCAAGAAAGGACGCGGTGGTCCAGACTTCTCTGGTGCCAAAATCCAGGATTTCAACACAGATATGGAGTACGCGCATAATGAGAAGCTACGACAACAGGGCGAATCAGTACAGCATAACCCGCTCAAATCTATATCTGGAACTGGAAAGAATAGTCTTCGAAGCCTGGTCAATGTCGCGACGACCCAGAAAGATGCATTGGAGGACCACTTTGCTGCCGGTGCTCGCAACAAGAGAGAAGCAGGCAACCGATACGGCTGGTAACATTGTGGGGTCTATATATATTTCTTGGGGAATAAGGCATAAACATAATATGATTTATTTGGCTTCTCAGAGCCAATGGCGCTGCGATCCAGTCCTAGGTACAACTTTCGCTTATGCTACTGTATCTTGTGAGTCGAATGACAAGGTATTCGCGCTTCCTGCATTACCTCTTTCTTACACCCTCTTTTCGTGCGCATCTCAATATCCTCGGTACCTAAGCCTACGCTGTATTTTTGGACTATACTATAGTATTAGTGGTCCTCGCCGATCGCCGCAGTCCTACCGTCACTCTCGGTCACATGCGCCAGGTCTAAGACTAGACGCGTCAGCGAATAATGGTACCTTGCTTCCAGCTTGGAGATTGAACAAGCGACATCCCCGTCGTGGAAGAATCTCTAACGGAATTCGCCAACATTTCCTGGATTGATCAGGCCAACTTCACCGCCATTACGATGGCTCTTCGCATGCTTGAAGCCGTGAAAAGGACTGATACTTTCCTATTTCATTGACTGCAAGATGCCCGAATGATGTGAGTCTCTGACCTGGTCGAACCCATCGAACCGTTTCTGGTGCAATTCGCCAAGAGCCGCGTGCTATCGAACGGACATAAGAGGCTTACAGCATGATGGAGGCTTGTGAATTAGAGCCGATGGGATTTGATTTTTTGAGTACCATAGTGGAGATGGATGAGATGGATGACGGGGTGCGGAGTGATTCAGTGTTGCTTTGGTATCCAATGCATTGTATGGTGCGTTCCCGGCCTCCTTGCTACTGCGTGTTACTGGTGTATGGGTTTTCAGGAGGCTGCGATGACTTCAGACTACTTAATTAGAATCGCACAAGTCAATATATTTTGGGTATCACAACGCTACTTCACTTCCCAGCCGCAGCTTTAGCAGCAGCCTCCTTCTCTCTCTTCCTCTGCAGATACCTCTCCTTGGCACTACTGATGTCCTTCTCTGTCTTCTGACTCTTCCGTGCATGCTCCAGTTTCGCCTGTTCCTCAGCTTCTTCATCTGCTTTCCGCTTGTTTGCCGCTTCAATCTGCTCGGCTACCATCTGGGTTTGGCGTTCGCGTTGTGCATTCTTGCCGGGTTTAGGTTTCGTCCATGCTGATTGCGTTTGGTTTGCAGCAGTGGTGGAGGCAGAGGCAGATGAAGCGGGCTTGGGTTTCGCAATGATGTTGAGGCCTGCTGAGAGGAGCTGGCGTTTGTCCGCGATCTGCCCATCCTCGTTGAGAATGACGTTCTTGCCCTGTTTACGTAGCTCTTCGACAATTTCGGCGTCTGTCTTTTCCCTCTCTCCCTCCTCAACAACGGGCTTCACACCATCCTTCAGTGCTTGCGCAGCTGCCTCCATAGCCTCCTGATGTCGTCGTTCCTGTTCCGCGAGCATCTGTTTGTGGAAACCCTGCATACCAAACTTCTTCTTTTTCTCTTCCTCCGCTTCTTGCCTCTTCTTCTCTTCTTCTTCGGCCTTTCGCGTCTCTTCTTGTTGGGCTTTGTATGCGCCGGTCACAAACTTCTCCTTGTCCG
>Ga0265797_10008017_pt1 | contig 14241 bp, 15 predicted proteins | sample P2T30metagenome_FD_192433 | JGI IMG/M metagenome (GOLD analysis project Ga0265797, IMG submission 192433) | Plant litter microbial communities from East Loma Ridge, Irvine, California - P2 T30 | ecosystem: Environmental > Terrestrial > Plant litter > Unclassified | place: USA: California... | reverse complement strand
TGCTCCCCAACTTCTTCGACGAAAATGCCAGCGGTGCTGCAGGCATGACAGGTCTTTTCTGGCCGGCGGCTTTGCTGACGTTGATCTTGAGTGCCTTCTTGCTGATCTTCGCTCGAATCTCTGACAAGTATGGTGGCTACGGGCCTTTCATGTTCGGACTCATCTGGCTCGCGATCTGGACGTTGATCCCCGGCTTCGTCAGCTCGAGTCTGATGCTGAATATTTCCAGAGCGATGCAGGGCCTGGCAATCGCGGCGTACACTCCGTCTACGTTTTCGATGGTAGGCAGCATATATCCAGAAGGGCCGCGCAGAAATATGGTCTTGGGCTTGTATGGCGCCTGTGCTCCATTAGGGTTTTACACTGGTTTCTTGACTGGTGGCGCTCTGCCAGCTGTGGAGTCCAGATGGTACTTCTGGACCGCCTCGGTGCTGGCCTTCATCACAGCAATCACAGCGTATCTGTCCGTACCGCACGACCGGACAGACAGAAAGTGCCTCAACCTGAAGATGGATTGGCTCGGAGCATTCCTGATCACCAGCGGGCTGATTCTGGTCACGTACGCTCTGTCGGTGCAGCCATACGCCAACTCGAACAATCCGGAGATCAATGGCTTCGCGTTCCGGATTGTCTGGGTACCGTTGTGTTGTGGTACTCTGTGCCTTGCCATTGCGTTCTGGGTGGAGGGCTGGTATGCAAGCTGCCCGATGCTGCCGTTCGAATTCTTCAGGCCGCGAGGCGTGAAGGCGCTTTGCTTCGCGTGTCTGTTTTTCTATGGATCCTTCGGAGTGTGGTTGTACATCTCCGCCGAGTAGTAAGTGATTAACGAATGAGTCCGGTGAGGTTCGTCCACTAACAAAAGTGCTAGTTTCGTCTCTCCCTCGGCGACAACAGACCCGGAAAGCGTCAAAGGCATCATGCTGTCACTGTACTACACCCCCATGGCCGTTGGCGGAATTTTATTCTGCGTGGTCGGTAGCTCCGTGCTGCACATCGTGCCGATCAAGCTCCTGCTCATCATCTCCGGCCTCGCATGGACCGGAGCGCCTCTCATCTTCGCAGTTGGGCCGGTCCCACTGCACTACTGGTCTGAAGTCCTACCTTCGATGATTTGCGGCACGCTTGGCATCGACTTGACCTTCACCATCGCCGCCATCTTCCTGTCTTCTTCGCAGCCGCTGAAGTTCCAGGGAGTAGCAGGAGCTGTGTCCTCGATCCTCGTCAACTTGGCGATGTCGTTCTCGCTGCCGATTTCTCTGATTGTCAAAGAGGCGGCTGCGGCTCATGTGGCGAGCGACACCATCGACGGTAAAGCCGACTCGACGTTATGGGGATTCCGGGCTGCTTTCATCTACGGTGCTGCATCGGCGGCTTGTGGCTTGATTATTGTCATCTTCTTTGTGAAGATCTCGCGGTCGGTCTTCAGTGGGGAGAAGAAGCAGGAAGACGAGGAAGCCAGACCGGGAGTCTCATCTTCGGCATCCTCTGGATTTGTGTCCGCAGACGGTGAGATACGCTCGCAAAGTGTGTAGCTCAAGAGATGTGGTGGACCTTACGGCTCAGAGGTATTGGCTGAAAGTGAGGTCAGATCCAAGAGGCTTTTTGGACCTCAGGGCTCAGGCTCAGGCTCAGAGGCACCGCACTGGCTGGAATTGAGGTCGAGCTCAAGCGGGATTTTCGACTTCAGCGCCAAAGTGAGGTCGGACTTGGTTGGGACTGGAGGCACGTGAGGTCCCACCGACGGCTCCCTTTCGGGCAGGTGATGTGCCCATGCATGTGGTGACAAGCATCGTGCACGGTATATTTATTTTGCTCCTTCGAAAAGTTTGCTTGCGCAGGCGGTCGGCATATTGGTTATTGCAGCAGACAGACAGAGGGCAGCTTCACAGCGCGGCGTTTCGGCTTTTTGTGATGATGGTATAGGTAGCCTGCATTAATGATATAGATACATGAATACAATGCATGCATGAAGCGGTCATACTCATGTCGCCTTCATAACAACACATCACCCCACTGCTGCTGCCTATAGCCGCAAGCGAGGTCACCTTTTCTCTCCACGGATCATCCCACGCGCGCTGCTGCCAAGTGCCACCACGCGGTCCTCGCTCCGTTCTGTTTTCAATGATATTCCAAGCCAATCGTAGGCAGCAGTTCATCAACTAGAAGCCGGCAGAAGTGAAGTGAAGGGACGCACAACGCACATGAACGCTAGTTCCCTTCACGCCCGAGCTCCTCGTGCTGCCGCCCCACCTTTGCCCTCTACATTCCCACCGCGAGCCAGAAGTGCACATCTGGCTTCTGCCGGGCACTCGTCAATAAAGACTTTCGGTCTGCCGAGAAACCTTGGGGAGCTCTCCCACTCATCCGAACCTCGTCTCTCTCTCACACAATAATCACTCAACGTACCTGACCACGCAATTGATCCTTCTCTCTTGGTATACGACCCTGCAAACCAACGGCTTCAACAATCATGCCGTCTGGAAATAGCGGCCTCGGCGTCAACGTCGATGGCCTGCGTGAGAGGCTGCCCCACCAGCCTGAAGCTCCCGTGAAGGCCGCGAACGTGAATGCGGCTCAAGATGCAGTGAAAGTGCTCAATGAACAACAGGCCAAAGAAGAGAAAGACGAGAAAGACAAGAAGACTTTTGGCAGGACACCGGATGGTACAGGTGCGTACAACATACCCTCTCCCAATGGCTGCCGAAGCGAGCATGTGTGGGATGGCAAGTCTCGCGGTCTAGGTTCAAGCTCCTACTCGCCTCTCAGCGGTAGGGCAAGCAGTACGGACTTTGAAGATAGACTGCGAGCAAGTATACATACAGCAGCAGCAAGCGAAACAAGCACTCATCCCACTCTCCTCATTCTTTCAACTAACAATACTGATGCCGTGAAAATACAGTCTTCACCGTGCCTCACACGGAAGACATGGTGTCCCAGCTCTTCGATCCAAAGCAACCAAAGAACGCCTCCGACATCGCCATTGTCACCGTGCTAGCCTACCTGTGCGGCCTTCTGTACTTCCTCCCAGAGCGACTCCGCGTGCCCGTCTTCGCCGTAATATTCCTCTTCTGGCGCACATGCTACAACGGCGGCATCGGCTGGCTACTCTTCCAACAATCCACCCATAAGCGCCTAACGAACTGGGCGAAACGCTCTGGGATCTTTGAAAGCCCTGACTCCGGCAAAAATTCTCGTCCCTTCCTATACAAGTTTCTCAAGCAGGAGTTTGAGTCGAAGATTCCAAAGGACTACAAGTTCGAGGATGCTCCTCTGGAGTACAACACCTGGCTCCTGTTCCGTCGCGTCGTAGACTTGATTCTGATGAGCGACTTTGTGTCGTACTGCCTGTTCGCGATCGCCAGTGGCGGCCGTCCGGTGGGTGAGAAGTTACCGATGACCGTCGCGCGCTGGGTGTGCGGTATTGCTCTCGTCCTGTTCAACCTTTGGGTCAAACTCGACGCGCACCGCGTGGTAAAAGACTTCGCGTGGTACTGGGGAGACGCGTTCTATTTAATCGACCAGGATCTTACCTTTGACGGAGTGTACGAGCTTGCTCCGCACCCGATGTACTCTGTCGGCTACGCCGGATACTATGGCATCTCCTTAATGGCAGCGAGCTACAAAGTCCTGTTCATCTCGATCATCGCTCACGCTGCGCAATTGACTTTCCTTACCTTTATCGAGAATCCGCACATTGAGAAAACGTACAACACGCCACCGCCACTGCCCAAACGCGCCGAACTAGACCAGCTCTCTGGATTGCAAGACCGCCCGCAATACCAGTCACGCCTGTTGAACGTAGGTAACGTTAACGAGCCCTCTCCACAGCCCTCTAGCACTAGTCCTTCACAAGGGCACAACCTGCTTGGCCTTCAGAATGTCGATCTCTTCCGCGTCACAGACACGTCTGTGATCTTACTACAGCTTTACATGTACAGCGTCGCCTTCCTCACGCCTGCGAACCTCACTTGGCAAGCCTTCTTCCTGCTTGGCGCCATCGCCTGGCGTCTCTGGTACTCCATCGGCCTCGGCATCATCCTCGACCGTCAATCGAACAAGAAACGCTGGACTCGCCATTTCGTCAAGTACGGCGAAGGTATCGATGAAGCTTGGCGTCAATGGAAAGGCATCTACCACCTGAGCATGGTCATGTGCTACACGAGCTTCATCTGCGCCACCTGGAAGTTCTACTCTCTGCCCGCCGACTGGACATACGGCATGACCATCCTGCGTCATGTCATCGGAATCGCTCTCATCGCACTTCAGGTCTGGACTGCCACAAGCATCTACGAGTCGCTCGGCGAATTCGGCTGGTTCTTTGGCGACTTCTTCCACGACGGGCCTCAGAAGCTCACTTACGATGGCATCTACCGCTTCTTGAACAATCCCGAGCGTACTATCGGTCTCGCCGGTGTCTGGGGTGCGGCGATCTTGACCTGGAGCAAGTCAATCTTCTTCTTGGCGCTGTTGAGCCATACTCTCACGCTGTGCTTCATCCAATTTATCGAGCGCCCGCACATGGAGAAGCTTTATCGCCAGGGTCTTCGTGAGACATCTGGTGTATCGAAGAACATTCAGCGCTCTCTCCCGCCACCTCTCCAGAAATGGTCGGGCAGCGTCGACAAGGTGCTTGATGAGACACTCGACTTTGTTGAGGACTTCATTGATGCCGCTCGACCCAAGCTGGCTGCTGGTTTCAGTAGCTTTGTCAGAGACTCCAAGACCTTGATTAGCAACTACCCTGCTCGCATCAGTATCACAAGACTCGCGCCGGACCTTGCCGGTCTCAGCCTCACGGATTACTCGCTCGAAATTGATACGACTGCTGCAGCTGTACACGCTATGAGCCCGAGGTTGAGTGGTCGTGAAGGTGAGGCTGGCCAAAAGCCGCAGAGCCGCACCGATAGCTTCAAGCGTCTGGTTGTCGAATACGGAGCACCAATCAAGGTCAAGTGGACGGCACCGCTCAACCACAGTAAGAAAGACTGGGTCGGCCTCTACATGATCGCCGACAATGCTTCACGCGACGTCACAAAAGTGTCAGCTCAAGGCAGATGGGTCGCCACCAACCCCGGCGAGATCGACTTTGCCCACGCCGACGAAGGCATCCTCGTGGCAGACACGCAAGTCTCAGCTTCCGAGCGCAAAGACGGCGAGCTGCGCGACTTCATGGCCGGCGAAATGGAATTCTCGGGCGACAAGCTGTGGTGGACGCAAGGCGTCTTCGAGTTCCGCTACCACCACGCCGAAAAGCACCACGTCATGGCCATCTCGCACCCCTTCGAAGTCCGCATCGACCGCTTCGACGAAGACGACGTCGAGGTCGACGCGCACGGCATCGTGCGCAGCGCCGTTGAGCAAGCCGTCCTGCCCGTCGTCCAGAACTGCTTCGACCGCGATGCTGACACCGCGCCGCGAACCGCTGACGAGCAGTTTGGCCCGGCGCTGGAGCGTGAGGGCAAGTATGCTAAGCGTGTCGTGTATGCTATTCAGCAGATGTTTGGCATTGAGTTTGCGCCTGAGGTGGTACAGGCGGATGGCAATGTGCGCAATTTGGCGTGGCGGATTTGCAATGCGAAGAAGGTGCTTGCGCCTTACAGCATGTCGCATTCGAAGGGGAGAGCGACGCCGACGGGATGAGGGGCGACACTTGGGGAGTAAGGCGTTTTTCCCGTGGTGCCATTACACATGTCGTGGGTAGTGGAGAGGTTTGGACGGGTTGGGAGTTGGAGTTGGGAGTAGCGGTGGGAAAATAAATTGGACGGGTGGGTGGGTGTGCATGTACATGACGAGGTGATGATGATAGAAGGTACATATGCATTGTCTGGAAACAGTAAAAGGTTGGTTGGTTGGGTAGCGATTAAGATGTATACAGGGTGATGAAACGCACACGCGCACGCTTCAATATATGATCTTGGTGCCCTTTTGCTGCATGTCATGGACTGGCGACTGCAGGTCTCGTTCACGGTGGTTGCTTACTACGTCCCGAGAGAATTGTTGTCAGGTGTCATGCGTTACATGTATAGTACTGGTTCGCTCTCAAAGCCAAACACTCAGGCGAATGGAATATCAAGATCCCGGAGGTTATTATGCCTAGCCAGCATGAGTACTGATAAGGACTAGCGTGGAAATCCAACCTCACTTTCAATGAGACGTGCCTGCCAGGCATTATAACACACTCTCCTCGAAATCCATATACCCAGTTTTCAAATACCGCAACAGAGACTAAGCCAACTAATATCAAACGCAAACAATGCATTTGTCTGTGCTCTTGCCATGGAGATCGCGGATCGTGGCCGCTATAGGCTGTCGCACGCAACTAACTCTCGCACCACGGCAGATCTACAGGAACACCCGCCCATTTGGCCCGTGTGACAGAGGCCACTCTCAGCGCCGAATATTATGCTAGTCCGGTGTCTTGGTCATCCGGTCGTTGTTATCATCTTCAATATTTGCACATCGCCGCCGAATTGCTGGGCCGCCGTCCAACGTTCGCTCCAGCAGTAGCGCGCAAGAGTCAGGAGTCTAGTCTAGCTTGCTTGGGCCCGAGAACATGTTCAGCCGGGCAGCCGGGACCTTGGAAGCGACCATCCCTGCACTATATGTCAAACACTTGCGTACCATATGCATCTCGAGCTGAAAACAGGCAATCCAAGTGACAGGAAGCGTACCGATGGGCCAATGGCTTTACGCCCTTCGGCACTCCCGCGCACGGCTGTGGCGCTCTTCTGCGTTTCGAAACGAGCCCCCAAGTATGTTAATCTCTCGCCCACACGCCAGCGCTAGAGATCAGGCCAGCGCGCTATAGCAGCCGTTCCAACATCTTAGCAAATCTGACCTGGACCAGCCTATCCACCTCCTCCTTTTCCAAGACCTGGAGACCGCGCGCGTTGGGCCTGACGAGTATGTTTTGGCTTCCGTACACGGTTTGTAAAACCCGTTTCTTCACTATCTCTCTCTTCGATTGACCGTTTTTTGCTTTCTTGAACGCACACGCCTACCACGCATCACTGTTCGAGCACTGCTCTTCATATGCACACAGTCCTTTAAACCAGTTTCATTCGCTTGATATCTTCTTGTTCTCCTGCGGGAGACATGTCGGTCTTTACCACTATGAGCCTCCGCCGGGCGATCCAGGCGTCCATTCTCTTCCTCGTCGCGACTACAGCAGCACAGAGCTGCTACTTTCCGGACGGAACTCTTTCGCCAGATACACCTTGCACCACAAGCAGCGGCCACACATCATGCTGCGGATCCGACGCTCTCTGTATGGACGACGGGCTATGTTTCCGTCGAGGAATTTTGAGCAGGGGGAGTTGTACGGACAAAAATTGGGAGAGCGATGCGTGCGCTGGATATTGCAGAACAGGTAGGTCAATGAAGCTTCGGACAAGAATTTGAATTGTGAATATTTGGGGCTGACTGGTGTTCTTTGATATACAGAAAGTCCAGGCGCGGGTATAGCGATTACGGCTTGCAGCGATGAGGGTGAAAACAGCAGGTTTACTTGCGGCCTTAACACGAAGGGTTGCAATTCGAAGGATACCACATGGACACTGCATGGCAATGTCTCACTGGTGTTGAGACCTTCACAAGTTGCTCAACTTGTTGAGTCGGCTACAGCAAGCACATCAATATCATCATCATCATCGAGTGCTACAACAACAGAAGCAGCACCAAGCACAATATCAGCACACGTGGAATTCACGCCAACTCCCGCTGCAAACGACACCAAAATATACACCTCAAGCGACATGGCAGGCCTCGGGTGCGGCCTCGGACTCCCTCTCGGTTTCTTCCTCGTCGTAGCCTTATGCGCTCTATACAAAGAGCGACAGAACCACACAGGTCCCAAGCTGATGTACAAGCTTCCGGACAACCACAACGAATTCGGATTCCACCAACAACAACAGCATCTACAGCAACAACGACCACAACATCTACACCCAAACATCACACGTGGGCATTCCAATTACTCAAACTCAAACTTCTCCGTCGACTCGCGAATGACATCGCAGACTATGGACGTCGCCAAACCTGCAATCTCACATTCCTTCCTGGATCCCTACGACAGCATGAAGAGGGACGGCAAGGTCTCGTCAGAATTCCAGGTGCACGAGATGGACGGCGTGTCGCCACATGATCCTGCTGTACGGCACGAGCTGTCTGACAAGCGCTTCTCGACACCCACGGGGAATTGAGGGCTGATCAAGGGCTGCGGGAACAAGTCCCTGGGTTTCGGTACGACATGACAACGGCTGGCTGTTGGACATGCAGGACGGCACGTGCTTCGGCGGAAGCCATTACTACGATACGATATAATTTCAAGATATGATACCTTTTTCTCTTCTACCATTTTTGTTTTTGCTGAGATGCTACGGCATGACGGTTAGGTACGTGCATTATTGTTATGCGTGCGACTGGGCGTGTCACGTTGTGTTGCGGGATTTATATGTGGGATTTGTTTGATCTTTTCAAAAGCTGTACACTAACATCAATGATCAGGTTCTCTACTAGGAAAACATCTATCAATTTTCGTAGATCTCTTCAGGGCACACCTCACTCGTATTTTGGACCACGTGAACGCCATTGCCCGTCGCAATGGCCCTCGAAGTTCAATCTCGCTCTTGCTGTCACACCAAAACGTGCAACCAAGCAGCATCTTTCCTGCCTTACCACAGCGTAGCACCTTTCGCCTCAACGCGAACGGAACCATGCATCCGGTAGCACATGCGCCCTGAACCATTCATCATCACGCGTAGCTGAACTCCGACCATATGTAAATCGACAAACCCTTTTGCAAAGCATCACAAGCCATGCAAATTTGCACAGTATGTTTGCCTTCACATTCAGCGCAATCTGGCTTCTCATCAGCATCGCTTCCGCACTTCCTCTGAACACACCCTTACTCGCAGAATACGACTACATCATCGTCGGCGGAGGACCCTCAGGCCTCGTGGTGGCGAACAGACTTTCTGAGAATCCTAATGTCAACGTCTTACTCCTCGAAGCTGGCCCTGCGGATGTCGGAGAGGACATAGTTTACATCCCTGGATTCATCGGACATGACATTGGCGGGAGGTACGACTGGAACTTATCCACGGTCCCGCAGGCGTATCTCGACGGCAACGCTAGATCTATCCCTCAAGGCCGCGCACTCGGCGGAGGCACTCTTCTCAATGGCATGCTCTGGAACAGAGGCGGTAGAGCGGACTACGACGACTGGGTCCAGCTTGGGAATCCTGGGTGGAGCTGGGACGACATGCTCCCGTACTTCAAGAAGAGCGAAACTTACTCTCCGATTCAGTCCAGTGCTATTGCTGAGCAGTATTCCACTCGCGAAGATACGAGCGTGCATGGCTATGCTGGCCCGGTCAATGTTAGCTTTCCGAATTATACCTGGAATGCTTCGATCAATCTTTTCAGCGCTTTGAATGAGCTCGGTGTTCCTACTGCTTTTGACCCCAATGCTGGAGATGTGGCGGGTGCGAGTTACTTGCCGTTTGATCTTGAGCCTGTCACACAGACGAGGAATACTGCTCGCCGAGCCTACTTCGACAGTGTTGTCAGCAGGCCCAACTTGTGGGTGTCTACGGAGAAGACCGTGACGCAAGTCTTGTTTAATGGAGCAGATAGCAATCCGGATGCGTCGACTCCAGTAATGCAGGAGCTGTCACTTGGTCAAGGAACTTCACCTGGTATAACAGGTGGTATTTTTGGCAACGGTTCAGTGCTGAACATCACCTCCTTGCCGCCCGTACCGCCCCTTCGAGGTGGCTACAGCAAAAGAAGTCGGTTAAGGACTGCGTGGGTGAGACTGAAAAGATCCTTGAGATTCTTCCAGCGACAACACCGTACACCATCAGGATCACCCTTGACTGCTACTGGCGTCGAGTTCGCTTCTGATGCACAAAGTCCACGACAAACGATCCGAGCCACGCGCGAAGTGATCTTAGCCGCAGGAGCAATCCACACGCCTCAGCTCCTAATGCTCTCTGGCATAGGCCCAACTTCAGAACTCAACTCCTTCGGCATTCAAACTCTCATCAGCCTGCCCGGTGTAGGCAGCAACCTGCAAGACCACATGCAAGTCTGGTGCTGGGCGCCCTACCACGACCCCTACACCTCCAACCCAACAGCCCTCAACAACGACCAGATCTTCGTCAACACCGCCTGGAACGACTACTGGACCAGTAGAACCGGTCCCTTCACCTCAGGCGCCATCGCCGGCGTAGCGTTCCCCTCCCTCCCAGCCATCACCCACGACGCCGCCGCCCTCGCCAACCTCGCAGCCGCACAACTACCCGCAATGTTCCTGCACGACGCCCCCGACCGCACTCTAATCGCAGGCTACAGCGCGCAGCTCTCGCTCCTCTCCGCCGCCCTGCGCGACAGCTCCCGCGCGGTTTTCGAGCTCATCAACGCCAACGACGGCGACCTCACCGTCGCCACAATGCGTCCCTTAAGCCGCGGCACTCTCCGCCTCGCGTCTTCCCAGCCTTTCACACCACCCCTAATCGACCCCCGCTACGGCAGCAACCCCATCGACATCGCCGTCCTGCAGCGCGCCATCGCTTTCAACAAGCGCATCATCGCCACCGACAGCATGGCGCAGCTAGCTCCGCAGCAGATGTTCCCGCCCGCGGACGCGAGCAGTGACGAAGTGGTGCAGTGGATCCGGTCGAAGGGCCAGACGGAGTACCATCCCAGCGGCACGGCGGCGATGATGCCTTTGCGGCTTGGAGGGGTTGTGGATCCGGAGTTGCTGGTTTATGGCACGGGGAATTTGAGGGTGGTGGATGCGAGCGTGATGCCGCTGGTGCCGGCGGCGCATTTGCAGGCTGTTGTTTATGGGGTTGCGGAGAAGGTATGCTTGCTTTTTCTTTTTCTCCTTTTAGTTGTTGTTGATGAGTCAAAAGACTGACTGACGATTTGCAGGCAGCAGACATCATCAAGGCTGCGAATGGCGATTTGAACGCGAACACGGACAGTTCGGACTCGACCAACATTGCATCGCCATCGCCACCCGGACAGAGGCCGAATCCGGTTACGACGCCACCACCTACGCCGGTCAATGTTGCTGTTGTAACGATGACTACCTTTGTGACAGTGTATGTTTAGCATGCCTTCAAGATGACAACATGTTTTATGGAGAAGAGATGCTCTCGCTCGATGCAGCTGTCATTGCAGCGCACTTGGATCGGCAACTAATTGGATCATGTTAATGTGTAGGATTACAAAGATGTATGCGAAGCCATGTTACAAGAAAGTGGATGTGTAACACTGGTCTTCCTTTCAATTGAAAACGGGATGAAGAGTTCTCATCAGAGGTTGTAATGGTACTAGTTCCTTCAAGGTACTACAATTAATTCTGATCAATGGTTGCAGTCCTGTGCTACCTCAAGGGAAGAAAGAAAAAAAAACAGAAATATGCAACTCGGATCTCCGTTGCGGCTTAGCCTAGCGCCGGTGATAGGAGGTCCAGGACGAACGTATTGTTGTCGGGGAAAAAAAGACTTCGCCCTCACTCGGCAGATCCAACAGGGTAGAACCACGCTGCGATGGCTGTAAAGAAAGTCAGTACATGTAGGGAGATTCTTGACAAAGCAGTGGAAGACTTACCAATGATCAGATAACACATCATCAACATCACTCCCTCGAGCCAATGGGACTTGCCGTCCTACAGAAAGGTCAGTGAAAGTTACACTAGTACCAGAGATGGCAGATGGGCTTACCTGGATGAGATAGTTGACAAGGATAATAGAAATGAAAAGCACCGCGATCTGGAATCCGTCGAAGTTGAGCGTCATGTCAGCCGGCTGGCCAAGACCGATCCAGCCAATGACAACCATGAGAGGCAAGACGAGCAGCGCAATTTGCAGACTGGAGCCGACGGCAACACCGATGGCGAGATCCATCTTGTCCTTGATGGCGACTGTGACGGCAGTGGCGTGCTCTGCGGCGTTGCCGACGATGGGGAGCAAGATGAGACCGACGAACTCCTCAGAAACTTTGCCGCCAGCGGTGATGGCGTCGATCGAGCTGACCATGTACTCTGCGCAGAATGCGACCAGGACTGTTGAAGCGGCGAGTGTGATGAGGGCGCCAATTCTGGTCAACTGTGGGACTTCTTCCTCCTCCTCTTCGTGTACCAGGTGCTGTTGGTTGACACCGCCGCCGGATGCGGCAGCAGTACCGGCACCCATTGTAGCAATACCACGCAGGACATCGCCAGACTCTTTCCTGCCGGACTGCTTCTTGGGAACCTTCTGACTCGGCTCATTGTACATGGTGGCGTGAGTGCTAAGCTGGAAGAGAAGATAGCATCCGTAGGTAACAAGAAGCAGAATGGATGTGCCTCGTGATAGAGGTGCCACGCCTGTAGTTGTCTCTGCAAAGATCCGGAATGCGGTGGGAATGATCAGACTGCCGATGGCAAGAGCCAGTAGCGATGATGCGGTTTGTGCTACCGTGATGTTGAAGAACTGTTCCTGTCTTTTGAGACCACCGAAGAAGAAGCACATGCCGAGGACAAGTAGAAGGTTGGACAACATTGATCCGACCTAGGAGTTGTTAGCAAGGGATAAAGCCAAGTGTAGTGTAGAGAAGAACTCACCAGACTGGTCTGTACAATTACGATCTTCTTCTGGGCCAAGGCAATAATCGAGACAATGAGCTCCACAGCGTTTCCGAAACTGGCGTTCAGAAGTCCACCGAGAGTTTCTCCAACATAGAGGGCCAATTCCTCAGTAGCAAAAGACAACATTGCAGCAAGCGGGATGATGGCCAAGAAGTTGATGACGAACACCACGATCCTGCTCACGCTGTGGATCTCGTGCAAGGCGATACCGACGGGGACAAAGACCAGCATGAGGTTGATCCAGGATCCGAAGACGGCCTTAAATTGTGAACCAATCGTGAGTTTAGGGTGCTTCTTCTTGCGTGATTCCGAGGTGTCGGCGCGCTGGAGTTCTTGCTGGTCTTCGTCGTCCTTCTTGCTCATGAACGGTATGAACTTCCGCATCTTTCGCTTCCGGGGTCCAGCCTCAGCGCCCACTGATCGATCGACAATGCCATCTTGTTGTGGTTCCGATGCGCTAGAGTTGCTTCCGAGACCGTGCTCGTCTTTCTCGTTTGGACTTTTCATGGGTTCGTTCACTTCTTGTGCGCGTGTAGGCAGGTTCCCTGGTGGACCAGCAGGGAATGTGCCAGCCTTTTTGGTGCCTCCATAATCTTCCATTTCGGGGTTCTCAACGGATCGCCGTTGGTCAATAGGTGAGGACATTGTGTGTGCCAATGCTCCGCCATCCTCTTCATCTGAAGGTCGTTTAGGATTTGAGTTGAAGCGACCAAACATGTTGTAGGTCTTGTTGTCGCCATCCTGCTGGTTGTACCAGGCCTGCCGTCTCGCGGCACTCTTGATGGAGTCTGAAGCGTATATCAGTATTTACTTCTTATCCGATGCGGAGCAGTCATGAGCAAATGATGACGCCAGCGAACTGTCAAGGTAATAAAATTGTAACATTGCAATTGAGGGACTCACGCATGCTGTGGAATATGGGTGGGATGTATGAGTGGCAATCCGAGCGTTGAGTGCGCGAAGAGCTTCGAGAGAGTAGATGTGATGTTGGTTGCTGTAAACACCGAACAGCGTAAGGGGTGCGGTCTTCCAGAGAACGACTTTCACAATTCTGTGGCGACAATTGTGGGTTATGTCACGCAGATGAGGCGCAGCGCGTGGGTTTGCTCGAGAGGCGGGAGGTTTTGTCAGAAACGACGGGTCGGTCGCGTGTAGGTCCAAGGTTTGATGCGTGCGTGGATAGTTTTCCCTTTCTCCCTTTTCGCGCCGCCGTCAACAACAAACGCCTGGGCCAGGGAAATGGGAAGTCGATGTGGGTTAGCGTAGGTGGCGCAGTAGGAGAAAGTTAAAGCGGCGTGGTGCAAGGGGCCGATGATCTCGCTTACGGAGGAGAGAAGGGGGCAAAGACAAAGAAACGGTCGTAGCGCGGGCGTTAAGCATGTGCAAGATTTCGCCACGACTGTGACACGCGCAGGACGAGGCTCAGAGGTGAGCTTCGCAGTGACTGAATTGCTGTGCTGGCAAGGCCAACCCGTCAGCATGTTCATCCATGTTTGCATGGAATGCGTGGCCTTGGCGGCGCGTCACGTTAGGCCGTTGGTACTGTAAGCAACGACATCACTGCAGATCTACCGTGTGCTGTCATTGCGCATCGTCGCTGG
>Ga0265797_10008016_pt1 | contig 14243 bp, 17 predicted proteins | sample P2T30metagenome_FD_192433 | JGI IMG/M metagenome (GOLD analysis project Ga0265797, IMG submission 192433) | Plant litter microbial communities from East Loma Ridge, Irvine, California - P2 T30 | ecosystem: Environmental > Terrestrial > Plant litter > Unclassified | place: USA: California... | reverse complement strand
CTACTGTCCAACAACTACGCATCATGTTAGTCAGAGAGATTGTTGTAGTCTACATGCCACAGCCACCAGGGAATTTTGTATTGCTGTATACTAAGCGATTATGGAAAGTTTTCTACATTCATCTAGGAGCTATTTCTATCATGGCCTGTTTTTGCTCTTCTTTGCTCCTCAACACTGATGATGCGTGAAAAACATTATTCGGTTTTAATATACATGTGAGAGAGCAGCTCAAAAAGGGGTAACTATCCCGTTATGGGTAAACTAGACACATTTGCATCCTTTTCCCTGTATGTGGTCTATTGCAATTCGCATGTCGAATCCCCAGTGATCCCTTCCGTCGCACCTAAACCTTTTTCATGCCCAACAAACGTTGCCACATAGCCCCCCTTCCCACCCTCTCCAATCACATATACCATTTAGATCACCCTCCTTTATTTCCCGAAAGGAACTGTCTGCACCGACTGTACAAAGATTCCATGCCCAGGTCCAGGTGAGCGTTGCGGTAATGCTTCAAAAGTGCGTCACCCCGCCGATAAGTTTTCAAGCAACCTGGTGCTGGGCACATGCCTTCTCCTTTTCCAGAGTGCTTTGCTTTGTGATGCCTACCCAGATTCCCCTTGCTATACCTGCCTCTGAATTCTGTCTTGCACTCGGAACTGCGTCGATTGTTAGTATATAAGACTGTCGTGTATGATGAAGGAGCAAACAAACCAGTGAACAGGAGGAAAACAGGATGAGTCGCCATTGCTTGGACTAGGCATTGACACCTGCCAATGGCCTGGCTCTAAAATTGGTTGTAGCGGGAGGGGAAGACCAGTAGGTGGTAGGGCAGTTTTCCCTGGCATGTCCACTGGTGAATACGATATTGTGGAGGAAATAGAAAAGCGATCCTGAGCAGATATCGTTTGCGGAAGATTATCCTTCTTTTCACGTGCGTTATACTGGCTAAAGTGATGTCAGTATACCCTGATGAAAGTAGAGAACGGTCAATTTATGACTTACGATAGACCGCTGGCTGGTGAAGGGGATGCGTCCAATGTCCTACTAGATGGCGAAAGAGTTCGAGCAGAAGAATATGTAAGCGATGCATCATACAAAGTCTCGAGCTCACCGTCCAGCTGCTGCGTTTTCTGTTCAGGACCGTCCGATTGTATTGCTTTGCCCTGGTCCCAAGTTGGTCCATCGAAAGCTCTACCATACCGGCCTGGCAGACGATTTATATCTAAACCTACGAGGGTGATATCCTCTCTAGACCAAAGTGTCGGATCTGAAATGATAGAGGTTGTGACAGGGCAGAGGTTCGGGGTCCTGTCGATTTCCATGTTTCCCTCTCCACTAGCGCCGATACTCGCAACAGAATCTTGTCCATGGTGGGAGCACATATCACGGTTCTACTGGCAATTACTCAGTGTTGATAGCGCATGGGTTTTGGAGAAACTTACGTTCTGCTGAGAAGGAGAAGTCGTATGAAGACGCTTACTAGGATGTGATTGTGCTGGCAATTGCGAGGTATGAGGGGTGACTATCGACAAAGTTTGGGGCGCAGTCATCCTGGCGCCGAAACCTGTGAGATGTATGAGTGTCGTTCTAATAGATTAACTAGGGCTATGCTTACTGTCGTAGCTCCTCTGAGCGAGCTCAGTATCAAATATTAGTGCGCATAAAGTAATCCATTGTTCCCGCTGCGCGTCATCTCCCTTCCTCGGTCTTTTGGATTTCCTGCACGTGGCGGTGTTGTGGGTTGCCCGGTAAACTGTTTCATCGATAAATTGCTCGTTGCAAGTTAAGCAGTGCGCCAGAAAATTCAGATGTGGATCGCCATTTTTAGGCTTCCTCTTTAAATGCTGCTTTTGCAAGTGACGACGAACTTTGGACATGTTGGGTGCGACCAGTCCATTGCATGTAGGCTTGTCATGGGGTGCAATTAAGATCCCTGCCTCGAAGATTGGACAGCCAAGCTCTCGCTCAGCAGCTGGGTTGTCGTTCTCATCCATAGCTTTTCGTTTCAATGCCACCTCTGATGCGCTGGAAGAGCCGGTTGATGCCCCCCGACCAAGGTTTGTATCGGCGGATAATGTGTTTTTAGTTGTTGACTCGAAAATCTGTAGAGACTCTCAGCGTTGGCATGCTTTCGACAACGGGTCAAGCTTACAGTGGCATGTGTGCGTTCTTCAGGCTCATGAGCTGTCTTTAGGTTCGTAGGGAGATCAGCTGTCTGCAGCTCATGCGCATCGAGTAGAAGCCCGTGGTCAGGAAGTCCCTGTAAAAAGTGAAAGTCGCGGTCGTCGGGATCAAAGTAGAAGTCGAAGTCGAAGCCGTTGGGGGCTTGTCCAAATGGTGGAGGACCATTGGCCAGATTCTGAGGGGTGGTTCCGGCTGCCGAAAGACTCGGTAGGCTGGTGTCTGTAATGTCCATCGGATTGAAACAAGCTAGGGCAGGACTTCTGGAAGATCTCGAGGACACTTTATGCGGAAGAATCAGAGAGATAGAATAACTCACCATCAGCAATGATTGGTCAAATGGGCATTTTCTTACATGACGGCTTGCACGCTTACACACTTGCACACTTAAACACTTGCACACTTGCACATATGTTTAGATGCCTGAAGATCTCAGCGTGTGAGTGGTCAGAAGAGTCTCAGCAGGCGCCACGCAAGCCACACGACTCATCTCATTGGTACAACATACATTTGGCCGTCCAAGCTAAGCTGCTAACGCGTACGTCTACATGTGCCGTGCGTCATACATTGGGCGCGGAAGCAGCGAAAATGTACAGACCAGCAAGTGGTTAGGTAGGCAGCTTTCAGATACCCATTTGCGCACTTGCGCGCCTGCGTAGACGATGAACGGCAGAAATGTAGAGGTCCAACGTTAGCGGAAGGTGAAGGTGTGTGAATAGATCGAGAGAGAAAGAGAGAGAGAGAGAGAGAGAGAGAGAGAGAGGTCAGCCACATAGGCGCCTACGAGGCTCGGATTGCGGACGCAGTAGGCCGAATCCATCTTTGGGAAAGCGCGGCTTCTCCACCACCACGTGACTAAACAGAACACTTGCAGCCAAAATTTCGTACTTTTATCTTGAAGAAGTCTTGGAACGTATACCGCATTGATGTAATGAAAAGGGGGGTATCAGCGCGAAACAAGATCATAACAACGACAGCAAGATGTCCTCTTGACCCATGACGATTATACCACACTTCTACGCCCATATTCCCAATGTCCAACTCGCTCTCTCCCCACCCTTGGTCGCCAGGCCAGGGCCCATCATACTCTGTCTCTGAGGAATTACTGACACTTCCTTTTCGCGATTTGCACCCTGTAAGCCGTCCTTGAGATACCTGTCTCGCTCGACCTCTACGATGCCCTTGATACGTTGCTGAGCGGCCAGACTCGCCCCTGCCCACGCACCCAGCGTATCTACACCCCTGATTGTACCACCAACCAAGCTCGCAGGTGGTGGGCCGTTTCGGACAGCTAGTTGAGCAAACTTTGTGTCTATGGCGTCTTCCTCAGGTTGCTGGAACGCTGCTGGTGGTGATGGGATGGGACTATTCCGCTCTAGAGACAAGGCTACCATGTCCTCACCTTCTTGTCGACGCATCTCCAGGTCCTCCCGTTGTCTGTATAGCTTTTCTTCGCGACGCGCGCTTGCCGTGCCATAACTCTTGACCGGATCCCAACCTTTGATCTTCACCAGTACCTCTATCTCTTTCAATATACGTGTTTTGAGGCCAGGGAGGTTCGAAACGCCGCCGGTGATGACTATGCGCGACATGCAGATCCGTCGGACATCGATGGGGAGTTGGACAAGCGTGCGGTAAATGAGGTGATGCAGTGGGAGGTCCTCATCGTCGAACTCGTTTAGCGCTAGCTCTGGGGCGAAGAGAGCGTCCTCGGTGGGCTTGGCTAGTAATGCAAAGGACACGCAAACTTCGGTAGGGGGCGTGTGTTTCGGGAAGGGTATGGAGATTGTAGGCGGCGGAGACTCGACGGCATCTTCAAACTCTTCTAGTACAGGCGCCTCGCGTGCGGGAAAGTATAGGGTTCTTCGATTCGATCTTGGAACTGGCTTGCACCACCCGACGCGCGTGAGAACCTCTTCGGCCTCCTCGAATGAAATGTCAGCCTTTTCTGCACTTTGTTCGGCGGCGTCAAGTTGGGCGTTCAGTAGTTTTGCCATTTCCTCGCTGAGCAGCTTGCCTGCGCGAACGCTGCGCCTCTCTGCCAATTCGCGGTACTCGCATACAGCAGTGACGAGCGTCTCTGCCCAGCCTATATCCACTACCAGCGCAGAGCGTAGTCCCGCGGCCACGGTCGAGAGTACCGGAGTCGACATGAGGGTGATGCTCGGGGCTTGGAAGCTGGTGAATAGTACGTCGAAGAAGGTCGACATGAGCGCATGCGGCATACGAGGCGGCATGGCGAGCATGATGCGCCGCGGCTTCGTGTCTAACAAGAAGTATTTGCTGTATGCCTCTCTCATTGCCCTCTCGAACTTGTCTTCTACCAGGCCCAAATCGACCTTTGTCAAGTCCATGCGATACAGCTCGTAATCGTGTCCCCAGTCCTCTCCCGTCTTCCGCTGCTTCCTCTTCTGGGAATACTCGGGATCCCACTGCCGATAGTCGCCCACCCTGCGCTGCTCGTCAGGCCCGAATGGGAGGGTGCATCGCGGGGCACTTTCGCCAGCGAAACCACCGCGCACATAGCGCGAGCCGACCTCGACTACAATATATTCGTCTTCGGTGCGGAAGCTACCGCCGGGCGAACCGAACGAAGCCGAGATGGTGCGTAGGAGCGGTGTTCGTGGTGACTCTCCAAGGTCAGCGAGACGTGGAGTCGCTCCTCTGGTGCTGCGATTTAGGGTGCCCGAGACTTTGCGCTCGCCGCCAGACGACATGGCTGTTCCAATGAGAAGTAGCGACTCGGGGGGACTAGATCACGGCAGCGCGTCCCGCATTGCATTGCAACTTAATTGTCTTGAGCTGTCGCTGGGTGCATGTGCTTGAGATTCAATTGACTGCACGGATGCACATATCGACCTTGTACGTTCCGGGCTTAGCGCTGGTGGATGGCCCGGGCTCAGGAAAAAGTTCGAGAGCTGCAATTCTACGCATTCGAGCTTGCGACAACCCCAATCGCGACTTCCCACACAACGCCGCAATAAACCACCCAGGGTAGCTGCGTTCTGCGATTCGCATTGGACCTGTCCCACGACCGGATACTCGAAAAATGGGTCTCTTCATCCTCTCAGAAACCTCGGCGGGTTACGTCCTCCTCAAGTCAAAGGACAAGAAGCTCTTGGGCGCAGAGAGCAAAGATGTCTCGAGTGTCGTCGAGCAGCTCAAGGTGAAGAAATTTGCCAAGTTTGGAAGCGCTGTAGCTGCGCTTGAGCAGGCCGCCGCGCTCCATGATGGAAAGGTCACGCCCATGCTGTCGTCCCTTTTGGACGAGTTGAAGGATGAGACCAAAGCTACCTGTACGACGTCTCGCTAGCACATGGAACGACTATCTCAGCTAACATTGCTCAAGTGGCTGTCGCTGACCCCAAGCTCTCAAATTCCATTGCCCAACTCCCAGGCCTCTCCCTCAAGACCGTGTCCGACTCGTCCACACAGGACGTATTCCGTGCGATCCGCGAGAACTTGACATCACTCCTTCCCGATCTCCTCCCCGCTGAAGAAGCTGCAACCAGACTCGGTCTCGCACATTCCCTGTCGCGACACAAGTTGCGCTTCTCGCCCGACAAGGTTGATACTATGATCATCCAGTCAATCGCCAGTCTCGATGTCTTGGAGTAAGTTGGCCTGTGGGCGTAGGTATGATTATAGTATCGATGCTAACTTGGGCGTTTAGTAAGCAACTGAACACTTATGCTATGCGTGTCAAGGAATGGTACGGGTGGCATTTCCCAGAGCTCGCCAAGATTCTCAACGACAATCTTGCATACTGTAAGTTCGTAGCACCGTCAAACTGAACCTTGCTGACCTTATCAGCTCGTGTTGTTCTCAAGATGGGCTTCCGCACAAAGGCACGCGAAAGCGACCTTTCGGAAATTCTTCCCGAAGAGATCGAGGCAGCTGTCAAGGCGGCCGCGGAAATCTCCATGGGTACCGAAATCACAGACGAAGATCTGGAGGCCACTTCGGCCCTCGCCGAGCAGGTCGTCGACCTCACAGAGCACCGACAGAGCCTCGGCAGCTACCTGTCGAGCCGCATGCAGGCCCTTGCTCCCAATCTAACTGCTCTCGTTGGTGAGCTTGTTGGTGCCCGCCTTATCGCCCACGCTGGATCTCTCATGAACCTTGCCAAGTCGCCTGGTTCTACGATCCAAATTCTTGGTGCTGAAAAGGCGCTGTTCCGCGCACTCAAGACAAAGCACGATACACGTAAGTGCTCTGAATGCTGCAACGGCTTGCGACTCATTTACTAACACTGTTTCAGCCAAGTACGGTTTGATCTACCATGCCTCCTTGATTGGACAAGCCACTGGAAAGAACAAGGGAAAAATTGCTCGTATGCTCGCTGCCAAATCTGCCCTGGGTCTTCGTGTCGATGCTCTCAGCACATGGGGTGTGTCGTCTCAGGACACCTCCAAAGAGCCCTCCGAAGAAGAAAAGTCCCAGCTCGGTCGTGATGCACGCCTCACCATTGAAAGGAGACTGCGTGCCCTCGAGGGCAAGCCGCTCAAGAGTTTGGCCAACGCCAACCAGACAGCGCTTGGAGGACAGAAGAAGTGGGAGGTCAAGGAAGCGCGCAAGTACAACCCAGACGCCGATGGCCTTACTGGCGACGAGCCAGCCGCCGATGCGCCCAAGGAGTCCAAGGAGGCCAAGAAGGCCAAGACTCCCAAGAAGCTGGTACAGGAAGTCGACAGTGACGAGGACGAGTCAATGGCTGATGCCGAGGCTGGTGCTGATGATTCCGACTCGGACTCGGAAGAGGACAAGAATACCGCAAAGCTGGACCCGAAAAAGGCAGCCAAGCAAGCTGCAAAGGAAGCTAAGAAGGCACGGAGAGAAGCACGCGCAGCCAAGCGCGATGCTAAGAAAGCAAAGAAGGCCGCGAAAGAGGCAAAGAAGTCTGGGATCAAGGAAAGCAAGAAGCGGAAAGCCGAGGGGGATGAGGATGGAGAGAAGAAGAAGAAGAAGAAGAAGAGCAAGGACTAGATGCGCAGTACCCCGCTTTCGGGACAAAGTCGACGCTGCAATCGTATCTGTAGCCATATGTTCTGATCAAAATGGGCACTGGCGTTTTCTGGGTTTGAGCTTGCTTTGTTTAGGCGAGTGGCGTATGAGGCACTGGGCATTTCCGTGTAGTTTTACCTTTGCAAGTCCTTTTTACGTTGCATGATGGGGACGCGGTGGATGTGGATGGATACCCGCCACTTGGTAGCATACAATTACATGTTCAAAAAAGTTTGTTGTTGATCTGGTCTGCGGGTGTGATGTTTTACCGTATGTAATTTGACTATTGCTCTTATTTACACTATTCTGATCCGTACAGCCTTGTCTGCCATGCTTCTCGTATTGATCAGTCCTACTCCCACTTTGTCCGCTCACACGACAACCTCAAGCCTTCTTCTTGGCCTTTCTACGCTTCTTGTTTGCACCCAGAAGCTTATTGGCTATCTTGGGCATCTCCATGTTCTCCACTCCAGCCGGAATGCTCGCCTCTTCCTCTTCGAAAACATGGTGGATAATAGCCAAGATGTCGTGTAATTCCTCTTCTTTAAATCGCGTTCCTGCCTAGAATAGGAAAACTCACCCGTCAGCATCTGCATTTGTTTACTTCTCTCTCTCTCTCTTTCTCTCTCCCCACAATGCCTACGCAAAGACAAAGACAACAAAGTGGAAAAGAAAGGAAGAAAAGAGAAACCTGCACTACTCACCTCTTCAATCACCAATTCAAGCATAACCTGGGTACTAGGCCTCAGATTATACAACTGCAGATACTCTGCCTTGTTGAGCCGGTACTTTGGCGCCAGCGCGCGGAACAAGCTGTGCGGCCCACGGTACAGCGTCAAGGGCCTGTCTGGATGTTTGGCAACGAGCTCGGTCGTGGCGCTGGCTTCGCTTTGGAGGTAGGTCAGGCCGTCGCGTAGCACGTGGTTTAGGCCCGAGGGCTTCTTGCGCTGCCGACATGTGGAGTCGGCGCCGGTGTATTCGGCGTCTTCGGCGAGGAGGTGGAGGAGGACCTCGTGGTTGGTGAGGAGGGCAGATTGGGGGTTGGAGATCTGTGCGTGTGTGTGTGTGTTAGGGTGGTGGGGTGTTGTGGGCGGGATTTGTTTAGGAACGTGGTGTTGATTGATGAGGTAGGCGACTTACGTGCATGATGGCTAACAGGCTCTGGGCGTGTGTGTGTGTGTGTGTGTGTGTGTGTGTGGCGGAGACGCGAACTTTGATTGAGTGTGTGTGTGTGTGTGGCTTGGAAGCTTTCCGTCTTGATGTCACGGGACTTGTGCGTTGGGAGCTCCTTTCAGCGTAGTTGATGTGTAAGTCCTACCCACCACCCGAGTTAGTGCAACCCTACACCTTGCCATCTACAACATTTGCTCAAAGTAACGTCTTTCAAACACGGCAAAATTCGGCTGAAAAGTTGACCATTCACAACTTTTTCATCGTTGTACGGTCTGCCTCGTCAATCAATCCATTTACTGCAGCGATTAACGTCCGCATGTAACATTGTAATTTCTTGCGTGACAGAGACAGCTTCAGGATAGCACAAACATGGGAAAGAGCAGAGAGAAGAAAAAATATACCACCTCCAAGCGGCAGAAAATTACATACCTACCGGGATATACCCAGAGCACCGCAGCGAAGATCTCGGTGTCGGCGGTACAAGTTCGATGTAACTATAAAGTGATCGACCGATGTTCCTGCATGCAGGCAAAGTTGATCGTAAAAAGCGAGAGTGAGGTAAAAGGGCCTCGCGCTAGCGTCTTGGCGACGCCCACCCAAAAAGAGAAACCCAAGGCCTCGTATTGTCCCGTATTCTTCTTGGCCAACAATTTTTTTTTCTTAGCTGACTCCGCTGCAGAAAGACGGTTGTAGCAAAGTCACTTGATGCAAAATTATTGCCCACCCCCCCCTCTCCCCAGGTCAGATTTTCATTAAATAGAAAAGGATATATTTAGCGTGGTGATCGCTACAGAGTCCGGTGGTCCCCACATGAAGGAAAAATGCAGGCATGGCTTCAGTTATGCAGGTAAGCTTACGCTGCCTACCCGTACGAAGAAGAAAAAAGTGGACATGTGAGATGGTCACGGCAATCTCGTGCGAAAGAAATTGGATTTGCTTGAATTTGCTGTAACGTGTTCCTCAGATATTATTATTACGTCACTTTGCTCTCTTTTATCGTGTGCTGTTGTTCTCTGTGCCAGACAGACGTCAAACCATGCCGCCAACGCCGCGCAAATGCTGTTTTAGATATGAATAATCGCACCATCGTACCGTAGTTGTCCTCGTGTCGTAGTCTTCATGTACCCGTCGAATGGTTGCGTTAAAGTAAAGACATGGAGCTATGTTTGCTGATACAGCGTTTATTTGTTGTCTCGCATAGAGTGCTAAAACACTCTCTGGTATTCCGTGTTGGTCTTGTGTTGATAGGCCCAGAGTCTACGCGACGACTCTTGTCTTCTTGACAATGAAAATGCCAAGTTCAACGCCTTTCGTGGGCTCACCGTCATAGTAGTCTCGTTGTGAAACGCCCTTGATCACTTCCTCAATCATGGATGCACTGGTGTATTCGCTAGACGGGAGCTTTCTCGTCTTGGAGAAGTATGCCGAGATGAGATCTCGGATACGAGGCTTTTCTTGCTTTATCCACCAGTCGTCTGCCCAGGCGGACCTCATTAGCGGGACCTCCTCTTTTGCCGAATAAATGATGTTGTAGTCGGTGTTTGCCTGCCGTTCGGTCATGGCGTTGCAGAACTTGCGTACTTGAGCTTCAAGACGGCCGTACTCGTCCAGATAGTTTACCGAGGTCATCTGGCCCAGGTTCTTCCCTAGCTCGGAATGGAGGTCGTTTACTACCGTCATAGTTCGCAGGAGGGGGTCTAGGATCGGCCCAAGATACTGCTGCATGAAAGTCTTTGCACCGGTTTTGGTCGGGTAGATGAACAAGAGGATACCGTCGTCAGCAGACAGTTCAAGCAGGCGATCGTACAACAAGGATCGACCTCGAAATGTAAACATTTCCGAGTATTCGTTCGTATTCGTAGGTGGAATGTACCGCTCGACGATGGACACGTTGATGCTACCCGGTGGCACCACGGGTCTAGGCGATGGGGGCAAAAGCTGTGAGTCAAGCTGGTAGTCGGGGATGGCGACGGCGCTATCGAACACTTTGCTGGTAAAGTACGAGTCTCCTCCGACAGCGGGCCCAGGAGTTGATGGCGGGGATTTGGGAAGGTCCAGGAGGGTGTAGCGGCCGGGAAGGGCGTGGAACACATTGATCCACGAAGTCTCCGTCGTCGATCTATCATGAATGGAAGCAATGATTTGGCCAAAGATGTGGCCTGTTGTCGAAGGGCAAGGGAGGGCATGGGACAGTATCTTGACCGAGTCATGATGCAGACACCCAGATTCGGCTACTGGAGCTGCTTAGTACGGGGGAGGGATTCGCTTACGAGACGGGGTAGAAGGAGTAACTCACTGATGGTGCTTATGACATGGTCTGTCCACGTATCCATCTTCAACGCGTCACTGAACTCGTCGTGAGTTGGAACGATGATGGGCGCTTGAGCCGGAGCGGTTGCAGTAGCAGTCACGGTCAGGTTGGGCGATACGCCTGGATCGGAGCTGGGCGGAGAGCCCAAACCAGCCGTCCGTACGTTCACAAAGGATCCCCAACTGATCGTCCCCGGCTCCGAGGGAGGCGTGTGCGTGGATACAAGATGTCCCAGACCAGCTCTGGCTGCCTTGGGAGTAATGGCGGGGGCATGAATGTCGGTTTGGTGGTGCTCGAACAGACCGAGAGGTGGGCTGAGTGCATGGAGGGGATCTTCTGGTTTTGAGAGGGGCCCGGCGCCTAGTGGAGAGAAGGAGTGATCCGTTTGGAGCGAGATGCGATCGGGGTGGGGCGCAGCAATCCCAAGCACATCGAACGAGGGTAACCGCAAGTTGTGCGCTGTCCTCAGTACCGTCAATGTAGGGAGCGAGGCGCCATCTGCAGGAAGACTCAAGGTCAGGTCAAGGTCTGGGTGATGCTCGAGGGTAGGCGTCTTCAACGGCTGTGGCAAGACGGAAGGCTGCGGGAAAGGCTGGGGGAGGGAATCTTCGGGAAACGAGGGAATATAGGGTTGGAGAGCTGGTGTGGGATGGCAAGGACCCGCGTCTATGCCTCCATCGGGCGTAGCTGGAACAGAGCTGGGGTGGAAAGGCTCGGGAGAGTGGCATGGAAAGTGTGGAGCAGCAGTCTCGGTTTGGAGTTGCTGGAGGACAGCACGTGATGGGGACTGGAGATGGGTCATGGCAAACCAGGTCTCCGACGTTTGCTGGTAGGGCGCAGGGTTACGCTATGCTGCTTGGTCGCGGTTTGCTGGGTGGGACAGGCGCACAAGAAACGTGGCTGAAGGGGTGTCGTCCAAGTACAGAGCTCCAGCGTTGGCTGTACTGCGGGGCGGCAGTCACGGGCGGATGGGAAGATGGGAACGGACGGACAAGAAGGAGGGTGGCAGTAAACGAGTGAATCAGCTGGCCAAGCGCGGGTCGACAAGGAGAACAATGGGCAAGGACAAGTCCCAAGGCGCGAAGCAGCAGCAGCGGCAGCAAACAAGGCCGGTGCAGTTGGGAGTAGTGGTGGTGGTGGCTCAGTGCGGGTTGCGGAGTGATTACCCGATGTTCGCTGCAAGTTGATGGTGGTAGCGTGGGCAAGGGTGGCAGCAGAGATCTAGACCTTTGCCGCAAACACTTTACAACACAGCATTGGCGTGGCCTGACCGAACCTTGTCTTCGCAGCCTGCTGCGTGCATGTCAGCCGATGTCAATTGTCAGAAAAAGTCGTCGCCAGCCTTCCATCGGTGCTTGCCTGAACCGCTACGGCCGTTGTTGATTAGTCGCGCCGACGAAGCTGAGTAGTGGGTCAGGTTTCTGCGCACTAGCGACCCTACCGGTACGCGATGCATCGCAAACATGCCGCACCCACCTAACACTGCCCATCTTCTTGGTCCGCTGCCCATATCACCCATACCTTCTTTGCCTCGCACGCATAGTCTCACGCCGCAGAGCCCGCCGCCGACTGCGTCTGTGCTAGTCACACCGACACCCATCCTTGGTGGTGCTGCTGCTGCTGCTGCTGCTGCTCCAGAAGCCTATTTACGCACACGACCCTCGGGACCGCCACAGAGCTGCTGCGCCTTACCGCACTGGGAAACGGCCCGTGCGCGTCTAGACTGTCCGCCCACATGTTAATGCACTACCAAACCATAGTCACTGCGTTGCAAGTCTCTTATCAGATTCCTTTTCGGCCGCCTGCGTCTCGACAACCAGCACCGTCGCCCGTCGTGCTCTCGTCAAAGGTAGTCGCGACGGCAACATGGCCTGTCCACTGCACGTGTCTCGGTACTTGCACTCCCCGTTTTTACATTCGACAACCTAATCAATCTTTGCCGCCACAGCAGACGGCCATCAACCGCCCTCATCGGTACACACGCTCTCCAGCTGCTAGCTCGCTTCTTTTCTTAGCAACCCCACGCTCCTCTTCCTCCCTCTCACTAGTCCGTCCTTCCCATCGCTGTCCCTGCGCCTACCTTCACGTAAAGGCTCAGGTGTCGAACTAAATGATATTAGCATGTAACATCACCTGCACCTTCCGATAAACATACCTGCCACTTCTGCAGGCCCCTCTCTCGTCCTTCTCCCTTGGCCACACCACTCGATCGACTTGCCATCTTCGGCTCATGCAATTTGACATACTCTTGCGCCAAGCTGGGACACGCTTTCTTGTGTGCCTTGAAATGCGACTTTTGACAGTCCTTGTTGCAGTAGCACACGCTGTGGCATTTTATGCATTGCTTTAGCGAGTCTGGACACTTTCCGCACTGCGCGCATACTGGAGACGATGTCGGAGATGATGAAGAAGAAGAAGAAGAAGAAGAAGTAGACTCATCCTGTGGTGCAGAGGTGGAGGCGCTTGATGCATCTGACCGGATGGCTGATGGGGCGTTTGCAGTCGGTGCTGATTCCGCCATCTCGTATGCTATGCGGGAAAAGAGTCAAAGGCAATCCTGGTGTGTCGTCCAGTTGCGACGTCCTACTCCCACGAAATGTCAGTTGATGTGATCAGCATTGAAATTACAAGGATGTGCTCTAAGCGAGAAGCCTAGACCCACCCTGTCTTAGCCCATAATATTCCTGCATCTCAACATTCGCAAACGCCACAAAATGCCGGGTACAGCCGTCGAGTGTGGCTCCCTTCAATACCTTCTAGCTTGAAGCTTGAACAGGCCACGAACGTGTTGCTGAGGTTTCGGACAGTATCCCGCTCAATGTCCGCACCCTGCAGAGCCTTCTCGTCGTCGACATTCTGAGACCAAGGCGTATTATACTCTGGACATGTCTAAGCGAAAGTCAACTTTTCCACGTTTGTGTCTGTTCTTTGCTGTCCTTGATCCAGCACGGCTCCATTCTACCTCCGGTTCTGAGCCGTTCGTTTTTGACTCAACACGTGGCAGTTGATCAACCAGTAAAAACCGTATCCATCTCAGATAATGGCTTTCGTCGGCCCAGTAAGTACAGTCAAGGTCTCAGTCGCCAGCAACCGTGGCCTCTTCCCACTGTCTATTAAACTCGGCGCCCTTTAGCCCGAGGCCGTCTCAGCTCCTCCGCTCCATGCTTCGTTAGTTTAAACTACAGTTCGTATTGTCACAGACTTGTAGGGTTCCTTCTAAAGTAGGTTTCAGTTGATTCGCGTCATCTGTTTCAGATGCCTCAAAAGCAACCCAAATACGAGAAAAATCTCCTGCGGCCGTCCTCAACAAGGTCCGACAGGCCATGCATCTACCAGATCAGGAAATCTCTTTCCTCCACATTACGATCAGACCGTCCGCTGGCGACCAGTCCTAGACAGGGCCCTAGGACCAAGTCATCTCGGGAAGCTTTCAAGCGAAGGAAGTCAATTTGTAGAATTTCTGCTGGGTTCCCAGCGCTTCCGTGCTTTGAGCTGAACTTGATACTTCCACATGTGCTGCGCATTGGCCTCCGTGTTCTTGGCAATTTACGGGAATACCATACCTCTCTCTCTC
>Ga0265797_10008015_pt1 | contig 14243 bp, 18 predicted proteins | sample P2T30metagenome_FD_192433 | JGI IMG/M metagenome (GOLD analysis project Ga0265797, IMG submission 192433) | Plant litter microbial communities from East Loma Ridge, Irvine, California - P2 T30 | ecosystem: Environmental > Terrestrial > Plant litter > Unclassified | place: USA: California... | reverse complement strand
GCTCTGCTCTCTCTGCCAAGCCTGCCCGTCTATACCAGCTCGGACTCGATAACATTCATCAATCTGGAATTTTGACACTCGACATCTTACTAGTCGATCTAAGACATTGAGATCATATCATCAAGATGACTGCTCTAAACGCGACGCCGCCGTTCCATGCACCATCTCTGATCCCACAAGCCTCGGACACAGCTCTCAAACATCACTTTCTCGGCCGTCAAATCAAGGATGTCCAAGCACCAGCTGTTGTGATTGATGCTGCAGTTGTGAGGCGTAACTGTAAGCTCATGCTGGACACAGCAAAGGAGCTCGGTGTTGGCTTCAGAGCACATGTTAAGACACACAAGGTATGGTTGATCTGGTGGCGATCTTGTGATTGGAATAGGTTGCTAATTTGTGCTGTTTCCCGGTCTTAGACTACACAACTATCAAAGCTACAGGTCGGCGAAGACTCTCAGAGTGTGAAGTTGATCGCAAGCACTGTGGCGGAGATCGAAAACCTAATGCCTTGGTTGGCGGAGTGCAAGAGGGAAGGAAAAGACGTCAATGTGAGTTATCAGACAGTATTGGTGAAACAATCACTGACAGTATCATCAGGTAATCTACGGCTTGCCAGTCGCACCCTCGTCCATCCCAAGACTAGGAGCCATAGCCCGCATCCTAGGATCAAACAGCATTTCCCTCTTCGTAGACCACCCAGACCACGTACGCCTTCTTGAAAGCGTCTCCGAAGAAACCTGGCCCGGGCAGATCCCAGTCTTTGTCAAGATCGACATCGGCTACCACCGTGCCGGCGTCGCCGTAGGCCAAGCCCAGCTCAGCGACCTCGCATACGCCCTCAAAGCCTCGCAGCGTACGCACACGGCTGGTTTCTACGCACACATGGGCCACTCGTACGGCGTGGGAGATCCTCAGGAAGCCCTCAAGTTCTTCGCCGAAGAGCTCGAGGGCGTTGAGCAGGCTGCGCTCGAGTTCTTGAAGTGTGTTGGCGTGACGGCTTCGAAGGATCCGAATGCGCCCAAGGCCGTGCTGTCGATTGGTGCGACGCCTACTGCGACTGCCACGCAGAATATCGTTGACAATTGCGAGGGTGGCAAGGAGTATAGAGCGCTGCTTGAGAGGATCGGACAGAGCTTCGCTGTAGAAATTCACGCCGGAGTCTATCCAGTGATGGACATGCAGCAGCTCGCCACCCGTGCGAGGCCACAGCATTCATCCTCTGACCCTAGCAAGAGCATGCTGTCATTCGCCGACCTCGGCCTACGAGCTCTCGTCGAAGTCGTTAGTGTGTACAACGAGCGCGAAAAGCCCGAAGCCATGATCGCCGCAGGCTCCATCGTGCTGGGCCGCGAGCCTTGCAAGAGCTATCCCGGCTGGGCAGTCGTGAGCTCATGGCCGGACAACGATGGCAAATTCTACGACCCTGAGGGCGAAAAGAAGGGTTGGATTGTTGGTCGGATCAGCCAGGAACACGGCGTGTTGTCGTGGGAGGGTCCGGCTGAGGAGGTGCGGAAGTTGGAGGTCGGGCAGAAGTTGTTGCTGTGGCCGAACCATGCGTGCATGTGTGGGCCGAGCTTTGGGTGGTATTTGATTGTTGATTCGGAGGAGGGGGATGTGGATACGATTGTGGATGTTTGGACAAGGTGGAGGGGATGGTAGGGTGCCATTTTGTCTGCATTTTCATAGCGAACAGTACGGCAATCATGACCAAACATTCTTTCAGAATAAGCACTTACACAGCTTATGATGATCATGCTCCTCAGGGAGTATTCGTTTGAGGACGAAAGCGATTTCTTTGCGCATTCTACTCGTGAACCATACAGCTAACAAGCTCAATGCGCTCTTCCTGAATAAGAATTAAAAGGGCGCTCAATGGGAAATATTTGCTCTGGACGAGTTCCTCCTTCAGGAGCTCGGCGCTAGAGTAATGTTATACTCCAGTCCCAACTTCGCCTGCGGATCACCGTCTCTTGGTGCGAAAGTCACGGCCAACTCGTCTTTGACAGCAAAAACGCTGTCATCAGCCAGATACTTGCAGCCCTTGTCGAATATCTGCGTTGTCAATGAGCTGTGGCCCTTGTGGCGAACCACGAGATGGATGTGTGCGGGGCGAAATGGGTGTCGGTCCATCATCTTCAGGAGTTGTCCGGCAGGACCATCGTCAGGGACCTTGGATATGTTAGCAGCTTGTTCGAAAGGCCGACTGGCAATGTGGCACTGACAGGGTAAGGAGTTGGCCGCAGGCAGTAGAGTGAGTAGTTTCCGTCCTCGTCTGTTACGAATTGGCCGCGGAGATTCAAGTCTTGTTGGTTGGGATCTTGCTGTTCGTACAAGCCTGCAGAATACTTAGCGAAAGGCCCGCTAGCAGCAGAGAGTCAATTTTACCATTTGTAGATGCTTGCCAGATATCGACAGTGGCGCCAGCGATAGGTTTGCCAGTCTTCACATCTGTGACTCGGCCGTACATGAACGCCACCTGAGCATCCTTGGGCGTGTCGAAGCTAATTGTGGTGCCGTTTGGGCGTACTGGGTGGTCCTCTCTCCAGAACGGACCCAAGATAGCAGAGGCCGTCAGGCCATTTGAGCTTTTCGTAGCAGCAGAAAACGTGATGTCGTCCACTAATGTACATTCGGTCAGCATTTCGAGCTACACAGTCATAGAGCTCGTGGATGACTTATGATTCGATTCCTAGGACATCGCACATCAGCTGTCCCTCGTTACGCTTGTCGTCACTCATCTGTCCAGCCCAATTTATGGCGTTGACGCCGAGCATCCACTCGTCTGTTGTGAGTTGCGTCTCAATAGTAAACTCATGTAGGTGCTTGATCAGTGAGGACATGATCTCTCTGAGCCGTGGTGGTGTGTTAGGACCCATCGACTCTATGACCTTCTGCGTGAACTCGCTGCCCAAAGGGGCGGACTCGACTTTGGAACCCATGATGGTGTTGGAGCAGTGGTTGGTTGAAGGGTGTCGATATCAGGGTAAGGAAGACTTGTGTATAGTGAGAGACTCTCGATGGCTTAACTGTCATGGAAGACTTATAACGCAAAGCCTTTTACAGCACGATACTTATCAAGGGCAGCAATACGGACCACCTTCAGCTTCCCCACCAAGGATCTTGCTTACGGGTTCATGTGATTGCTTTGCAACCATGCAGCGGGCCTGAGACTGTCGTGCAAAGTGCTATATCCGTTCAGCGGACTGCAAAGGAGTGGTGTTGTGGTGGTGGCGGGTATGCCCCGAACAGCGGGCAGGATCCTCCGCCAAGGGGTCCAACTCTCGAAGCGGTTGTTTTCGCGACGCGTATTTGCCTTCGGAGATACAGAATCAGCACACGTCCATTGGCAACGGCCTTGTCGCATCGGATTCAATTCATATACTTTGGCATGCTACCGCGAAACGCATCGTGTCGGTGCACCAATGCTCCGGACCCGCTGGGCGGTTGCGCCGGCACTTTCTGTACGTTCAGCGAATGCGGACACTGAGAGCGGCTGTGTTCCCTTCTCCTCGGATCAGTACCTTGCCGTGCTCTGCAGTCTACGACTCCGCATTTATCACATGACACTGAGCTATTGCAATAGGCGAAGGTAACCGGATCGTTATGAGGTTTAAGACAAGTCCTTCTCGCAGCTAGAACTCGACTCTACTTTGCAAGACGTTCATCATATCATCTAATCTCAAACAAACCAGCTCTTTCTCTCCCTCCGCCACATATCAAATATCACAATGTTGGGCAAAGTCGCTCTAGAGGAAGCCTTCGCGCTGCCGCGCTTCCACGAGAAGACGCAGTGGTGGGCATCGTTGTTTGCCATCGACGCCGCGAAACATGCAGCAGAGATCTCGGACATCACCGACAAACGCATCAAGTACATGGACCAGCATGGCGTTGGCCACACCGTTTTGTCATACACAGCTCCTGGCGTTCAGGATATCTGGGATCCCAAAGAAGCACAAGCTCTTGCAGTCGAAGTCAACGACTACATTGCGGAACAAATCAAACCTCACCCTGACCGCTTCAGTGCCTTCGCGTATGTATATTCAGAAATAAAGTGTTCAGAACATTGGCTAATATAATCTTCAGTACTTTGTCTATGCACGATCCCAACGAGGCATCAGCAGAGCTGAAGAGAGTCGTCAAGGACTACGGCTTCAAGGGTGCTCTGGTCAACGACACTCAACGAGCTGGCTCGGACGGTGACGATATGATCTTCTATGATGGCCCAGAATGGGACGTATTCTGGTCTACTGTTGAGGAGCTCGATGTTCCCTTTTACCTTCATCCTCGAAACCCTACCGGAACTATTCACGAAAAGCTGTGGGCGAAGCGCTCATGGCTGATCGGCCCTCCATTGAGCTTTGCCCAAGGTGTCAGCTTGCACGTTCTCGGAATGGTCACCAACGGCGTCTTCGACCGCCACCCTAAGCTCCAGATCATCCTTGGACACCTGGGCGAGCACATTCCCTTCGACATGTGGCGAATTAACCACTGGTTCGAAGACATTAAGAAGCCTCTCGGTCTGTCATGCAAGAAGACTATCCGCGAGTACTTCGAGCAGAACCTCTGGATCACCACCAGCGGCCACTTCTCGACATCCACTCTGCAATTCTGTCTCGGCGAGGTTGGAGCTGATCGCATCCTATTCTCGATTGACTACCCATTCGAGTCATTTGGCGACGCCTGCAACTGGTATGACGACATCCCGATGAACAAGTCAGACAAGAAGAAGATTGGACGCGACAATGCTGCTAAGCTGCTGAAGCTTGGGGACTTCAAGGACAGCAAGGCCTAAGTTAGAGCTTTAGTATAGATCTCATGAACACATTTTCATTGGACTCAAATACTCTTTTACCCTGAACTTTGCAGTTTGATACTTAGCTATACAGTGCTTACAAGAACACCTGTGACAAATGGCTCCTACGAGATTTCTGATGGATATTCCTGATTACCAGCTATCCTAATAGTCTGATCAGCTTTTGAAAGTACCCTAAGCTTAAGTCTCTTGGCTACCCTCAAGCAGTCGCACTCATCCCGATGATGGCTGCGCTCGCAGTATATTTTCAAAGTCCGTGATTTTCCCAGTGTTGCCCAGACATCAGTACAGACTTTGAATATAGATTGTGAACCGTGCTCCTCTGCTGTGGACACGAGCTGAATACGAGGCTCTTCGCTATGCGTTCGAAGTTCGCAGGTATCTTTGCAATGGTTATATGGCTAAGTGTGATTTTGCCAACAATCAATGGGTGTGCAGATTTCGAAGGATAGTCTATGAGAATGCCTTGCTACTTCTCATTCATTGACCTCCATATTGACATGGCCTATTGCACCATACAAAATCATTCGTTGTGTGGTAAGGCATCATCAATGGACATGTTCGCACGGAATCATCAAAATGCTGTAAATGCCTATGTCATTCAAGAGTTGAGATTCCTTGTGCGAATAGGAACGAATTGCCCGAGATTCAGATTCGCATTGAGCGCAGATGGGCTACGATCGCCAACCTCACAGCCGCGACGAACTTACTATTGATAACAACGTCAAAGTCAAGCATTTTTGCAAAGATACGGTATCTATCAACGGTGCGGTGCGTCTATCTCGCAGGATGATGGCAATCTACGACGCCGAATTGATAGAGGTGCGTTACCCGCGCGTGTCGGCTATGTTCCCAAGCGCAATTGGCAGCGGATCGGAAGGAACATAGCCGCCACCTTCATCATCACGAACCTTGCGCACATGGCTGGATAGCAAAGATCGTCGGACCGCGAGTAGCAGTTGGCCGCACTGCACATGATCCGTCAGTTGACCAGCAAGCTAGGTGAGCTGCGGGCGGCAATCATGCAACCATGCAAGAAGATAAGAGATAGCTGTTTTACAGCACTTCTGAAGATCTCTCCACCATCTCGTTCTGTATAAGACTATCTACAAGTGTACCAACTTGCACTGTGCCTTGACATCGGCATCTACACTCACCTCGAACCAGACAATTACAACTCACTCATCTACTGTCAATCACACCTCAATCAGAATGGCTGCTGGCTGGAGAAAACTCAACGTCGGTGTGGTTGGTGGCGGCATCGGCGGCATGTGTGTTGCGATCGCTTTAAGACGCGCCGGCCACGACGTTGTTATCTACGAGCGATCAGACTTCGCTGGAGAGGTCGGAGCTTCAGTTTCGTGCGCTGCCAATGGTACACGATGGCTGCACGAATGGGAGATCGACGTTGCGAAGGGCGACCCCGTGATCCTCAAGCAATTGATCAACAGAGACTGGAAGACCGGCGAGCCTGTCAGCGAGTACAGCCTGGACGACTATGAGGAGCGATGGGGACATGTTTACAACATGTTCCACAGGCAGTACATGCACGCCATGCTCAAGGACTCCGCACTAGACGAAGAAGGAAAGGGCAAAGCCGCCAAGCTGGTTGTCAATCACAAGGTAAGATTATCTTTGCTATTGAATCTGACTCTCTATACCATGAGACTGACATACCATATTAGTGCAAAACCATCGATTTGGAGACAAACACAATCACCTTCGAGAACGGAGTCACCGCGACCCACGATCTCATCGTCGGAGCTGATGGCATCGGCTCTGTTATCCGTGGCGTTATCGGCATCCACCCCAAGCGTAGGATCGCAGACCAACAGTGTCTCCACTGCAACGTCATGACTGAAGATGCCGTCAAAGCTGGCCTCGTCGACTACTCCAAGAACGAAGCCCTAGAGTACTGGGGAGGCCAGGAGGGCAAGTGGGACAAGATTGTCCTGTCTCCCTGCAACGGCGGAAAGCTACTGTCCTACTACTGCTTCTTCGAGCGTGAGCAGGGCGACGCTGTCAGCCAAGCCTGGGGCGCTGAGGATCGCCCTGTGAGTGAGCTTCTGGACCACTACCCTGAGCTCGACCGACAAGTATTCGGTCACCTTGGTATCGGCAAGGAGATCCAGCCCTGGAGGCTGTGGATCCACGACCCATACCCATACCTGAACAAGGAACGAGTCTGTCTCATCGGTGATGCTGGACACCCTATGATGCCTCACCAGAGCCAGGGCGCTTGTATGGCGATCGAAGACGCCGCTGCTCTCGGCATTCTCTTCAGCCCAGAGTACTTTGACGGTAATGTGGAGCAAGCTCTTTCTGTCTACACCACTGTGAGACTACCTCGCGCCACAAGAGTCCAGTCATCAGCAGCAAAGGCCGCCTACAACATCAACGAGCGCATTGGCTTCTCCAACAACAGAGACTTGCCCTTCTACAAGGTTGAAGATGAGAGCAAGGTGTTGACGATTGAGGAGATGAATGCGTAAGTCACCAAAAAACCCCTTTGAATGTGAGACCAGCGTTACTAACCTTTCAACAGATACGACATGTACCGCGACATCGAGGAGAAGTTGGCTGCCAGGAAGCAAGTCAAGTACGCCGACAAGTTCATCTGCGGTCTGCCAGTTGGACTCAAGCTTCCGAACGGCATTATTATCGGCGCCAGCGCATGATCTTCTTACATACCCGTCCTTTTTCCTTTTATTGATAGCTTTACTCCTTGATAGCCAAAAATCGATTTAGCCTGTATCTATGAGAACTGTACCGAACATGGCAAAGTTTTTCCACAAGTGCAATGGCCCTTTTGACTCCAAGAGTATTAGCCAAAGTTTGCACTAGCCAGAATGAATAACGAAACAGACACGCTATTTCATCGCCTCGGCAGCGTTCTTCGGCGGGTACTTCGAGAGGGTCAGTCGGCACGCTGATGTTGAGCACCAAGTCATCCATGATGTCAGAACAACACTCATCGTGGGAGGGCGTTTGAGCCACCCTGAGTGTTGATCTATTGCATCAACAAGAAAATCGAAGTACGCTACCGGGAAAGGGCATATTACAGCAAGCCAAGGCAATGATGAAATGGCAACACTAGGCATAAGTTTGCTTTCCGCAAATACGTTTTAGGGCAAACGAAGGGTATATAGCTAAATTGAGAAAGGAAAGTTATCCCAATGCGAGATGTTGACAGTCTCCCAGTCGATGAACAGCTCTGGGTCAAGCGGCTCATTACCGGGCCATCTCGAAGGGCTGCCGCTAAGAGAAGGAAGGTCATCGATGGCAACCGACCCTGACTCCCCCAGCAGACCCGCCATGCCAGAAGCGTCGTTGTGCATGCCATCGGTGAAGGTCTCAACATTCGAGGTCGCCGACCCGAACGAGAACAGTCTTGACACATATCGATTTGCACGACCCTGCTCCGTGCGGGAGCGCTGTTCCGCAATGGCGTTAGATAGGGAAGTGAGGATGTCCAGGTAGTGGCTGGCCTGGGGACTGCGTGCGGCGAGGAAGCTCAGGACTCGTTTGGCACCTTCGAATGCGCGTTCGGTGTCAAATTTGCTGCCAGGTTTAGCAAAATTGTGAACACCAAGCACAAGGCCTGCGGCGAAGACAAGTGCTCTGTCAAAGAATTAGTATTATTTCAAGGTGTCTGGTGTGCGAGTACCTACTTCATGATACACATATTGCTCGCGAGCAAGCCGGTGTCAAGTGCCTCGACGCATGTTTGTGCAAGGAACACAGCTGCATCTAGACACGCATCGCTCATCGGTGACTCTTGTTCTTTTTGTCCATGCTGCAATGTGAGGGCTGAGATGAAAACTGGTCGGGTGGCCAGAATCACCGCAAAGTAGTAAAGGCAAGAAACATGCACGATTCCCACAGATCCTTGCTTTGGGTCCGTTAGTCCATCTCCTGGTAGAAGTGATGTCTCTTGTACCCCTGGTTGTAATGATGGCAGGCAGTCGCGCTTCCAAGTGTCAATGGATTGTAGGAGTTGTTCCACCACAGCAGGTCGAACATCTTGCTCGCTGTAGAGCTTGGTGTTGATCTCATCAATGATGGAAACAATCCTGTAGGCAGCGACCATGCATTTCAGGCCATGATCCTGACCAGAAACGAGGTCTGTATAGACGGGATCAAGCTGTTCTAAGATGCCGATAGTGGTAGCTGGACGGCCAAGCAGCGAATTGACAAGCTTGTCGCCCACACGACATGTCATCCAGACGCGGAGCCTATCAAAAACAATTAGCGACGGAAGAAAGTCTGGATATAGCCCAGCACTCACCTGAGTTTGTCATTCGTATCCAGAGGTTGCTGCCGGGAGTATGAGCTTGGACTATGTAGACCTAGAGCGATGGCTGCTCGTGCGGCGACAGACAGGTACATGTACGCCGTATTCCTGCGACACTCGCCCAGCATGTAAAACGCCATTAGAAGGTATGTTCTGACCATGTCAAGATCGGGATCCTGGATCATCTCCGACAAAGCTTGACCTTGGGCCTTGCGGAACAGAGCCCTGGCGATGTTTTGGGAATCCTGTTTCGACGTGCATTGTGCACCGATAGCAAGGACTAGATCGAGAGTTGCTCGTCTCAGCGGACTAGACTGCTCAGCGGAAGAGTTCCTTCTGTCAGATCCGCTGTTTTCATCTGTCGCACCCAAGAATGAACCTCTGCCACTACTCGTTATGCAAGCTTCAAGTTCTGGTGGGTCAAAAATATCGATGAATGCTTCCGTCTAGAGGTAACATAGTCAGCCACTATAGCTGCGGTCTCAGCTGCAAAGGGAGTACTTACTACTGAGAAGTAACATTGCAGGAAATGTAGCTTCTGCTCTACTGTAAGGCCCATGGTGTCGTCCGTGGACTGTGGAGTCTTAATCTCTAGCATCTTCTCGCTGTCCATGTTTTGCGAAAAGTTCGTGGGCCCGATTTGTCCAGCGACCACTCGTCTCACAGTTTGGAGGAAAGCTATTGATGCAGCGGCTCCAACGTAGACTGTAACGATCAGCAAATGTCACTGACAGCTAAGAAAGATAGAAACCACATTGACATACCTCTTTCGCCATGTGAACTAAGCAGCATTCGCGGTCCAGGTTTGGTCAATGATGTGTCTTCCGATACTGCATAATTGCCCAGTGGAGCTGTTGCAGTAGACCCTCCGGCCTGATAACTCCTGTTATCGTCGTTATCATCTCTGGATTCAGAAGGCGATAATGGCCCCATGAGTCCAGCTGTTGCTGTCATATGAGTATCAGGTAGACTGCCCGATACATTTGATGGACTCGGTAGCGTGGCACCACCTGTCTCTTGGGCAGAAGCGGCTGAAGGTCGTGAGCCATTATTCCAAGACTGTCGAGTGGCTCCGGCGGAAGCAGCATGCTTGTTCCTCGACCTAAAGCCTCGAGGCAGATATGTGATGTGGCACTCATGGGGCAATCCTCTCCGCAGACACTGCGTGCAGGGGGCCGTTCCACTGCATTTCTTCTTGCTCTCTCTGCAGAATGAACATGCTGTTCAAAACGGAAACCATAAGTCAGTGAATCACGTCTTACACCAAACATCAGGAACTCGCTCTATACCCACCCTCTGCCGCTCTTTGGCGTTGGCTCTCGTGGACTTTCGGTCGCGGCATGTTACTGTGGCCTTACCCGCACTTGTGCTGAAGATGGAGGAACAGATGTATCACGCCACACGCCGTATGAAACAAATGCTCCCAGAGCTGGACTCGCGTTCACTTCTTCTGTACAGACCCAAGCAAAGCCATGGCACGCGTACCATAACATCGCGACCGTTATCTGACTTTGTCCAGCCCTTAGCCGACCCAGCTGGAAGTGTGGCATGTGCTCGATAACGGATGTGGTCGGACCTTGATTTGCCTTTTTGACCCCGCGTGCTTGGACCAAGGCCTCCATGCCTCCGAGCCCCCTGCGTTGTACAGCAGGCTCCTTCGGCGCCAGATCTCCAGGGCTGTAGGCGACCTCGTTTGTGACAACTCCGCGTTTCGACCGAACATTAACACCTTACTAACTTCGAGGACAATGGAAGCTCCACGTGACGAGAACCTCGTAGTACTCAGCGGAGTCCCAACAGTGCCTCAGCAGTCGCAGCGAGCCTTGAACAGATTCCTCCTCCGAAAGCTCTCGGAGGCCAATGTCGATGACCATACCAAAATATATGTTCCAATCGATGGGACTGGACATAGCTTAGGGTACAACTACACCGCTATCTCATACCATGGCGGGCCAAGTTGACTTTGCACACACAGCCTCGCCATCGTCCGCTATCCCACATCAGATGCTGCAGATGTCGGCATCCGTACCTATAATGGCACGGTATTGGACATGGCTCATACCATGACGGTTGAAAGGTTGAGTGATTCTCAGGTATTTAGAACGACGGAGTCACAGGGCGACGTGGATGAGCAACAGCTGAGAGGGATCTCGGTGCTGCAGATAGTATGATATGACCTGCGGTCGGATCTGGAACATAAATTCATTCATACACACTGCACTGGTATAAGCCAAATGAAGTTATGTCCATCTAGGCCTTCCTCTCCCGCACTTCATATTTGAACATCTGGTTGGACGGCACCGACTTTCTGTTGCGTAGCTTGTCCGCCGTCTCGATACCAAGCACCGGTAGACGATACTCCGCCTTTGCACCTGCTGGCAATGTACTGCCCTCAGGCAAAGGATACGGGAACGGCAGATACTCTGGCAGGAGGCCGAGCTGTCTCAAAGCTGTGCCCTGATCCCACGAGATATGCTCGTGGTAGAGCCTGTCGCCTCTGATGTTCACGACCGCCGTGAAAGGAATTTCTGCTTTGCGGAAAGTAGGTGGCACACCGGGCAATCTGGACAATGTCAGCTGAGTGCCTGAAAGGAAGATGGCATGGAGATGAGAACGTACAGCCAATCGAGCTCTCTATCGTGTGTGAATTTGAAGATAAATTCGTCAATCACACGATCGATGCCAATCGTGCGGCTGACAAGCTCGAGATCAGTATCTGCCGAATTGTTGAAGATAAAGTTGTTCCGATAGAAGACCGTCAGGCTGCTCCTCCCCACGCCGCCAGTCAACTGGTCAACATTGTCAGTGAATTTCTCGTAATGTTTACCCTTCGGGGATCGAACTCACAGTTGGGACGTGGTTTACATAAGGCTCTTGCACCATCGTACTCATGGTGTGCTCGACTGACCGATCGGCGAACTCGTAGAACGTGTGCTCCTCCCAAATATCTTCCAGGTCAAAGTAAGGACCGCCCATCTTTGGCTTCAAAAATTGCAGGTTTCGTGTGTGCGCCACCGAGTCCGCAGCGTAGTCGAAGTCAGCGCCGCCAGCTGAGAACCACTGGCCGTGTGACTTGGGGTAGTGGTAATCTTTGTTGAGGCTTCCGGATGACTTGGAACCTATCTGCTTTGGAGGCCCGGCGACATGTTTGAGCAGAGGCAAGTTGTCGGCGCCGCATGCTTCAGATTCAGAGCCATCAACATAGACAACGCCAGCAACGATCCTTGGGAATTTCGCGAGAGCTGGTCTTACTACACTCCAGAGATCTTTTGAGTAGGCTAGTTGGGTCATTAGCAACCCTGTAGAGTGAGGATTACGTGACGACTCAGACTTACCGACTACACCGGCTTTGTCTTTCGGCTGGCAAGCGTCGCATCGCTCGATCGCCTTGACAGCTTCTGTGAGTAGGTCTTCTATCTTCGAGCCTCCAACTGCTGCAGCGGAAATCTGGACGACAGTATATCCCTCCTCAGCCCACTTCAGCACCGCCGTGGGTGCATCATCACGCTGAGTCACTTCCTCGTCGTATATATCATCAGTCGTGAAAAGGATCAAGCCCGGTCCGGAGCCAAGTCTTGTCAAAGGTGGCTGTAGAGATACACCAGATTTCAAGACCTGCAGTTTGGCGGCAGGCAACGGTGCCGGAGGTTTGGTGATATCGGCGTACGGCATAGTCTGAAAGATTGTGTGTGGTAGGTAATTCTCTAAGAAGATCTCGTATCTCTCTGTTCAAATTCACTCCAGCGTTAAAAGTCGTTCGCCAGCTTATCTACACTTTTCTTGTAAACTCTCTACTTGGAGTGTACCGGTCATGGATGCAAACGTGTCGATCGAGCTGCGATAAGTCGGAAAACGCCCCCAGTCCCTTTCGGCAATTGCACCTCGGCAGGGTAAATCACGACAGCCGACCAACCTCTTTGTGGAACAACTCCTGCAGCTGCAGCGGCCCGATGACGCCGGCGAGTTCTGGACTGCAGGCCCGAGAGAGGCCACTGCTGGAGCCAAAGATTTGACCATTGAGACCCCAGTCATTGCATTTACAAGTTTGTTGGTAGAACAGCATTGACTGATCCATAATATTATCATTTCGTCTTTACATCGTTTTGGATTTCCAATACATACATTTCACAGTCAACCATCAAGGAACATCACACATCACCTAAAAGATAACACAAATAAGAAAAAATGTCTTCAGTCCGCTCAGCCTTCGAGCTCACCGGCCGCACCTACATCGTCACCGGCGGCGCCCAAGGCATTGGCTTCACCATCTCGCGCGCCATCTGCGAAATGGGCGGCAACGTCGCCATCTGGGACATCCAGAACGGTCCCGTCGACCAGAAGGAATTCGAATCCTGGACATCGACATTCGGCAGCAAAACGCTTTACGTCCAAACCGACGTCACGAAGCAAGAGAGCTTGCAGGCAGCATTCCAGAAGACGCTCGACACTTTCCAGACAGTCGATGGATGCGTGCCGTCTGCGGGCATTGCGATTGATAAGCCGTTTGTTGAGCAGACGTGGGAGGAGTTTACAAGGATCCAGGAAATCAATGTAAGCAAGCAACGCCACACCAAACCTCATATCGAATTCGTTTGACTTATCCATTGCACAGGTCCGCGGAACATTCTTCACAGCCCAACTTGTCGCCAAACACCTCATCTCGCGCAAATCCCCCGGCAGCATCCTCCTCATCGCCTCTCAATCCGCACACATCGCCCTACCAGGCTACCGCATGGCGGCCTACAACGCCTCCAAAGGCGGCGTGATGCAGCTGGCTAAAGTCCTCGGCGTCGAGCTGGCGCCGCACGGCATCCGCGTCAACACCATCTCACCCGGCTTCGTCGACTCGGACCAGACGCGCAACATCCGCGAAGCGAAGCCCAGCAAGCGCGAGGGCGAGCAGATGTGGCTGGCGCCGCCGAACCAGCGCCTCAGCAAGCAGAGCGATTTGACAGGCGCCGCCGTGTATTTCTTGAGCGATGCGTCGGTGCACACGACTGCTGCTGATATTGCGATTACGGGCGGACTGCATGCTGGTACTATTGATGGGTTGATTAGCTATGAGAAGTAGGATAGAGTTTTCGTTTCGTATGCATATCTAAGAAAGAATGTACGAATGTACATGTAACTTACATG
>Ga0265797_10008014_pt1 | contig 14243 bp, 9 predicted proteins | sample P2T30metagenome_FD_192433 | JGI IMG/M metagenome (GOLD analysis project Ga0265797, IMG submission 192433) | Plant litter microbial communities from East Loma Ridge, Irvine, California - P2 T30 | ecosystem: Environmental > Terrestrial > Plant litter > Unclassified | place: USA: California... | reverse complement strand
GGGTTCGTCGACGTGCTCATCCCGCGGGGCAGCGCCTCGCTCATCCAGACGGTGGTCACCGAGTCACAGGTCCCCGTGATCGAGACCGGTGCCGGGGTCGTGCACGTCTTCCTCGACGAGTCCGCGCCCCTGGCACGGTCCGTCGACATCGTCCTCAACAGCAAGGTCCAACGGCCCAGCGTCTGCAACGCGCTCGAGACCCTGCTCGTGCACCAGGGTGCCGCCGAACGGCTCCTGCCGACGCTGGCGGACCGGCTCCGTGCGGCCGGCGTCACCCTCCGCGGTGACGACGCGACCCGGGCGATCGTGCCCGGCGTCCTCCGCGCGACCGACGTCGACTGGGCGACCGAGTCGATGGACCTCGACCTGTCGATCCGGGTGGTGCCGGACGTCGACGCGGCCATGGCGCACATCGCGAAGTGGTCGACGCACCACACCGAGTCGATCGTGACGAACGACGTCGACACCGCCGAGCGCTTCCTGCAGGCCGTCGACTCGGCCGTGGTGATGGTCAACGCGTCGACGCGGTTCACCGACGGCGGCGAGTTCGGGTTCGGCGCCGAGGTCGGCATCTCGACGCAGAAGCTGCACGCGCGGGGGCCGATGGGGCTGCCGGAACTCACCAGCACGAAGTGGGTCGTGCGCGGACAGGGTCAGATCCGCGGCTAGACTGGCCCACAGTCTTCCTCGACCGATCGGAGCACCGCACCATGACCCTCCTCGCTGAAGCCGCCGAGAACGCCTCGTCGGTCCCCGCGTTCATCTTCCCGGTCGTGGCTGCTGCGTTCTTCGCCTTCCTCGGTTTCGTCACGTGGTCCTTCCGCGACATCGCGTACCGCCACTCGAACAAGTTCGAGGCCACCCGCACCCACGAGACCGGTGTGGACGAGTACGGCCACACCAAGATCTGACGCGCCGCTCCATGCTCGAGAGCTCGGGGCGGCCCCGCATCGGTGTGATGGGCGGCACGTTCGACCCCATCCACCACGGCCACCTCGTCGCGGCGTCCGAAGTCGCCAGGTCGTTCGACCTCGACGAAGTCGTCTTCGTCCCCACCGGACAGCCCTACATGAAGTCCGGGGTCACCGATGCGGAGCACCGCTACCTGATGACGGTCATCGCGACGGCGTCGAACCCGATGTTCACCGTCAGCCGCGTGGACATCGACCGTCCTGGCCCGACCTACACGGTCGACACCCTCCAGGACCTGCACGAACAACGACCTGACGCGCAGCTCGTCTTCATCTCGGGCGCAGACGCCGTCCAGCAGATCGTCGACTGGAAAGACCACGACGGCCTGTGGGACCTGGCACACTTCGTTGCCGTCACCCGTCCCGGCCACAACCTGAGCATCACCGGGCTCCCCGAGCGTGACGTCAGTCTGCTCGAAGTCCCGGCGCTGGCGATATCCTCGACCGACTGTCGTGACCGGGTCCGACAGGGCAACCCTGTCTGGTACCTGGTTCCCGACGGTGTCGTCCAGTACATCACCAAGCACCACCTGTATCGGAGCGTTGCATGAGTCCGTCCGACGCGCAGCCGCCCCTGTCGCGGCGCCAGGCGCGCGAGCGAGAGCGCGCAGCCTCGGCCGGGGGCCAGCCCGTGACCCCGCCGCCGACCGTGGCCGCCCCCCAGCCCACCTCCGTCGACGGCGCACGCCGTCGGCCGGGTTCCCATGTCGCACCGGCGGCGCCCGGTCCCGCGCAGTCCGCCGGACCGGTCGTGCCGTCAGCACCGACCTCGTCCGCCGGCGTGCCGGACCAGCCGCCAGCCTCCGCGACGGAGATCGTGCCGGGGTCGGGCGGTCTCACCCGCCGCCAGATCCGCCAGATGCGCGCTGCCGAGGGGCAGGCCACCGGCCCGGTCCCGCTGCGCAACCCGGCACCCCAGTCGTCCGACCGCACCGTGCAGGACGTGCTCGGCACGGTCGCCGAGCTGCAGGGCGACCAGGGCGGCACGACACCGCCGACCGCTCCTGCCGGGTTCGCCGGGGCGACCGCTCCCGCGTCCCCGACGCACGAGGACGATCCCGCCGCCCCGTCGACGCCCGCTCCGGCCCCGGCATCGCTCCCGGACCCCGCGGCCGAGCCGTCGGACTGGCAGGAACCCTCCACCGAGACCACGCACCTCGAGGCAGCTGCGGTCGAGCAGGCCACCGCGGCCGACGGGTCGCCGGATGCGCTCGAACCCCTCGAGGAAGCCGCCGCACACGCCGAGGAACCCCGGCGCCACCGGTCGACCTGGGCGCCGCAGGCCGGCGACGCCCCGTCGGACGATGCCCCGTCCGTCGACGACCAGCGCGACGCGAGCACCGACCACGGCTCCGACACCGACGGTCCAGTCGAGTTGCCGGCCGGCCTACTGACGGACACCTCGGCAGTGCCGGATCCCGCCGCGGCGACGCCCGGGGTGTTCCCGCTGTCCCTCGACGAGGACGACACCAACGAGGTACCGGTCCAGCACGACGAGCGTCCCGCCTCAGCTGACGCGTCGGCGCAGCAGTCGGCTCCCGGGGTGGCCTTCATCCGCCCGCCCGAGCCGAAGCCGATGACGACCACGTTCGCCACGCCCGTCGGGCACTGGTCCACGCAGGCGCACGACTCGAACGACACCGAGGTCCACGACGAGGCGACCGGCATCCGTCGGGTCGCCGAGACGGGCTCGAACGCGATCATCCTGCCGAACTCGGCGCTGGCGGACCCCACGGGTGCGCTGAACGCGACGGGCGAGGTCATCCTGACCGGCTCGATCGACCTGCCGGCGTCCCTGTCCTCGACCGGGTCGCACCGGCCGATCGACGGCGCCGAGGTGGACCGACTGCTCGAGCAGCACGACGAGCAGCCCGAGACGGACGCCAGCCCCGTGCGGGCGAGCCGTGCGGTGTCGAGCCACACGTCGACGCGGCAGGTGGTCCTCGCGGCCGCCAAGCCGAAGGAGTCGCGGGTGCCGATGATCCTCGGCTTCACCGTCGGCGGCGTCTGTGTCGCTGCCGCCACCGTCATCGTCGTGGCGCTGGTCTCGACCAACTTCTTCGGGTCCTGACGTCCGCGTCCTCCCACTCGTGTCGGCCCCCGCGGTCGACCACCCCGCGCCGCCGTCGGTGGCGTGGCTTATGATCGTGTCCCGTCCGGTGTCCTGCCGGATGACAACCGGAAGGACTCCGTGACCGCTTCCACCCGTGCTCTGGAACTCGTGCAGGTCGCCGCCGGCGCCGCCGACGCCAAGCAGGCCGAGGACCTCGTGGCCCTCGACGTGACCGGCCCGCTGCAGCTGACCGACGTGTTCCTCCTCGCCACCGGGCGCAACGAGCGCAACGTGATGGCCATCGCCGACGAGGTCGAGGACCGCATGCTGCAGGCCGGCGCCAAGACGCTCCGCCGCGAAGGCCGGAGCGAGGGCCGCTGGGTCCTCATCGACTTCGGCGACATCGTCGTGCACGTCTTCCACGAGGAAGACCGCCAGTACTACTCGCTCGAGCGCCTCTGGTCGGACTGCCCGACCATCCCGCTCGACGTCGTCACCGCGACCACCCCGGCGGAGACCCCCGCCGACGCCTGACGCCGACGCGCCCGGGGTGCCATCGCGATTTCGCTCCCCGGGTCGGCCATGGTGTACGCTTCACTGGTGCCTCGGGGGAACCCGGGGAACGCAGCAACACCGGATCATGGGTCTGTGGCGCAGCTGGTAGCGCACCTGCATGGCATGCAGGGGGTCAGGGGTTCGAGTCCCCTCAGATCCACCCACGAAGCCCCGCTCTCCTCACGGAGGGCGGGGCTTCACTCGTTCCGGGCTGACGTGCCCACTGGCGGATGCCGTCCGTTCGCTACGCTGAGCGCATGAGCAACGACGCCCCCCTCTCCGGCACGCAGCTGTCCATCGCCGCCGCCGGGTACACCGCCGAGATCGCCACCGTGGGAGCCACGCTCCGCGCACTCCGGCAGGGGGACCGCGACCTCGTCGTCCCGTTCGAGGCAGACCAGGTCCGCCCGGTGTTCCGCGGTGCCGTCCTCGCTCCGTGGCCGAACCGCGTGGTCGACGGGCGCTACACCTTCGACGGGCAGGACCACGAGCTCGCCCTCTCCGAACCGAAGCGCTCGCACGCCCTGCACGGTCTGGTCGCGTGGGTGGACTTCGCGGTCGGAGAGCACGAAGCGGACCGGGTCACCCTGACGACCACCGTCCCCGCGCAGGAGGGCTACCCCTTCCGCGTCGTCGTGCACGTGGAGTACCGCCTCGACGCCGAGGGCCTCCACACGACGGTGACCGGCACGAACACCGGCGACCGCCCGGCTCCGTGGGGGACGGGCCCGCACCCGTACCTCTCCGCGGGCGCCGGGAGCGTCGACGACTGGACGCTGACCCTGCCCGCCGCCGAGGTGCTCGAGGTCACCGAGGACCGGCTGGTGCCGACGGAGCTCGTCCCCGTGCACGACGAGTTCGACCTCCGCACGGCGACGCTCATCGGGCCGCGGTTCATCGACCACGCCTTCACCGGCTTCGACCGCGACGCCGACGGCACTGCCGCGATCACCGTCACCGCCGCCGACGGGCACGGCGTCCGCGTGGCCTTCGGCCCGGAGTGCGGGTGGGCCCAGGTGCACACCGCCGACCACGTCGTGCCGGAGTACCACCGCTCGGGCCTCGCGGTCGAGCCGATGACCTGCGCGCCCGACGCGTTCAACGCGGGCGAGGACCGTGGCCTGGTCGTGCTCGCCCCCGGCGCCGCACACGCGGCCGCATGGACGATCGCGGCCGTCTGAGGATCGAGTCCCGTCAGGTCGACGGGGTCGACCTGACGTCCCTCGTCCGATCGGAGGAGGGCGACCTCGTCTGGTTCGACTCCGCCCTGCCCGACGGTGCGCCCGAATCGGCAGCCGGCAGGGCACGGTGGTCCGTCGTCGCCCCGTGCGACGGCCCCTTCGCCGTCCGGTTCCGCCACCAGGCCCGGTCTGCCGTCATCGACGTCTCGGTACCGGCACGATCGTGGTTCGGCATCGACCGATCGGAGGACCGTCCCGCGTTCGCCGTCCTCGACGACCTGCTCGCCGCCACCCCGCACCTCGACGAACCCCTCGCCGGTCTCGGGTTCGCGCTCGGCTGGGTCGGTTTCCTCGGCTACGAGCTCGGCCGGGAGTCCGGCGGCCCCGACCGGACCGCCGACGGCCACGCGGACGCCGACCTGCGGTTCGTCGACCGTGCCGTCGTCGTCCGGAACGACGGTGCGGCGTGGGCACTCGCCCTGGTGAGCGACGCCGAACCGGCAGCCAGCGCCGCCAACCGGGCATGGCTCGACACGGTGGCCGCCCCGGCACCGGTGGCCGACGTCGTCGACGTGCCCCCGAGCCTCCCGGGCGGGTCGGCGGCGACCGGACGCGTGTCGCGCGCCGCGTACGAGACCGCGGTCGACGCGTGCCGCGCCGAGATCCGCGAGGGGAACGCGTTCCAGGTCTGTCTCACCACCGCCTTCGCCCTGCCCACCGACGGGCAGGAGGCTCGGGTCGGTTCCGCCACGGACCCGCAGCTCGACGAGTACCTGCGGATGCGCGCGGCCGACCCGGTGCCGTTCGGGGCGTACCTGCGGCTCGGACCGCTGCGGGTGGCGAGCCGGTCGCCGGAGCGGTTCCTGCGGATCGACGCGGACGGCGGGGTGCTCGCCGAGCCGATCAAGGGGACGCGGCGACGGCTCGAGGACCCCGAGGCGGACGCGGCTGTCCGTGACGAACTGGCGGCGAGCGTCAAGGACCGCGCGGAGAACGTGATGATCGTCGACCTGTTGCGGAACGACCTGCTGCGGACGGCGACGCCCGGGTCGGTGCACGTCGATCGGCTGTGCGACGTCGAGACGTACGCGAGCGTGCACCAGATGGTGTCGACGATCGGTGCCGTGGTGCCGGAGGGGACCTCGCGGGCGGCGGTGGTGCGGGCGGCGTTCCCGCCCGGGTCCATGACCGGTGCGCCCAAGATCAGTGCGATGGCCATCTCCGACCGGTTGGAGGATGTGCCACGCGGGGTGTACTCGGGCGCGATCGGGTACTTCTCGGCGAGCGGTGCAGCGGATCTGTCGGTGGCCATCCGGACACTGGTGACGGTGGTCCGTGCGGACGGCGTGCGGTCACGGACGCTCGGAGCCGGTGGCGCGGTGACCTGGTCCTCGGTCGCGCAGGACGAGGCAGACGAGGTCGAGACGAAGACCCGCTCGGTCCTGGGGAGCGTGGGGGCGTCGGCGTCCTGGTGAACTGATCGAACGGGTGTTCGACCCGGTGTCCACGAATGTCGGACGCGATTGACATCATCGAACACATGTTCGAATATGAGGGCATGCAGACGGCGACGGCACTCCGTTCGCCCGGGGACCGCGCTGAGCGCCCCGGGCGTCGTGACGCTGCCGTCAGCGGTGCCGGCGGTGCCGCCGACCACCTCCGGGACGCCCGCGCGGCGCTCGACCGGATCACGTCGCTGCGGTCGCGGGTCAACGACATGGAGTCCACCCGCGTCGACACGGCGGGGCTCCCCACGGCGGCGGCGTTGGAGCCCCTGCTGCCCGGGGGAGCCATCCGGGTCGGCGGCACCTACGCGGTGCCCGAGTCCGTGCTGCTCGCGATGACCATGCTGCAGGCGGCCTCCGCCGCGGGGGCGTGGTGCGCGGTCGTCGGGGTGCCGTCCTTCGGGATCGAAGCCGCGGCGGCGGCCGGGATCGACCTGGAACGCCTCGTGCTCGTGCCCGACCCGGGCGACCAGTGGCTCGCCGTGACCGCGGCGATGGCCGACGTCGCGCAGATCGTCCTGACCCGTCCGCTCGGTCGGGTCGTGCCCGGTGACGTGGCGCGGTTGTCCGCCCGGCTGCGACAGCGCGGGGGTGCGCTCGTCGCCCTCGGGTCGTGGCCAGGCGCCGACGTCACGCTGCGGGTCACGTCGTCCACGTGGTCGGGGATCGGACAGGGGCACGGCCACCTGACGGAGCGTCGGGCCACGGTGACGGCGACCGGGCGTGCCGGTGCGGTGCGGCCGCTCAGTGCCGAACTGCTGCTGCCGGCGGCCGACGGCGTGGTCAGGACCGCGACGCCGATGCCGGTGGCGCTGCCCGGGGGCGGCGAGCACGGTGTGCGCGGCGACCTGCGGCCGGTGGCGGTGGCGTCGTGATCGGGCAGCAGCGCGTCCGTGTCGACGCGATCGTCCGTGGCGGCGGGGCCCTGCCCGAGCCCACACCCACCAGGACCATCGTGCTCTGGTGCCCGGACTGGCCCGTCATCGCCGCTGCCCGGGCAGCCGGAGCGCCGCCGGAGCAGCCCTTCGCGGTGGTGTCGAAGGGCCTGGTGTACGCGAGTTCGGCGTCCGCGCGGCAGCACGGGGTCGTCCGGGGGCTCCGACTGCGGGAAGCCCAGGCACGCTGCACGGACCTCGTCGTGCAGTCCTACGACGACGCCCTCGACCACCGTGCGTTCGAGCCGGTCATCCGGGCCGTGGAGGCAGCGGTGCCCGGGGTCGAGGTCCTGCGCCCCGGCACGCTCGCGCTGCGGTCCCGTGGTCCGGCGCGCTACTACGGCGGTGAACGCGCCGCGGCGGCCACGCTCGCCGGGATCGCCGCCGACCACGGTGCGCCCGGGGTCCGTGCCGGCGTCGCGGACACCCCGTTCGCGGCGGAGCAGGCTGCCAGGGCCCGTCCGGTCCGGCCGGGGGAACGGGTGCGCATCGTGCCGGTCGACGGCTCGTCCGACTTCCTGGCGCCGCTGCCGCTCGGGGTGCTGGGCGACGCCGACCTGGCGTCGGTGCTCGACCGCCTCGGGATCACCACGCTCGGGGCGTTCGCCGCACTGCGTGACGAACAGGTGCGCGACCGGTTCGGGCTCGCCGGGGCGTTCCTGCACCGGCTGGCGGGCGGTCGCGACCCGCGCGAGATCTCCGCGCGCGAGATCCCGCCGGAGCTCCGCACCGAGGCCTCCTTCGAACCGGCACTCGACCGCGCCGACCAGATCGCGTTCGCGTTCCGCCGGTCGGCCGACGACTTCGCCGCCCGGCTGCGCGCCGCTGGGCTCGTCGCGACGACCATCCGCGTGGGGATCCTCGACGAGCGGGACATCCTGCTCGAGCGCACGTGGACCCATCCCCGGTGGTTCGACGCCGCCGACGTGGTCGACCGGGTGCGCTGGCAGCTCGCCGGCGGAGTCGACCCCACCGGGCTCGAAGCGCCGGTCACGTCGGTGGTCCTCGAACCGGTCGCCGTCGACGACATGGCGAACCACGAGCGCGGGCTGTGGGGGTCGGGGCCGGACGAGCGGGTCCACCACGGGCTCGCCCGTGTGCAGGGCATGGTCGGACACGACGGCGTGGTGACCCCGCGCATCGGCGGTGGGCGCACCCTGTCCGAGCGGATGGTGCTCGTGCCGTGGGGTGACGCGCCACCCGCCGACCTCGGCGCCGTGCGGGACCGTCCCTGGCCCGGCAAGCTCCCGGGCCCGCCCCCGGCCACGGTCCTCGAGCGTCCCCGTCCCGTGGACGTCGTCACGGTCGACGGCGGCAGCGTGGACGTCGACGACCGCGGTGTGCTCTCGGGGACGCCCGGCCGGTTCCGGGCCGAGGGCGACCGCGGCGGGGGCTTCGGCGCGGTGACCGCGTGGGCCGGTCCCTGGCCGCTCGTCGTGCGCTGGTGGGACGCCGGCGGTCGGCGCCTGCACCGGCTGCAGCTCGTCGACGCCGAGGGGCGGGCCTGGTACCTGGTCCTCGCGGACCACCGCTGGTGGGCAGAGGCGGTCGCCACGTGAACAGGAGCAGCTGATGGGGTACAACAACCCACCGATCCCGTGGTCCCAGTTCGAGCGGGCGCTGTCGGACAAGCGCAGCCCGGGGACGGCGCACGAAGGTGACGGCGGGGACAGCCCGGCGTGGTCGCGCAAGCGTGCGCCGTACGAACCGTCCGAGGTCGCCCGGGGCGGCGACGCACCCACCGTGCCGTACGCGGAACTGCACGCGCACTCCACGTTCAGCTTCCTCGACGGCGCCAGCCAGCCCGAGCACCTGTTCGAGGAAGCCGCCCGGCTGCGCCTGCACGCCCTCGCACTCACCGACCACGACGGCTTCTACGGCGCTGCCCGGATGGCGGAGGTCGCCGAGGCCTACCCGACCGTCGGCACCGTGTACGGCACCGAGCTCTCCCTCGGCCTGACCGAACCGCAGAACGGGGTCCCCGACCCCGAGGGCTCCCACCTGCTGCTGCTGGCCGACGGACAGGACGGCTACCACCGGCTGGCCGGCGCCGTCACGAGCGCCCACCTGCGCGCCGGGTCTGAGAAGGGCCGCCCGCAGTACGACCTCGACGACCTCGCCCAGCGGTCCGGCGGCCACTGGCGGGTGCTGACGGGCTGCCGGAAGGGTGCCGTGCGACAGGCACTCGAACACGGCGGCGAGTCCGCGGCCGACACCGCCCTGCGCGCGTTGCTGGACCGCTTCGGGACCGGCAACGTGGTCGTCGAGCTCCTCGACCACGGCGACCCGCTCGACAGCGCCAGGAACGACGCCCTCGCCGCGTTGGCGACCGCGCATGCGCTGCCCGTCGTCGCGACCGGCAACGTGCACTACGCCACACCCGACCGCTTCCCTGTGGCGACGGCACTCGCCGCGGTGCGGGCACGGCGCAGTCTCGACGAGATCGACGGCTGGCTGCCGGCCGCCGACACCGCCCACCTGCGGTCCGGAGCCGAGATGGCCCGTCGGTTCGCGCGGTACCCGGGCGCGATCGAGCACAGCGTGACGCTCGCCGACGAACTCGGCTTCCGCCTGAAGACCGTGCAGCCCGGGCTGCCCGACATCGACGTCCCCGACGGCCACACCGCGATGTCGTGGCTGCGGGAGCTCACGTGGGACGGCGCCCGTCGCCGGTACCCGGGCAGCGCGGACGGCGTCGACCCGCACAAGCGGGAGCGCATCGAACGCGAGCTCGCGGTGATCGAGGACAAGAAGTTCCCCGGGTACTTCCTCATCGTCCGTGACATGGTCCAGTACGCCAGGGGGCGGGGGATCCTCTGCCAGGGACGCGGCTCCGCGGCGAACTCGGCGGTCTGCTACCTGCTGGAGATCACCGCGGTGGACTCGATCCGCTACGGCCTGCCGTTCGAGCGGTTCCTGTCGGCGATGCGCGACGAGGAGCCCGACATCGACGTCGACTTCGACTCGGACCGCCGGGAAGAAGTGATCCAGTACGTCTACGACAAGTACGGCCGGTACAACGCCGCGCAGGTCGCGAACGTCATCACCTACCGGCCGAAGGGCGCCGTGCGGGACATGGCCAAGGCGCTCGGCCACAGCCCCGGGCAGCAGGACGCCTGGTCCAAGCAGGTCGAACGCTGGGGGTCCGTCACCGAGAGCCAGGACCACGACATCCCGGCTGAGGTCGTCGGGTTGGCCAGCGACGTCCTCGGGTTCCCCCGACACCTCGGCATCCACTCCGGCGGCATGGTGCTCACCGACCGGCCGGTGGGGGAGGTCGTGCCGATCGAGCACGCCCGCATGGACGGCCGCACCGTGCTGCAGTGGGACAAGGACGACTGCGCGTACATGGGGCTGGTGAAGTTCGACATGCTCGGGCTCGGCATGCTCGCGGCGCTGCAGTACTCGTTCGACCTGGCGGCGGAGCACTGCGGGGAGCGCTGGGAGATGCACTCCATCCCGAAGGAGGAGCAGGGCGTCTACGACCAGCTGTGCCGGGCGGACACGATCGGGGTGTTCCAGGTCGAGTCCCGCGCGCAGATGGGCACGCTGCCTCGACTGCTCCCACGCCGGTTCTACGACCTGGTGATCGAGGTCGCGCTGGTGCGCCCCGGGCCGATCCAGGGCGGCGCGGTGCACCCGTACATCCGGCGCCGCACGGGCGAGGAACCCATCACCTACATGCACCCGTCGCTCGAGCCCGTGCTCGAACGCACCCTCGGTGTGCCGCTGTTCCAGGAGCAGCTGATGCAGATGGCGATCGCCGTCGGCAACTGCTCGGGTGACGACGCCGACCTGCTGCGGCGTGCCATGGGGTCCAAGCGCGGACACGAGAAGATCGACCGGCTGCGGGACAAGCTCTACGCGGGCATGGCGGACAACGGCATCCACGGCGCGGACGCGGACACCATCTACGCCAAGATCCAGGCGTTCGCGAACTTCGGCTTCGCGGAGAGCCACTCGATCAGCTTCGCGCTCATCGTCTACGCCAGCGCCTGGATGCGGCTGCACTACCCGGGCGCCTTCCTCGCGGCGCTGCTCCGGGCCCAGCCGATGGGGTTCTACTCACCGCAGACCCTGGTGGCCGACGCCCGCCGACACGGTGTCGAGGTGCTGCGTCCGGACATCCTGCGCTCGGCGGTCGACGCCACCCTGGAGCCCCTCGACGGACACACCGCCGGTCCGCACGGTGACGACGCCTGTCTGGCCGGCGAGCAGCCACCCGTGCTGCCGTTCGACAAGGCACGGCCCGACGACACCGCACAGCACCGGCGGGACGGTGCCTCCGCGGTCCGGCTCGGGCTGGCCGAGGTGGCCTCGCTCGGGCGGAAGAGCGCCGAGCGGATCGTCGCCGAGCTGGACGCCAACGGGCCGTTCACGGACATGTCCGACCTCGCTCGTCGGGTCGGACTGACGACGCCGCAGCTCGAGGCCCTGGCCGCCGCCGATGCGTTCGCGCCGTTCGGGGTCGACCGCCGTGGCGGCATGTGGTCAGCTGCCCAGGCCGCTGCCGAGCGTCCCGACCAGCTGCCCGACACGCAGGTCGTCGTGCAGCCGCCGCTGTTCGGACAGATGACGAGCGGCGACGTCCTCATCGCGGACATGTGGTCGACGGGCATGACGACGGACGACCACCCCGTCGGGCACCTCCGCGACCGGCTGCGGGCCAAGCGGGTGCTCAGCGTCGGGGACCTCGCCACGGCCGAGAACGGGCGGCGGATCGAGGTCGGCGGCATCGTGACGCATCGGCAGCGTCCGGCGACGGCATCGGGGATCACCTTCCTGAACGTCGAGGACGAGACCGGCCTGGTCAACGTCATCTGCAGCGTCGGGGTGTGGGGGCGGTACCGGCGAGTTGCCCGGGAGTCGCCGGCGGTCGTCGTGCGCGGGATCCTCGAGCGCTCGCAGGACGGCGTCGTGAACGTCGTGGCCGACCGCATCGAGCGCCTCCCGCTGGCGGTCAGGACGAGGTCCCGCGACTTCCAGTGAGGCGGGTGCCTCGCCGCGGTGCCGCGGTGCCGCGTGGAGCGCTGCCGCGCGGGGCGCGACGCAGGGGGCGCGAAGTGCGCCCGGGGCGCAACGCGGGAAGTGGAGCGCGAGGCGCGCCTCGGGGGCGACGCGGGGCGCGACGCGGGGGAGCGGCGCTGCGCGGGGCGCGATGTGCGACGCGGGGGCGCGGCGCCGCGCGGGGCGCGAAGTGCGCCATGGGGCGCAACGCGGGGAGCGAAGTGCGCCACGGGGCGCAACGTGGGGAGCGGCGTCGTGCGGAGCGGCGCAGCCGCGTGGACGGGCCCATCCGCCCATCTGCGCAACGCGACGCCGTACCCGCTGCGCCGGCTGCGCCGGCTGCGCCGAGGGACGTCGGCACAAGCCGGGCGGGAGGCTCCGCGCGGGCTGGCACCGAGCCTCCCGTCCGGCAGCGCGGTGCCGCACCACGAGCGGTCGCGACACCCCGCTCAGGTCCGCCGACCGGCCACAACCAGTCGGTGGGAGCGTCGCGCAGCGACGACGACCGCCCTCTCGGTGGAACGCACGCGGGGCGTCGTGACCACTCGACGCTGGCGCAAGGGGGCGGCGCAGCAGCCCGAGGATCGAGGGAGCAGGAACCGTCGGGTGCGGGCGGCGACCCGACGATTCCTGCTCCCTCGACGGGGACCGCGAGCGAGGGCGCCGCGCCGCGCTACCGTGCCGCGCTACCGCGCCGCGCTACCGCGCCGCGGGGACGCGCACGGTGACCTCGAGACCACCGGAGCGGACGTTGCGGAGGGACGCCGTGCCTCCCGCCCGTTCGGCGACGGCACGGACGATCGCGAGCCCCAGGCCGGAACCGCCCGGCAGGGGGATCGCGCCGGTCGCCGGGTCGGGAGCGGGGCGGGACTTCCGCGCCTCGTCGGGTCGGGTGAAGCGGTCGAACGCCACGGGCACGAAGGACTCGGGTACGCCGGGCCCGTCGTCGGTCACCTGGAGCTCACCGAACTCGGGTGTGCTGCGCCAGGTGACGAGCACGCCGCCGCCTCGGGGGAGTGCGGAGACGGCGTTGCCGGCGATGTTCGTCACGAGCTGCGCCATGCCACCGGCGTCGAGCCGGTACCGGGCCTCGTCGGGTGTCGGGGACGCCGCCGGCGGCTCCAGGTCGAAGTCGACCGTGATGTCCTTCGTGCTCGCGATCAACCGGACCCGGTCGACGGCGGCCATCACCTCGTCACCGAGGTCCGACCACGTCGAGAGCGCCTGCTGGTCGGTGTCGCCGGCGCGCTCGGACTCCTCGATCCGGGACAGCGTCAGCAGGTCGTTCGCCAGCCGGGACAACCGCGCGACGTTGTTCTTGGCGCGCTCGATGTGTTCGGCCAGCGCGGCGGCGTCACCGGTGTCGAGCGAGGCGAGGTCGAGCTGCGTGGTGAGGATCGCGAGCGGGGTGCGCAGCTCGTGGCTGGCGTCGGAGACCATCTGCCGTTCGCGCTCGGTCGCCTGCCGGGTCCGTGCCAGGAACGCGTTGAGCGTGACGGCGAGCGACGCCAGCTCGTCCTGCGCCGGCCCGACCGGCAGTTCGGCGCGTTCGGGCGCGACGGAGAGCCGTTCAGCCTCGCGGCGCATCCGGTTCACGGGCCGGAGGGCGGCGGTGGCGAGGATCCACGAGGCGACCCCGAACGCGACCAGGATCGCCAGCCCGGTGACCGAGAGCGTCGTGGTGAGGTCGTCGACGACGATCGCCTCGGCCTGCGCGTTGCGGGCGGCGACCACGGTCCACCGGCCGGCCTGGTTCACGGGGTGTTCGACGACGACGCGGTACTGCGACCCGGACACGTCGATGACGCTCGTGCCGGCGGCGGTCGTGGTCAGGCTGCCGAGGGCGCTCTCGACCCGGGACGGCATCGTGGACAGCACGATGTCGCCCTTCGGCGAGACGACGGCGACGAGTTGCAGGTTGCCCGGCGGCGAGAAGTCCGGGTTGCTGTCGACCTCGAGCGTGGCGACGTACGGGTCGGCGTCGGCGTCGAGCAGCGTCCTGGTGGCCGACGCGACGACGCTGACCACCTGGAACC
>Ga0265797_10008013_pt1 | contig 14244 bp, 10 predicted proteins | sample P2T30metagenome_FD_192433 | JGI IMG/M metagenome (GOLD analysis project Ga0265797, IMG submission 192433) | Plant litter microbial communities from East Loma Ridge, Irvine, California - P2 T30 | ecosystem: Environmental > Terrestrial > Plant litter > Unclassified | place: USA: California... | reverse complement strand
AACCAATACTTGCTGTCGGGGTATTGCGCGCTCCTGCAGTAGCGCCGTCCACGGTGTAAGTTCCTTGCGCCAAAAAAACCCTATACCCAAAGTGGTACCAAATGGAAAAAAGCCTGAATGGAAGGAATGATGTGGACCACAAGTACATGTGATCCTTAGAAGACGTCGTCGCCGAACATCTCACCAGCCTCACGGCAATACCTTGCCTCGCCTCTCCCGCCTGCCGTCTCACTCGCCCAGCAGACCACGGCCGCATCCAACACGGCGCCCACCACATTCTCGATCGCTCCGAGCACGGCGAAACCAATGGTACCGGCGATCAGACCGACGACGTAAGCGTACAAGCTGCCGCGGATCCCAGCATCGGTACCCGCCACCTTCAGATGGTGCGCAGTACGCACCCATCCTCCGAACCCGAGCGCGAAAGACATCACCCATCTGGTAGCCTGAAGCAACAACTTGGCAAGTCGGTATGGCATGAGAGAGCTAGCCGGGTTGCCGACGGGGCTGAAGTTGCGTGGGTTGAGCGTGTTTGTAGGACTTGTGCGAGAAACGAAGTTCAACGTGCCCAGGTTACGAGCAGAAATACCCAGAGGTTGCGAGTGAACCGCGGCGTACGTCAAGGTCAGAGGGTTCGTGAGGGTCGCGAGAGAGCTCGGGATAAGTGCAAAGGCACACATGTTGAGTAGTCCGGAGAGTCGACCAGGAAGGATGATGAGCGGCAGACGTACCAGTAGGCTTAAGAAGGTGCTCAGGCAAACGGAACCAAGCAGAGCGCCTGTAGAATGCAGGAAGCTAGCCTTGACAACTTGTTCGCTTGTGGGCTGCTGTGCCGCAAATCGGTGGAAATACCATTGGCTCACAGTGGCGGCAGTCGTGGTGCGCTGGATTCCTGCGATGACGCCGAGCGACCATAGGTATTGCAGGACGAAGAAAGCACCAAGCCACCAGCTGTTAGCGTCGATGAGGAACTTCTTCGCGCCCACAAAAGTACCAGAAAGGAAGATGCGCTCGAACATCAGCATCCAGACCCAGGTGAAGAGTACTGTGACTGCAAGAGTCCCGAAGCCCAGCACTACAAGATAAGGACTAGCAGTCAAGATCTTTGTGCTGAATTCCAGAATACCAATAGACTTTGCCAGACTGTGTCGCGATTTGATGACGCTGAAAGTCCAGAAGAGAGCAAGTAAAGCTGGTATGAACGACAACCAGCGCATTGCTCGATCTTGGAAGCTTGATCCATGGTATGCGCCTTTGTAGCTGTTGATCAGAGGGTACAAGGCGAAGGAGAAGAGGACGATAGGCACGGCGATGATCAAACCATAGACTAGGCCGCGGACGTAATGTCTGAGAAGAGAAAGCCAGATGCAAGCAACAATGATGGCGATCATGGTGTCCCAGAGTAGCATGTTGGTACTGCTGCGTAGCGCGCTGTATATCGTATCTCCCAGTGGGTGCTTCGCAGAAGGCGTCGATGTGTGGAACCAGATCAGTACGAAGCCACCGAACATTGCGAAAAGTGAGATTTGGTAGAGATTAGCCCAGAATGCATCGTGTTGCGGTGGCTCTTGAGCAGGAAGGATCACGGTCGGAGGCACGCTCTCACGGTCGGGTGATGGCGGTGAAGGCATGCCGATCAAAGCCTCCTCGTCGGTCTCATGAGGCATGAAAGAACCAGGCTTGGTGTCACGTCCAGGCGTTCTGAATGTATGGAATGGTGCTGGGCGCTCTTCGCTTTCTTGCAAGTGCGACAGGTTTGCCAGAGAGTCTGGCGGCTCTTCGTTGATGGTGCTGGCAAGATTGATATCTACTAGCCGTCCCTTACCCTTGGAGCCGGGGCTGCTGATATCAGAGTCCGGTATACTGCCTTCATGAGGCGGCAGAGTTCTTGAAGTTCGTGTCCTGCCTCTTTGCGCGCTGCTGTCTCTCTGCTGATGCTGGCGCTCATTTTCTTCCTGCAGTCTTTCGATAGCGTCATCATCCACCTCCGAGCTGTCGGTCAAGTTGCTCGGTCCAAAGTGTTGGCGACTTCGCTGCAGCGCATAGAAATCTGCGACTTCTCTTTCATGCTCGTCACCCTCGTCCTCGTCGTGGAAGTCATTTGTAGCCGAATAGAACAGCGGAGCTTGGGGATCCTGTCGCGAGAGTCGCGAAGCGAATGGGAAGCGGGATTGCGAGGCAGAAGGGTTTGCATGAGGGTTGGGCATGCCGGGTCGCTGGACGTAGCGAGAGTTGCTGACTAGTCGCCGACGATCGAGCGGATTGCGGGATTGAGCGCGTTGGTCGTCCTGTTGGGTGAAAGACAGACCAACGTTGGACTGTTGCAGGAATCGTGAGGCATCTGTCAAGAACCAAGGTCAGTCACGCGATCGCAGCTAGCCTGTGACCATCGTCCGGGTGAGAGCTAGATCACCAAGGTGCCGCAGCTGCTTGTGACAAAGAAGCAAGACTTACATTCCGAGAACATGTCGCTGGATGTGAGTGTTATGGCGCAGCGACGCGCCAAGTTCGCCTTCGAGTGTGCTCAGCTGCGGTGAGGTTCAGGTTGGGCTGGTGTAGCACGAGGTTATGCCGAGTCGAGGCACCAGCACCGGATGCAGCGAGGAATGTCCGGGGCTTAGTGATCGCAGCGGTGGCGATGGCCGTGGTGAATGTAGTGTATAGAATGGAAGAGGCGAATGTCAGAGAGGGATACCAGGGAATGGCTTGTTGGAGATGATTAGTGGGAGTCGGCGGTGGTAGGAGTGAGCAGAAGAGAAGAGTCGACTTAGGATGTGACTTGTCGGTGATAAGGCGCGTGCGTTGCGAGTGACGATACCGGTCAAGCAGGTGACAGAGTCCGGTCACATTTGACTTTCGCTTGTTCCCGTTTTCTGGGGTAGCGGCCGCAGTTGGTCTTATCGATCAAGAGTTCAAGACAGAGGTAAACGACTCGACTTATTTTTCTTAACGGTACAAGTCAGCAATAACGACAGGTGCTCGATGGAGAACAAGCCTTGTGATGTGTGTTGGAGTCAGCAGGAGTCAACTCACTCTGATCTCTGCGATGGGCTTACTGTATCGGCTAGATTCACTTGGAGATATACTTGTTCAACACGACCATTTTGCATGAGTCTATCGAAAATCGAACAACATTTGCATTACCGCTGATTACTTGGGCATCTACAGACTACAAACATGTTCATGTCATACAATCACTTGTCCGTCGATCTCCATTACATGTACCATCCATCGCGAGCAAAGCGGCAATTACCTAAGCCACTATCGGCTATCACGAATTCACGATATCTCAGGGTCCCGCTACGCGAGCACTAGGCGAGCGGCCTGGGAGAAAACACGTGGGTCTAAACTTGAACGACTCCGATTTCTAGATCTTCTCTCACACTTCTCGGACACTTCCACCTCTCATTCACATCCATCCTGACAACTCAATCGCCGTCGCAGCCTTATCATGGCTGACGCAGCAGCTCCAGCACCCGAAGCCGCGGCTGGCGGGTGGGATGCCTGGTCCATTGGAAAGAACATTGCCATCTTTGTCGGTATTCAGCTCGCCGTCAAGCAGTTCACCGGTGGTGGTGGCCAGAAAGCAGCGCCTGTGACACCAGATGTCGCCTCGAATGCTGCATCGGAGCCCGACCCTTGGAGCTCAGCACCCGTTGGCCTCACGCCTCTATGGCCCTCGAATCCGAACGTCGACGTCCGCATGTACATCTCTCCGAGCATAGTACTGTCACCTCTCAGCTCGATGCCAGCCGGTAGCTTGGTTTTGGAAGAGAGGGACTTTTCATTGTCAGGTAAAGACACCAGAGAAATTACCACCAGCATATCGGTACCAAAATCCGTCCAGAACAATGGCACCCTTTGGGCACACATCTTCGTTGGACAGACGGGTGCAGAGCTGGACCCAGCTTCCCCCAATTACGACCCTGCCACAGCATACAGGATGCTCAGGCCTTTGACACAATACCTGGGCAAGAAGAAGGTGCGCAAGACTCGCAACCTTCTGGAGGCCAAGGACACCGAGGACGAAGCGGACGACGAGCTCGAGTCTGAGCCCTCAACCGTGGCCTCATACTACCACTCCAACTTTACTCTCTCATTCATCAACAACGCTGGTCCTGCAAACTACCCCACCCTGCACCCTGCCGTCAAGCAGTTCTACATGCTGGAAGCAACCAATGCTCGCGACGAGACAGGCAAGAACGGATACTACTACCCTCTGCTTTACCACAACACCTTCTGGCAGATGAAGAAGGACATGATCGAGCTGAACAGCACGATCCCTTATGAGACCCTACCGATGAACGTCCGCATCTCCACGCTGGCCAACTGGCAGTTCAGTGTCATGGCGTCGATGGACGAAGGCATGAAAGAAACCGCTCGCAAGGCTGCGCAGGGTCAGACCACGCCTGGTGGTGGCGACGGTAGTGAGATGGAGATGTTCAAAGAGATTCTCCTCGACTCCAACATGTATCTGCTTGGCACGACCGCGATCGTCAGTGTCCTGCACATGATCTTCGAGTTGCTTGCATTCAAGAGTGATGTGGGTCACTGGCGCAAGAAGAAGGACAACGTCGGCGTGTCGGTGCGCACCATCCTCACCAACGTCGTTATGCAGGCTATCATTTTCCTATACCTCCTCGACAACAACGAGAACACCTCCTGGATGATTCTCTTCGGTCAAGGAATGGGCATTGCGATTGAGTTCTGGAAGATCACCAAGACTGTCAACGTCCGTGTCCGCGAGCCTGGTCCAAACTCCAACTTCCGCGGCATCCTTCCTTACGTCGTAGTCTTCGAGGATAAGCACAAGCTTTCTGAAACTGAGGAAAAGACCGACGAATACGACAAGATCGCCTTCAAGTACATGGGCATGATCGCCGTCCCTCTCCTTCTGGCATACGCCACCTATTCTCTGATGTACGAGACGCACAAGAGCTGGTACAGCTTCATCATTACCACTCTCGTCGGTTCCGTCTACGCTTACGGCTTCCTCATGATGGTAAGAACCAATTCTATCTGCACAAACCTTTACAAATACTAACGCCAAGTTCACAGGTCCCAAGTCTGTACATCAACTACCGTCTCAAGTCTGTTGCTCACATGCCCGGCCGCGCTATGGCCTACAAGTTCCTCAACACCTTCATCGACGACCTCTTCGCTTTCACCATCAAGATGCCCTTCCTGCACCGTCTTGCCACCCTGCGTGACGATGTCATTTTCTTCGTCTACATCTACCAGGCTTGGGCTTACAAGGTCGACCACACCCGTGTCAACGAGTTCGGCCAGGGCGGTGACGATGAGCCTGTGGAAGAGAAGGTCGCTGCCAAGCCATTGACCTCGCCGGCGGGCGCAAAAGATGTCGGAAAGGAGCCTGTAGAGGCCGTCAAGAAGGCCGAAGAGGCAGTCAGCAGTGGCAACATTACCAGTAACAAGAGTGCGGCAAAGCCTAGGAGGAGAGGTTAGGTGTTTGTCGGCGTCCATGACTGCGAGATCATGTTTGCGATGCTTGTTGTCACGAACCTGATCTAGCTTTTGGTCACAATATCACATATTTATTTTATGCAAAATCAACATTACACCAGACTATTACGACTCTGATTGCTTTCCGCCGATCTAGCATTGTACACTATGGTATTTCTGTCATCCAAGATAAGGCTTCTATGATTTGATCGTGTAGGCTCGGAAGACGCGGCATGAGTAGAGATAAGTATAGCGGTCTGACACCAATACTAGGGTACATAATGGTTAGGAAACAAAGTAGCTAATAGTTACTCCGATAGAGCTCCAGTCGCTTGACGATCAGCATTGGGGAAGCTTCTCCAACCGGCAAGTCCTTGCGATGATGAAGTGATGCACGAATAAGCTATCGCCAAGCCCACAGATGACCCGCGCCTGCCAGCCTGTCTTTTCCGACTCGCCCGGTTCATGCACATCTCTTCCTTCCTCCACGCAACCTTCCACTCGTGTGCACGAATCACCTGTGAGGAGTCGGCCGGCTATGCTGTTATCTGCCTTGCCTTGCCTCGTGTGTCTATCGGCATGTCGGCTATCAACGTGTGGCACAATGCGAGGTTGACATGACGAAACAGTCTCTGCCGTGGAAAGACTAAAGGCCGATCATGTCGCACCCGCGTGCTGCCTCGTGGTAAGCTTACGGTTTGAAATCACCTCGATTGGCAGCTCGAGACGACCCCTCTCGTCGCCATTCGTCACCTCTTACCATTGGCATCGTCCATTCACCCCCTCCCCTTCTGTGCACAACTAACCACAAGGACGAACATGGCGCCTCCACATGAAGGCATCACGTCTGATGACCAGCAGCTTGCTGCTCTGGGCAAGAAGCAGGAACTCAAGAGGAACTTTTCTCCGCTGTCTATGCTTGGCCTCGCCTTCGCCATCCTCAACTCATGGACTGCCCTTTCGGCCTCTATGGGTCTTGCATTGCCTTCTGGCGGCGCGACAAGCGTACTATGGGGCCTGGTAACGGCCGGCATCTGCAACCTTTGCCTTGCTGCTTCGCTTGCCGAGTTCTTGTCCGCCTACCCAACAGTACGTACCATCTCTCTTGGCTCATGTCTAGTACATACAGCTAACAGTATACCAGGCTGGAGGTCAGTACCACTGGGTAGCTGTGATCAGCTGGAAGTCATGGGTGCCCATTCTGAGCTGGATCACCGGCTGGATCAACGTCTTTGGCTGGATGGCCTTGACTGCAACAGCCGGTCTCCTCGGGTCGGAGCTCATTGTTGGCATCATTCCACTCTACCTACCGAATTACGTTGAGCAAAGATGGCACCAATTCCTCATCTACATTGGCTACAACCTGATCGCTTTCGTCATCAATGCCTTTGGCAACTCGATCATCCCGCTCGTCAACAAGACCGCCATCATTTGGTCCATCAGTGGTTTTGCAATCATCTCAATCACTGTTCTGGCATGTGCGACTCCGGAGTACAACTCTGCCAAACTCGTATTCACCGATTTCAGGAACGAGACCGGCTGGCCTGACGGAATCGCCTGGCTGCTAGGCTTGTTGCAAGGCGGTCTAGGATTGACCGGATTCGACGCGACTGCCCACATGATCGAAGAGATCCCGAATGCTGCCATCGAAGGCCCGAAGATCATGATCTATTGTGTCGGTATCGGTCTCACTACTGGCTTCATCTTCTTAATGTGTCTTCTCTTTGTGGCCGGCAACCTGGAAGATGTCATTGCTTCACCGTACGGTCCTCTCGGCGCAATCTTCTACAACGTAACAGGCAACAAAGCCGGGACTGTCTGTCTTACGATATTCCCACTGATTTGCCTGGTCTTTGCTGCAACCTCGATCATGACTACCAGCAGCCGGATGACTTATGGTAAGCACCATGTCCTTTCGTCACATCCCACTCATGCTAACTTTTGCCGATAGCCTTCGCTCGTGATGGTGGCTTGCCATTCTCCAGGTACTTCTCTCGCGTGCACAAGACGCTTGACGTACCGCTCGAGTCACTCTCGCTCACCCTGCTTGTTGTGGTCGTCTTCGGCTGCATCTTCCTCGGCAGTACGAGCGCTTTCAACGCCATCACTTCAGCCTCGGTCACGGCGCTTGGAGTGAGCTACGCTATCCCAATTGCGATCAACTGCATGCGTGGCCGCCGCATGCTGCCTGGAGTTCGGAATTTCAAGCTTCCTGAGGCGTTCGCTTGGTTTGCCAACCTACTCGGCATCGCTTATGTCATCGTCACGACGGTCCTCTTCGTTTTCCCGCCCGAGCTTCCGGTAACAGGAAGCAACATGAACTACTGCATTGTTGCTTTTGCAATTGTATTGCTCATCAGCGTTGTGCAGTGGTTTGTTGACGGCCGCAAGAACTACAGAGGACCGAAGATCGAAATCGACGATCACCTGCTCGTCGCAGCCCCCACCTTGGATGGCCCGCCTCCATTTACTTCAGCCATGTCGGAGGCGAGTGAGAAGGAGAAGGCGAACCTGGACAGTCTCCCAATTGTGAGCAAGGTTTAATTCCTTTCACCCAAAGGTACGCGTTTGCATCTCTCTTTTACCCAGCGTGTTGTGATGAAAGCAAATTATCGTTAAACCTTCCGACAAAAATCCATGGAGGACATATTATCCAATTGTTCCTACTGAAACGCACACCGCCCAAACTGCTTGCACTGTCGATTTCCTTTTGCAATTGATCAAAAGCTGACAATACTCGCGTCGCAGGTCTCCGCAGTCTTTGAACAGACCCTAGCATTTCGAGTACTACATGTAGTAATACAATTACCTCTTCCATATACGCTACCCATTTCACGTTCCCTTCCATGTCCCTTCCATCGTATCATGTCTTAGACAAATTTGCGGTTCTCTTGAAAGCACCATGTCTTGTCAATTACAACCTCTCCACCGAGGCCGCTGTAGGAATATTCAACACATATCTCCAACACAGACTGTTACCTCGCTGAGAACATGAGAGAAAGAGGAAACCCCACCACCAATCGAAAACACAACAACAAAAGAAAGCACATGGTCAGAAAGCAAATAATCAAGACATTACATCATAAAAGGACAAAAAAGATTCAACTCTAAGCCTCTAGCTTTGGGAGTACTCCGGCCGACCTATCTGATCGACCTCCCCAGGGACGCTAGATTTCCTTACAGGGCGCCGGTTCTCGACCTCAGCATTCCCTAGGCGTTCTACAACTGCGCTAAGTCCTTTCACACGCCTTAAGCGCTAGGCCAAGGGTGTTTGGAACCGCTTTCTGTTGTTAGAACGTGAAGCGAGTTTGTTGTCGATATATGCTTGAACGTGAGGCTTGGCGGTCGACGTCGATTCGGCGAGAGGTTGAGGTTGAGATTGTTCACTTCACTCTCATTGCTGATGCATCTGCACTGCAGTTCATCGACTGACATGACTTCATATAGGAGCCATTACTTGGAGACACTAGTCGGCCACCGCTCTCGACCAGTCCACATATCTCCGGTCTGTCGAAGTCCTTTTTGACAATGGCGTCGACAACATCGATCCTCTCCTTTCCAACTAATGTCCTACCATCGACTGCGCCCTTTCATTGTATCGGTTACCGGATGGCTTCAGCGAGTCAATGATCCTCCGCATCTCCTCCTTCTCCTCGGCCGTCAACTCGACATCCCCCGACGCAAAGTTCTCCTCCAGACGTTGCGGCTTGGTCGTGCCTGGAATCGGAATCATACCCTGCGCCATAACCCATGCCAAAGCGATCTGGGTCAAAGTGCAGCCCTTGCGCTGGGCCAACTTCTTGATCTCCTCGACGATCTTCTTGTTGTCGTAGAAGTTCTGTCCTTGGAATTTGGGGACTGCGGGGTGTGTTAGCTGGGTCTTCGTCGGATCGCAAGACTGGGGTCAGACCTACCTGTTCGGCGGAAGTCGTCGGGAGCGAAGTCATCCGGGGTCTGGTAGTCGAAGTTGTCCACGAGCCAACCGTGTCCGAGAGGACTGTAGGCTACGTAGGCAATGTCGAGTTCACGAGCGGTGTCGAGGAGGCCGTCGGTCTCGTGCAGGGTCTCGAAGGCCGAGTATTCGGCTTGGACGGCGTCAATCTTGGCGACTGTAAATGTGTTAGTGACAGGTGTATAAAATTATGGAGGTCAAGCTGTGTGAGGACATACTCGAATTGGCTTTGCGAAGCGTCTTGGCAGAGCACTCGGATAGTCCGATGTACTTTGTCTTTCCTGCTTTGCGGATAGAATCGAGGGCGGGGATTGACGACTCAATGGGAGTGTCTGCATTTAGATTCCGGGTCAGCATAATAATTGCGGATAGCATTGAGTTGACGAGGCACTCACTCGGATCGATACGGTGGAGATAGTAGAGATCGGGAGTGAACCCGAGGCGCTCGATCGTTCCTTCGATGTATGACTTGATGTGCTCCGGGGAGTTGGTGACGGTCATGTCCCCATCGAAGCATGCGATTCCACACTTGGAGGCGACTGTCGACAGAACTGGGTTAGTGTCTACCCGCGTTGATCGAAGAATCATGAACACGTGCGGAAGATCTTGTCGCGAACATTGTGTTTCCTGATGAAATCTCCCAAGAGCTTCTCGTTCACGCCGGCTTGGTAAACGACCTGCGTGATCGATCAGTACGTTTCCACAGGGCGGGTATGATGCAGCAAATTCTTACAGCAGTATCCCAGAACGTGCAGCCGAGCTCAAGTGCCTTTAGAAGCACTGGTTCAGCCTGTTCAAGGGTGAGATTGTGTCCCAGGCCAAAGCTGATGCCCATGGCTCCAAAGCCAGGGACTGGGACTTGCATGCCGCCGAATTTCTGAGTGTGGACCATGATTGCAGAGGGATGGGATGTTGTTTTGCGAGTGGTGGTAATCGAAAGTGAGGTGTTGAGATGGTTGCTTCCTAGAGAATGAGACTTGGGGGCAACGTCTTTTATGTCTCTCTGCCATTTGAGTTGTTCTCGACAAGGGTTCCATTGTCTGCCTTCTTATGTCCGTTTCCCAATCCTCTTGAAGGGTTCAGGTGTTGCTCAGTTGATGTCATATCCTCGCGAAAAGAAGAATTACTCCAATGTTGTCGGTCTTTAGGTACGTTAAGACCGTTCTGCCCTATGGCCGTCAAGTGGATGGGGTGTGCAAGTGTGGACTCTCGCGGCCGCGTCTGCGGCCGCACTGATGATCGGCCGGCTAACGCATACGATTGGCCAGATATCGCCGAGGGTAAAGACATAACCGGGATCGCAACACGCATCGATGGCCGGCCATTCTGGTCTTGCTCTGCGGGTACACCGTCACGACTCTGCACTTTATTTCGTTCATCTACTTGAATTCAACATCTCAACTCTACCCATGGTTGAAATGCCAGCTTGATCTTCCACTTACGCGCTCAAAACCATGGATTCACGTCCTTGGTCTACGTGGCCGTTGAGAGAGGCAACAACAGCCTTTGCATTCGATTTAACATGCCCAAGCTGCATTACTTCACACACTTCAAATGTAACGATACGGTGGTATTTGATTGAAGGTTGATGACTGATGGTTTCCGCTATCAAACGAGTGTGGCACATCTACTTGATGCTGATCAATATACGAGAGTAGAATCCCGATGGGCGAACGATGTCTAGTCTACACCCTGGAGTTCGCGTTGGTTGGGGCCTTGCCAACATCAGGACAAACAGGAGATGCGTTGTCTGCGAGCCTCAAATACCACATGGAAGAGTCGTTAGTAGGAGTAGAAGCACCGTCGTACAACTTGATGGTATTCGCGTTCTTCATCTCGCCAGACTTGACGCTCAAGCTGATGTTCTTGTCGGTGATGGGTGCAAGCCTGTAATTTGATTGTCAGATCGATCTTGAAGACTGTTCCCAAAGTACCTGACTCACCAGTATGCACCAGTGCCATTGCGAAGAGGAATGACGCTCCAGCGGACTCTGTCCTCCTTCGGAGAGACCGCAGATCCCACGAGGTACTCATTGATCTTTGACGTTGCTGGATGAGCAGAAATCAGCGACGGAGCAATCCTTGGGAAGTCGTTACCGAAGGCTCACCTCCGCCCGTCTAGTAGGTACCGCTCTTGACGTTCAGGATGAGGTACTCGTCTTTCCCACTCTTGCCAACACCAGCGTAGACGAAATGCCACTGAGCATTGGGGTTAGAGAACTTGGTATCGCTGTGACAAGGTAAACGTCTGAACAGCTTTGGCATTAGCGCGTGCTGATACATACTAGATCTGCACCCGTGTGTCGTCTGCTTTGTTGCCACCGGCAAGATCCAGAAGGAACTTGGGGTCGCGGTAGCTGACGATACAGTAGGTGTCGGCGCCGATGAAGTCAGACATTTTGGAAGATTCTGGAGTCCTTTGGGTTGTGTCGGTTTGTCTTGTTGGATGGGTTGGTGAGAAACCTATCCTCCGACCAGGGACATGGACACGCTCTTTACATACCTGGTCGAATGCCTCGTTCGACGATACGTGTCATGACAGCTAAGTGCACTGCGCAACCATATGAATTGTCGCTTCTCAGCTGACCTCTGCATATGTGCAATGAAAAATGCTATGGAGTGATCTCACGCCTGCCACGCTATACTGTTCACCGCCGTCGTCTTGCGTGCCCAACTCGAGATATTGCAGGGAGCATCGTGGTGAAGCTTCCATAGTACATGAATGCGTCGAGGAAGCTTCGATGCGTTATGTCGTGGTCATGGTGATCGTTCCCTGCTGTGTGACTGTGAGCATCCAATCTATGAACGACAAAATAGTGATCGTGACAAGCTTCATACGTAGGAACACTCCATCGTCGGATTGAGCATAACTGGACTCACTATCATCTTGTAGGCGTTACTCTTACTTGTTTTGTCGTAAACAGGCACAGGCGCCTACGACCAGCCTCGTGGCATAAACGCAAGGTGACACTGTATATTGCATGTCTTATACCCGCCTGGCTACGGGTACCGATAGTGCATTTTCCGCAATAGTAAAATGCGAGTCACGACAAGAAAGTCCACGAGCTGCAAGACAGCTTTGGCTCCAAGAGAGGTGCATATTGTAGGTGAGATATTGCTGCTGAAGTCCGTCCGGATTACATGCCCGCTGTACGCATACCGCAGACCCACTATGCACATGCATTATGCGGAAGACAAGGGTGCTCAGCAATATTCATTTGTTTCCCTGTCTGACTTGCAGGCCGTTCTCAATGGTCGGGAGACCCGTACATTCGGGCGTCTACAGTCATGCTCAGTTATCGATCTTTCATATTTGGACGACCGACGTATTCTCCAAAGGTCTGAATTACTCTCCGACAGCGTCACTGGACGAGCGTGAACGAGGGTTCGAGTGCAGAGCGATCCCGTCTCAACATTATCCAGGGATCTTCATGAGGATTGGTTAAAGCAGTTCATCAATCGACAGCACTTATTCAACAAACGCTTACCTTCGATCGTGTCTTTAGCAAGTCTTCAAAGATTCATGTCATTCCAGAGTCTTGGTAACATGGTCAATTCTCCGTATCCCATCGGCGGAGGTTTACTCTCCAAAGTTGTCTTCTCTCCCGTACTTCCCATGAAAAGCACCATGTTCTCGCAGGTAGTCTGGTAACGGAATGGACGCAAAGCAAGTGGGACAATATCCAGTTGAAGACGCAACGATTCCCCTTCACAGCTATTGTAAGACTTGGGAACATAAATCGATAGCCGAATCCATTCCCATGGAGTTGCACTCGAGGAAGAAGCCTGACTTTCGTCGAGGAGACATCAAACGATGCAGAGCACCGGCAACCGTTCACCGAGCTGTCGTCCCATCATCGCTGGACCGAATTGACGATAGGTCCATAGCAAGCCCGATGTCGAAGTTATAAATTCCTTTCGTCTTTGTTCCCACAAACTTTCGGCATCGTCCTGCAGACTCTCGTTTATCTCCACTCACTTGTTAGCATACAGCAAGCGCTCTCGCCTCACTCTCAAAGCTTTCGCACTTGTAGAAGAATCTCCACCCCTCAGACTCTGACGTTAGTGGATGAAAAAGAAAAGCAATCACGGACCGCAGCTCTTGTGATTTGTGTAACACAATAACCGGCTCCACCATCTTGAACCGGTGTGAACATCTCGCGTATCTCCAATCACTCAGTCTTGTGAAGAAAGCCACGTGCACTCTATCCGGTCCTAACCAACGTCAGCTGCGTCAATGGAACTTCACAGACCCCTGTAGTGAAGCAAAAAAGCTCCGTGCGTTCCTCTTTCACTTCGCAACCGTTTGCTGTTTGGCCTTGGCCTACTCACCGGCGGCTCGTTCCCTTTGACGACACTTCCTATATCTAACCTTTCTCTTCCACGATCTTGAGACCACACCACAACTACCACTACCATTTCCCACATCCACCTGTTTCCTTCCTAAAATCTTGACTCCTACAACAAGACTCCTTCAACACACAATCGTTCATCACGTCGGTCTTTCCAACGACCGAACATCTCCCCCAATAAACCAAACTAACACCAACCACACCTCGACCCTTCCCGCCTCCACAATGGCCCCAAAGAAAGCACCGAAGAAGGCCTCGTCGAAGGCACCGCAGACAGCCATCGAGCGTGCAAAGCAGAGTAAGTGACTCGCTCCTCGAAGTCCCATACAGCCACTGACCAGATCGCAGGATTCAAGCGCGCAGAAGCCAAGCTCGTCGAAGCACAGCAAGCAGAGATCGCAGCCGCAGCCGCCGCCGCCGAAGCTGGAGCCAAAGCTGCCGCCGCCGCCGCCGCCGCCGCGCCAGCGATATCAGATG
>Ga0265797_10008012_pt1 | contig 14244 bp, 16 predicted proteins | sample P2T30metagenome_FD_192433 | JGI IMG/M metagenome (GOLD analysis project Ga0265797, IMG submission 192433) | Plant litter microbial communities from East Loma Ridge, Irvine, California - P2 T30 | ecosystem: Environmental > Terrestrial > Plant litter > Unclassified | place: USA: California... | reverse complement strand
CTGCTCCTCGTGAACGGCATGGGCGGCACCCCGCTGTCCGAGCTCTACATCGCGTACCGACGCGCCGCCGAGGTCCTCTCGGACCGCGTCCACCAGGTCACGCGTAGTTTGGTCGGCGACTACGTCACGTCCCTCGAGATGCAGGGGTTCTCGCTCACCGTCACGGTGCTCGACGACGAACTCACGGCCCTCTGGGACGCCCCGGTGGAGACCCCGGCCCTGCGCTGGGGACGCTGACCGACCGCGAGAGCGACTGCGACTGCGACCGCGAGCGACCACGGCCGCTCGACCACCGGACCACGACACCGGGCCACCGGGCCCGACACACGAAGGGAACCGCATTGGCGCTCGACACCGCATGGGCCATCGACTGGGTCCGTCGCACCGCGGCGACGATCGACGAACACCGCGCCGAGCTCGTGACGCTCGACCGTGAGATCGGCGACGGCGACCACGGCGAGAACCTCGACCGCGGGTTCCGGGCCGTGCTCGAGGCCGTCGACTCGGGGTCCTTCGACACCCCGGGTGCCGTGCTCAAGACCGTCGCGACGAAGCTCATCTCGACCGTGGGCGGGGCGGCCGGCCCGCTCTTCGGCACCGCCTACCTGAAGGCGGCGCAGGCCGCCGGTGACGCGGCCGAACTCGACGCGGACACCCTGGTCGCCGTCCTCACCGCCGCCCGCGACGGTGTCGTGTCCCGCGGCAAGGCAGCGGTCGGCGACAAGACGATGGTCGACGCGTGGAGCCCCGCGGTCGACGCCGCAGCAGCGGCCGCCGGTGCCGGCGAGGACCCGAAGGCCGTGCTCACCGCGGCGGCCGACGCCGCCGCGCAGGGTGCGGCGGACACCGAGCCGCTCGTCGCCCACAAGGGCCGCGCGAGCTACCTCGGCGACCGCGCGATCGGGTACCGCGACCCCGGTGCGCAGTCGACCGCGTACATCCTGCGCGCAGCGGTGGACGCAGCGTGACCGTCGGCATCCTGGTCGTCTCGCACAGCGCGGCGATCGCGACGGGCACGGTCGAGCTGGCCCGGCAGATGGCTGCGGACGTGCCGCTCGTCGCCGCGGGCGGCACGGACGACGGTGGCATCGGCACCTCGTTCGAGGCGATCACCGCCGGCATCGAGGAACTCGCCCAGGCGGACGCCGTCGTGGTCCTGTGCGACCTCGGTTCCGCCTACCTGACGACCGACACCGCGCTCGACTTCCTGGACGACGACGTCCGTGCCCGCGTCCACGTGTCGCAGGCCCCGTTGGTCGAGGGAGCTGTGGCCGCTGCGGTCGCCGCCCAGACGGGCGGCGACGCCGACGCGGTGCTGGCCGCAGCGGCATCGGCCGCGGGTTCCGAGGCGGACGCGAGCACCGCCTCCCGTCCGTCTGGTGACCAGCCTGGAGGAACGGGGCCGGCCGACGGGACTGCCCCCGTCGACGACGCGGCCGGCTCCGCCCGCGTCAGCGCGTCGGTCGAGCTGGTGAACGAGACCGGGCTGCACGCCCGGCCCGCCGCGGAGTTCGTGAAGACGGCGGCGAAGTACGACGCGAGCGTGCACGTCAACGACGTGGACGCGAAGAGCCTGCTGGCGATCATGGCCCTGGCGCTGCCGAAGGGTGCGACGGTGTCGATCGACGCGACCGGGCAGGACGCGCAGGCAGCGGTCGACGCCCTCGTGGAACTGGTCCGGTCCGGCTTCGGCGAGTGACACCGCCGCCGGACGAGTGACAGCGCCGCCGGGGGAGACCCCGGCGGCGGTGCCCGCCCCGGTCAACGGATCGAGATCGTCCCCGCCAGGTCGAGGTCCGAGGGGCCGCCGGTGACCCCGGCGTCCGCGAGCAGGGTGGCACCGAACACGGCGCTCCAGAACGTGCGGGCGTCCCGGGCGACACCGCTCGGGCTCGTCCAGCCCAGGTCGGCGACGACGCGCTCCAGGTAGCGCTCGGACTGCCGGAACAGCACGGCGAGCAGCAGCCGCACGCGCTCACGCTGCGCCGGGTCGTCCCCGGCGGCCCCGAGCGCGCGGACCACGAGCGGGGTCGACGGCATCGCGAGGGCGGTGCGGGCGAGGACCTGCCGGAACGACTCCGCCGAGCGGGCACGGCGGCCGGCCGCCTGCAGTCGCGTGGTGTCGCGGAGGAACAGCGCGAACGCGGCGTCGAGCACCAGGCGGTCCTTCGAGCCGTAGTGGTGCGTGATCTGGTTCGGGTAGACACCCGCGGCCCGGGCGACCTCGCTGACGGTGACGCTCCGAGCGCCCGCGCTGAGCAGTCCGGCCGTGGCGGCGAGGATCTTCGCCCGTGTCGCCGCGCCGCGTGCCGTGCCGGAGCCGTCCACCGTGGTTGCCATGTCTGAATTGTACGTGGTACAACTCAACTTGTTCAACGTACAAGAGGAGGTCCCGTGGACATCGTCATCACCGGCTTCGGCGCGGTCTCACCCTTCGGCCACGGCGTCGCGCCGCTCTGGGACGCCCTGGTGGCCGGTCGCTCCGGCGTCCGCGCACTGCACCGCGACGGAGCGCTCTGGGAACAGGTGCCGATCCGGGTCGGGGCCGATGCAGCACTCGACGCCGAGGGGTCGCTCGGGCGGGTCCGCGCGAACCGTCTCGACCGCGGTCAGCAGCTGGCGCTCGTCGCCGCGGACGAGGCCTGGGCCGACGCCGGTGCCCCCGCGGTGGAGGGCGACCGCCTCGCCGTGGTGATCGGCACCGGGATCGGGGGAGTGGAGACACTCCTCGACGCCCACGACGTGCTCGGTGCGTCCGGTGCCCGGCGGGTCTCACCGCGCACGGTGCCGATGCTCATGGCGAACGGTGCCGCCGCGCAGATCAGCATCACCTACGGGGCGCGGGGCGGCGCCTACACGACGGTGTCCGCATGTGCCTCCGGTGCGGAGGCCATCGCCACCGCCGCGCGACTCATCGCCACCGGTGAGGCCGACGTCGTCATCACCGGCGGGACCGAGGCCGCGGTCACCCCGGTGACGATGGCGTCGTTCGCCCAGTCGCAGGCCCTCGCGAAGCCCGACGGCGACGACCCCACGACCCTGTCCCGTCCGTTCGACGCCGACCGCCGCGGCTTCGTCCTCGGCGAGGGCGCCGGCATCGTCGTGCTCGAGCGCGCCGACCACGCCACCGCCCGGGGGCAGCGGTCGCACGGCACGCTCGCCGGGTGGGGGATCACCTCGGACGCGCACCACATCACCGCACCGCTGGCGGACGGCAGCGAGCAGGAGCGGGCCATGCGCGCCGCGATCCGGATGGCGGGCCTCACCGGCGCCGACGTCGACCACGTGAACGCGCACGCCACCGGCACCCCGGTCGGCGACGTCGGCGAGGCGGCCGCCATCAGCCGTGCGGTGGGGACCGGAGCGCTGGTCACCGCTCCGAAGAGCGCCATCGGGCACATGTTCGGCGCTGCCGGCGCGGTCGAGGCGATCCTGACCCTGCGGGCGCTCGAGACCGGGACCGTGCCACCGACCCTGAACCTCGACCGGCTCGACCCGGCGGTGGACCTCGACGTCGTCTCCGGCACCGCCCGGACCGCGCCGCTCCGTGCCGCGTTGAACAACTCGTTCGGGTTCGGCGGTCAGAACGCGTCGCTGGTGTTCACCGCGGCGTGAGCTCCTGCAGGCCGGTGACCCGGAGCAGGTCGAGCTTCGCGGCGTCCTCGGAGCCCGGGACGACCGTGTAGACGACGATCCGCAGGTCACCGCCGGGGACGCTCAGCACGTCGCAGTCGATCTCCACCGGCCCGACGGGCGTGTGCACGACCTTGCGGCTCGCGCGGTGCTCGGCGATCCGGCCGGTCTCCCACCGGCGGGCGAACTCGGGGGACTCCCGAAGCAGCCGTTCGACCAGGTCCGCCAGGTCACGGTCCGCCGGGTAGCGCCCGTACGCCTGCCGCAGGTCGGCGGCGAGGTCGCTCGAGAACTCCTCCTGGTGCTCGTCGTCCCAGTCCACCCCGTCGCGCTCCTGCGTGAAGTGCCGCCAGACCAGGTTGCGATCGAGCCCGACGTACCGCGAGGGGTCGCCGTTCACCGCGGCCCACAACTCGTTCCAGAGCACGATGTCGTGGGTCGCCGTGAACACCGCGAGCGGCACGTCGCCGAGCCGGTCGACCAGCCGCTGCACGCCGGGCGTGATGTGCCGCGGCACGACCTGACGCGACGGCGGGGCGACGCCGGCCACCCGACACAGGTGGTCCCGCTCCTCGGACGACAGCCGGAGCGCCGTCGCGAGGGCGGCGAGCAGCTGCGGCGACGGGTTCGTCGCCCGGCCCTGCTCGAGGCGGACGACGTAGTCGACGCTCACGCCCGCCAGCGCAGCGAGCTCCTCGCGGCGGAGGCCAGGGGTCCGTCTGCCGGGGCCGGCCGGCAGGCCGACCGCCTCAGGACGCACCCGGTCACGCCAGGAACGCAACACGTTCGCGAACTCGCTCATGTCCACCATCATCGCCCCGCGCCTCCAGTCCGTCCTGGTACTGCCGGTCCCACCGTCGCACCGTGCCTGGGGGAGCCGGGCCGGCGGGGGCAGGCTGGGCGCATGACAACGACACTGATCACCGGGGCCAACCGCAGCCTCGGACTCGAGACCGCACGCCGACTGCTCGAAGCCGGCCACACCGTGTACGCCGGCATGCGCGACCCGGCCAGCGGCGACGACGCCCGCGCACTCGGCGCCCACGTCGTGCAGCTGGACGTCACCGACCAGGCCAGCATCGACGCGGCGATCGCGACCATCCCCGAGCTCGACGTCCTCGTGAACAACGCCGGGATCCTCGGCACCTCGTTCGGGGTCGACGACCTCGACGCGAGCGCCATGGCGACCGTGCTCGACACCAACGTCACCGGCATCGTCCGGGTGACCCAGGCCGCGCTGCCCCTGCTGCAACGTTCGGCGGCACCCGTCATCGTGAACGTCTCGTCGGGGGTGGGGTTCCCGCGCTGGCTGACGACACCGGGACACGACGAGTACGGGGTGCCTGCGGTGCCGTACGCGGCGTCGAAGGCGGCCGTGATCGCGTTGACCGTGCAGTACGCGAAGAACCTGCCCGGGTTCCGGGTGAACGCGAGCGACCCGGGCTACACGGCGACGGAGTTCAACGGGTTCGGCGGGCACCAGACGATCACCGAGGGCACCGACGCCACGGTCATGCTCGCGACGATCGGCACCGACGGGCCGACGGGGGAGTTCCACAACCGCGAGGGCCGCATCGAGTACTGAGGGGCAGCGCTGCGTGTGCGACCGCGCCCCGTCAGTCGTGCACGTCGGCGCCGAACCCCGGCCCGGGACGCATCATCCAGCCTTCCGGATCGGGCAGCGGGCGGAACCCGAACCGCTCGTACAGCCCGTGGGCATCCGCGGTGAACAGGGCGAAGCGCTTCAGGCCGAGCGGCTCGACCGCCCCGGTCACGCCGCGCACGAGTGCGACCCCGACGCCCCGGCCCCGGGCGTCGGGGTCCACGAACACGTCGGCGAGCCAGCCGAACGTCACGCCGTCGGTGATCACGCGCGCGTAGCCGAGCTGCTCGCCGGTCGTCGCGTCGTACACGCCGAAGTTCCGGGAGCCGGCGATGATCGCCTCCTGCGTCGCCCGGTCACGGCCGCGGGCCCAGTACGACTCCTCGCTGAGCCAGCGGTGCACGCGGTCGACGTCGAGGTCTTCGGGGTCGGCGGAGAAGCGCAGATCGGTCACGTGACGAGTCAACCGGCGGACGCGCCTGCGGCGCAACGGCCGATCGGGGTGCGGTGGACCGCTCGCGTGGTCGGGTGGTCGGGTGGTCGGGCGGCCATCGGCCTGGAGGCCCGTGGGGACCCCGGCGGACGGGTCGCCTCGGGCGGTCGGTCGCGCTGGTCCACCGTCGGGCGTCGGGCGTCCGGCGTCCGGCGTCCGGCGTCCGGCGTCCGGCGTCTGTCAGGATGGCCGCATGCGCGCCGTCCAGTACTCCCAGTTCGGCTCCGTCCCCTCGATCGTCGACCTGCCGGAACCGGTCGCACCCGACCACGGCGTCGTCGTCCGGGTGGCTGCCACCGGCGTCTGCCGCAGTGACTGGCACGCGTGGAAGGGCCACGACGACTCCGTCCGGCTGCCGCACGTGCCCGGCCACGAGTTCGCCGGCGTCGTCGCGTCGATCGGCACGGGCGTCCAGCGGTTCGCCGTCGGGGACCGGGTGACGGCACCGTTCGTGTTCGCCTGCGGGACCTGCGCCGAGTGCCTCGACGGCGCCACCCAGGTGTGCACCGCCCAGCAGCAGCCCGGGTTCGACCTGCAGGGCTCGTACGCGGACTCCCTGGTCGTCCCGCACGCCGACCTGAACCTCGTCGCGCTGCCCGACGCCGTGGACTTCGCGGTGGCGGCAGCGCTCGGCTGCCGGTTCGGCACCGCGTTCCACGCCCTGCACGCCCGAGGGCGCGTCGCCGCAGGGGAGTGGGTCGTGGTCTACGGCTGCGGCGGAGTCGGGCTCTCCGCGGTCATGGTCGCCGTGGCCACCGGCGCGCACGTCGTCGCCGTCGACGTCTCCACGGCCGCACTCGAGCGCGCCGCCGCCCTGGGCGCCGACACCGTGCTGATGGACGCCGATGCCGTCACCACGGTCCGATCCCGCACGGGTGGCGGAGCGCACGTCTCGCTCGACGCCTACGGCAGCCGTGCCACCTCCGTCGCCGCCGTGGCATCCCTGCGTCCGCGCGGCCGGCACGTGCAGGTCGGGCTGCTCCTCGACGACGAAGCCGCTCCGGCGATCCCGATGGGCCGGGTCATCGCGGACGAACTCGAACTGCTCGGCAGCCACGGCGCGGCGGTCGGGGAGTACGGCGCGATGCTCGACGCCGTCGTGGCCGGGCGGCTGCGTCCGGAGCAGACGATCGGCCGCACGATCGGCTTCGACGACCTGCCCGAGGCGCTCGTCGCGATGGACCGACCCGCGACGTCGTCGGGCATGACCGTCGCGGTGTTCTGAGGCCCGGGCCTCCCGGTCAGCCCTCGGTCTGCGTGTCCGCGCCTCGGCGGATGCGCAGCACGACCGCCGCGATGACCAGCACTACGAGGAGCCCGACGACACCGAACAGCAGCGGTTGGCCACCGTGCCCGTGCGCGTGGGTGCCGGTGCCGGTGTTCGATGCGGCTGCCGCTGCCGTGGGATCCGACTCCGGCGTGGGCGCGGCCGTCGGGCTGGTCGTGGGCGGGGGAACGGGCTGCGATGCGGCCGGTTCGACCGTCAACGCGAGCCGCCCCTCGATCGGGTGGCCGTCGGGGGAGACGTACCGCCAGACGATGGTGTGCGGGCCCGGGGAGAGCGACACCGCCTTCGACATCGAGGTGCCTTCGACGGCCACGGCCCCGGATGATTCGTCCACGCCGTCGTCGTCACGCACCTCGATGCGCAGACCGGCTTCGAGGCCGGACAGCGGCGCCTCGCTGAAGGTGAGTGTCACTCGCTCAAGATCGGCGGACACCGTGGCGCCGTCCGCCGGATCACTCGAGGTCAGTGCCGCGTGCGCCGAGGCGGGTGTCGTGCCGATCAGCACGAGGAACGCGGACAGGGCGACTGCGAGCAGGACCCGGGGTGTCACGGTTCGTGAACGGCGTCGGTCATCTCGGTGATCGTGCACGCGTCCACGCTAGGGAAGTGATGTCGAGCGTCCCGTCAGCCGAGCGGGCAGGGCAGGAACGCCTGAGTCGACATAAGCCTGAGTTGACATAAGCCTGAGTTGACATAATATGCATTATCGGCGCCCTGGAGGAGATGCTTCGTGAGCAGAAGAGGTCGAGTCCGTACTCCGGACTCGACCTCTTCTGCTCACTGGATGACGACGACGTCAGTCGGCGGGCTTCGTCGGGACGTCGTCGGCGTCGATCTCGAGCGCTGCCGGCTCGCCGCCCTGTTCCTCCAGGGTGTCCTGGTCGGTGTCGGGCTGCTCCGGCGACTCGCTCTGGGTGGTCTCTTCGGCTGGGTCAGGCTGGCTGTAGCTCATGCGCCGGACGGTACGCCCGCGTTCCTGAACAGCCGCAAGCTCGGCGCCCGAGACGCTTGCTGAGCAGCAATGGTCGAGTCCATCCGCTGGACTCGACCATTGCTGCTCACGATGCGGGCAGGACCCGGATGAACGTCAGTTGTTGATCATCTGCGTCGCGACGACCGCGCCGATGATCATGAAGATGATCGCGACGATGATGGCGATGACGCTGAGGACGATGCCGGCGAGCACCATTCCACGGCCGCCAACCGCGCGACGACGCGCGATGAAGCCGAGCACCAGGCCGATGATGCCGGCGATGAGCCCGACGATCGAGAACAGGAACGCAAAGACGACGCCGATGATGCCGAGGACGAGCGAGCCGACGGCGATTCCGTTGCCGCTGTTGGTCGCGGGCGCGTTGCCGGGGTTGGACATGGTGGAGCTCCTTCTGGTCAGGACGCCGATCCAGGCCGGGTAGCCGATCGTGAGCGTCAGTCAGAACGGTAGTCCTCACACACGGCTGGCGCCCAGATTCGCCGTCCGAGCCTGTCCCCCGGCTCAGGCTCCGACGTACGCAGCCAAGTGCTGGCCGGTCAGCGTCGACCGCGTCGCCACGAGTTCAGCGGGCGTCCCCTCGAACACGATCCGTCCACCGTCGTGCCCGGCGCCCGGCCCGAGGTCGATGATCCAGTCGGCGTGCGCCATCACGGCCTGGTGGTGCTCGATCACGACGACCGTCCGGCCGGCGTCGACGAGCCGGTCGAGCAGGCCGAGCAACTGCTCGACGTCGGCCAGGTGCAGGCCCGCGGTGGGCTCGTCGAGCACCACCACGCCGCCCCGGTCACCGAGGTGCGTCGCGAGCTTGAGCCGCTGCCGCTCTCCCCCGGACAACGTGGTGAGCGGCTGGCCGATCGTCAGGTACCCGAGCCCTACGTCGGCGAGCCGGGCGAGGATCGTGTGGGCGGCCGGCAGTGCGGACTCCCCCGCCGCGAAGAACGCCAACGCGTCGGCGACGGACATGCCGAGCACCTCGCTGATGTCCTTCCCGCCCAGGTGGTACCCGAGCACGGACTGGTCGAACCGCTTGCCGTCGCACTCGACGCAGGGGCTCGCGACGCCCGCCATCATGCCGAGGTCGGTGTACACGACACCGGCACCGTTGCACGCCGGGCAGGCGCCCTCCGAGTTGGCGCTGAACAGCGCGGGCTTGACGCCGTTGGCCTTCGCGAACGCCTTGCGGATCGGCTCGAGCAGGCCGGTGTACGTCGCCGGGTTGCTCCGCCGTGAGCCACGGATCCCGCTCTGGTCGATGGCGACCACGTCGTCGCGCCGGGCCAGCGATCCGTGGATGAGCGTGCTCTTGCCCGAGCCGGCGACGCCCGTGACGACGGTGAGCACCCCGGTCGGGACGTCCACGTCGACGTCGTGCAGGTTGTGGGCCGAGGCGCCGCGGATCGCGATCGCCCCGTCTGGACGACGCACCGCGGACTTCACGGTGACGCGGTCGTCCAGGTGCCGACCGGTCACGGTGCCGCTGGCACGCAGCCCGTCGACGGACCCCTGGTAGCAGAGCGTCCCACCGCCGGAACCGGCACCGGGTCCGAGGTCGACGACGTGGTCGGCGATCGCGATGACCTCGGGTTTGTGCTCGACGACCAGGACGGTGTTGCCCTTGTCGCGCAGCCGGACGAGCAGCTCGTTCATCCGCTCGATGTCGTGCGGGTGCAGCCCCGTGCTCGGCTCGTCGAAGACGTACGTGACGTCACTGAGCGAGGAGCCGAGGTGCTTCACCATCTTCACGCGCTGCCCCTCTCCCCCGGACAGCGTGCCGGTCGGGCGGTCGAGCGACAGGTAGCCGAGTCCGATCTCGACGAAGGACTCGAGCAGGTCGCGGAGCCCCTCGAGCAACGGCCCGACCCCCGGGTCGTCCAGACCCCGCAGCCAGGCGACGGCGTCGGTGATCTGCATCGCGCAGACGTCGGCGATGCTGCGGCCCGCGATCTTCGACGAGCGGGCGGTGTCGTTCAACCGGGTCCCGTCGCAGGCCGGACACGTCGTGAAGGTCACCGCACGGTCGACGAACGCCCGGATGTGCGGCTGCATCGCCTCGCGGTCCTTCTGCAGGAACGAGCGGCGGACCCGGTGCACGAGCCCCTCGTAGGTCATGTTGATGCCGGCGATCTTCTGCTTCGTCGGCTCGCGGTACAGGAAGTCCTGCCGCTCCTGCTCGGTGAAGTCGCGGATGGGGGTGTCCCGGTCGAAGTAGCCCGACTCGGCGTACAGCCGCACGTTCCACCCGTCGGTCCCGTACCCGGGGATCGTGAGCGCGCCGTCCTCGAGCGACTTCGTGTCGTCGAACAGCTGCGTCAGGTCGATGTCGTTCACCAGCCCGCGACCCTCGCAGTCCGCGCACATGCCACCGAGCCGCGTGAACGAGACCTTCTGGGCCTTCGCATCCGCACCCTTCTGCACCGTGATCGCTCCCCCGGCCGTCACGGTGGCGAGGTTGAACGAGAACGCGTTCGGCCCCCCGATGTGCGGCTGACCGAGTCGGCTGAACAGCACGCGCAGCATCGCGTTCGCGTCCGTGGCGGTGCCGACGGTGGAGCGCGGGTCGGCGCCGATGCGCTCCTGGTCGACGACGATCGCGGTGGTCAGGCCGTCCAGCAGGTCGACGTCCGGGCGCGCGAGCGAGGGCATGAACCCCTGCACGAACGCGCTGTAGGTCTCGTTGATCATCCGCTGCGACTCGGCGGCGACGGTGCCGAACACGAGCGAGCTCTTGCCCGAGCCGGAGACCCCGGTGAACACCGTGAGCCGCCGCTTCGGCAGGTCCACGTCGACGTCGCGCAGGTTGTTCGCGCGGGCACCGCGCACCCGGATCCGGCCGTGCCGGTCGGCAGGGTGCGCGTCGGCGCCGGTGGGGTCGTCGTCGACCGGATCGGTGTGCATGCGGGTCAGCGTACCGACGGGAGGCCCGTGGCGGGCCCGCCACGGGCCTCCCGTCCGGTCCTGGGTCGGCCGTCAGGCCGTGGTGCGGTGCTCAGGCGCCGTGCCGGCGCACCAGGTCCGGCAGCTCGGCGGGTTCGAACTCCTCGTCGGTCGCCTCGAGCTCGTCGGCGGTCCACCACCGCGAGGCGAGGATGTCGACGCGCTCGTCGTCGGTCCACTCGGCGTCGGACAGCTCGAAGCCGGGCGTGCGGACGACGTAGAACTCGGCGTGCCCGCGGTCGTGGTCGGCGAGGTCCCACTCGACCGTGAAGTCCCAGGACCACACCGGTTCGCCGGGTTCGTCGATGACGATCCCGGTCTCCTCGCGCAGCTCGCGGATCGCGGCGTCGCGGTGGGTCTCCCCCGGGTCGACCCCACCACCCGGCGTGATCCAGCGGTGGGCACCGTCCGACGAGGGCGAATTCGTGTCCATCAGGAACACGCGGCCCTCGGGGTCGAGCAGCAGGATGCGGGAGGTGCGGCGCAGGCCGGGCTTGGCGGTCACCCGCCCGACGTTAGCCGACGAAGCCGCTGACGTCGCCGACCAGCTTGGTGTGGTCGGCGGGGATCGGCTCGACGGCGGCGAGGGCGATCTCGGCCGCGAACTCGGACACGCTGTAGAGCTTGCCGACCTCCTGCCGACGACCCTCGATCGCGCCGGGGTTCAGGCGGTTCAGCAGCGTCGCGGTGATCGTGCCCTCGATCATGTCGCCGGAGACGACGACGAACTCGATGCCGGCGGCCTCGAGCTGCGGGATGAGCTCACGGAGGGCGAGTTCTCCGGCGCGCTTGCTCTTGGCGACCGGGACGTACTCGTCCATCGTCTCGGCGGTCTCGACGAAGTGCGCCTGGTGGCTCGTGACGAACACCACGCGGGACCCGGCGGGCATGTGCGGCACGGCGGTCTGCAGCATGTCGACCTGGGCGTCGCGGTTCAGGCGGAGCGCGTAGTCCTCGCCGACGCCGGACTCCATGCCGCCCGACGCGTTCAGCACGAGCAGGTCGATGCCGCCCCACTCCTGGACGACGGTGTCGACGAGGGCCTGCACGGAGGCGTGCTCGGTGAGGTCGGCTCCGACGGCCAGGGCGGAACCGCCCGCCTCGACGATCTTCTCGGCGATCTGCTCCGCGCGCTTGGCCTTGTTGCGGTAGTTCACGACGACCTTCGCACCGGCCTCGGCGAGGTACCCGACGGTGTCGGCGCCGATGCCACGGGACGAACCGGTGACGACGGCGCGCTTGTCGGTGAGGGATCCGGGGGCGAGGGGGTTGCTCACAGTCGTGTTCTCCAGGTCTGGTTCCGGCCGGTCGGGCGCACCGAGCCTACCAATCGCCTGCACGACCGTCGGACGGCCCTGATATGTTGAACGGAGTTGTACCGGCTGTCGCGACGCAGCGAGCCGCCGCGCGCGACCGAGGGAGGGAGATCGCGTGAACGGAATCGATTGGATCCAGAGCACCGTCTGGATCGGCCTGGTGTTGCTCCTGGGCGTGGTCGAGATCTTCACCCTCGACTTCATCTTCATCATGCTCGCGGCGGGTGCCGCCGGCGGGTTGATCGCCGCACTGCTCGGCGCCCCGTGGTGGCTGTCCGCCATCGTCGCCGCGGTGGCCGCACTCGTGCTGCTGTCGCTCGTCCGACCGCGACTGCTCGTCGCGCTCGGCCGCGGGGCCGACCCGCACCGCACCAACGTCGAGGGGCTCATCGGGCTCGCCGGCACGGTCGCGGTCGCCTTCACCTCCTCCAGTCCTGGTCAGGTGCGCCTGGCCAACGGCGAGACCTGGAGCGCGCGGTTCGCCGCGGGCTCCGTCGACCGCACACCGCCACTCGGCACCCCCGTGGTCGTCGAGTCGATCGAGGGGTCGACCGCGGTCGTGCGCCTCGCAGAAAGGGCCACCTCGTGACCAGCATCTCCCCGGGGACGATCGCACTGCTCGTGCTCGTCCTCGTCGTCGTCATCTTCGTGATCGTCGTCCTGGCGAAGGCGATCCGGATCGTCCCGCAGGCCACCGCGGGCGTCGTCGAACGACTCGGCAAGTACCACAAGACCCTCAACCCGGGCTTGAACCTTCTGGTGCCGTTCATCGACCGCCTGCGGCCGCTGCTCGACATGCGTGAGCAGGTCGTCTCGTTCCCGCCGCAGCCCGTGATCACCGAGGACAACCTGGTCGTCTCGATCGACACGGTCGTCTACTTCCAGGTGACCGACGCCCGTGCCGCGACGTACGAGATCGCGAACTACCTCGGCGCTGTCGAGCAGCTCACCACCACCACGCTCCGCAACGTCGTCGGTGGCCTGAACCTCGAAGAGGCCCTGACCAGCCGCGACAACATCAACGGCCAGCTCCGCGTCGTCCTCGACGAAGCCACGGGCAAGTGGGGCATCCGCGTCGGCCGAGTCGAGCTGAAGGCGATCGAGCCGCCCGTGTCCATCCAGGACGCCATGGAGCAGCAGCTCCGTGCCGAGCGCAGCCGTCGTGCCGCGATCCTGCAGGCCGAGGGCACCAAGCAGTCCCAGATCCTCGAGGCCGAGGGACAGCGACAGGCCGCGATCCTGGCCGCCGAGGGTGACGCCAAGGCACAGGTGCTCCGTGCCGAGGGTGAAGCCCAGGCCATCGCGACCGTGTTCGAGGCCATCCACACCGGCGACCCGGACGAGAAGCTGCTGTCCTACCAGTACCTGCAGACCCTGCCCAAGATCGCCGAGGGCACCTCGAACAAGCTCTGGATGATCCCGAGCGAGTTCACCGAGGCACTGTCCGGCATCGCGAAGGGCTTCAGTGCCAGCCGCGGTGGCGGCGCCGGTCCGGTCGCCGGCGGCGCCGGTGGCACGGACTTCCTGTCCCGCATCTCGAAGCTCGCGAACGAGAGCCTGGCGAACACCGCAGCCGCGGACACCACCATGCCGCGTGCGGACGCCACCGCCGCGGACATCGTCCCCGAGTCCGACCTCGACGCGCGTCTGGCCGAGTCGAACCGCAGTGTCGATGCGCACCTCGCGGCCGCCGACGACGCGACCGCTGAGCAGGTCGGGGACACTCCGCCCACGCCGGGCGACGACGCCTCCGGTCACCGCACCAGCGACGGCTCCGGTCGGCGCTGACGGTCCCGCACCAACGAACGACGACGCCCGCCCCGGGGAACCGGGGCGGGCGTCGTCGTGTGTTCGGTGGTGTCAGGCGCCGCGTCGTGCGCGGAGGACCTGCAGGCGCTCTTCGAGGAGCTCCTCGAGTTCCTCGCGCGAGCGGCGCTCGAGCAGCATGTCCCAGTGGGTGCGGGGTGCCTTCACGTCCTCTTC
>Ga0265797_10008011_pt1 | contig 14245 bp, 6 predicted proteins | sample P2T30metagenome_FD_192433 | JGI IMG/M metagenome (GOLD analysis project Ga0265797, IMG submission 192433) | Plant litter microbial communities from East Loma Ridge, Irvine, California - P2 T30 | ecosystem: Environmental > Terrestrial > Plant litter > Unclassified | place: USA: California... | reverse complement strand
GGAACTTGCATCTATGCTTAGCACCGTCATGGGAAATTCCACAACTACTGTGCCAATTTACCCTCCTGCCATTGTTACTGGACGCCCTGCAATGGATGGTGTCACGGCCTACTCGACGTACATCTCTGACGGCCAGACCTTCTCGACTGGCTCCGTCTTCTCTACATATTTCTCTGGCAACGGCAGTTGGTACTACTCTTACTTCTCCGCTTGGTCTCTTGCTTGGACCGACGCACAGACTGTCTACGCTGCGGGTGAGACGACAGTACCTGTCGTCGTCAATAACACTGGCGTCACCGAAGATCACAACGGCGCCAATGGCGAATACAGCGTGATCACCACATCCAACACCACCACAATCACGTACCAGGCCAACCAGACCATCTATGATACTACAGAGCTCATCGGTAACAACACTTACGACGCTAATGGCACGCAAATTTTCGCGACTACTACTACCTCCTTCTACACATACACCCTGGCAGCCGAAGGCGCAAACGGTGGCACCGGAGGTGGCGATGCAGGCGTTATCACTTCAACAGCAGTCTCTCAGTTCTCTACTCAGAGCGTCGTCTACAGCTCTGGCGCCACTGGTGGATCATTTGGGGGCCAAGGCTCTGGTGGTCAAGTCGTGCAAACCCCGGGTCCTACTCTTACTTCCACGTCCGCTTTCAGCACTCAGACTGTCCTTTTGAGCTCTGGCGGCCTAGCTGGCGGCGAAGGAAGCCAAGGTGGCGGAGCAGCTGGCTCAACTGTACCAGAGGTTGGCGTCACTTCCACGGTCACGTCCGCCTTCAGCACCCAGATTGTCATCAGCAGCGCCGGCAACACAGCAGGCGGTCAAGGTGGAGAGGGCAGCGGGGGTGAAGGCTCCGTGGTGCCAGTTACTATCGGAAGCTCTGTTATCCTTGTCACGGGCGGTACAGCTTTCAGTACGGGTTATGTGATCTCCGGTGGAAGCCAGGTCAACGGCACTTCAGGAGCCACTGGCGCCTTTGGATCTGGCGCTATCGAGACACCCGTTCCGATCACAAGTACAATCACCGATATCACGGTCATCCTCAGCACGGGGGGCACTGGTGGCTTCTTCAGTACCGCTGGTCAAGGCTCTGGAGCTGGTGGTGAGACATCTGGTGCGACAAGCACTGGTGGTGCCGGCTTCTCCAATTCGCAGAGGCCACGATCTGGCACAGAGTCAGTCTCAACATCGTTCCCAGCGACCGAAGCTTTGCCATCAGAGACCGGTCCAGCGCCATATCCGCCTGATACGACTGTCTCCAGCGGTATTATCACGTCGCTGAATTTTTCGCTTCCTGCACCCACCGGCACTACCTCCGGTTCTTTCAGTAATTCTGGAAGACCTCGCTCTGGCACCGAGAGTCTGACATCTGACTTCGGTACTGGCCTAGTACCTTACCCACCGCTTTCTACTGGTCCAACAAGCAGTGGAGTGCTCCCACCTTCCAACTCTTCTTTACCAGCATCGACAGGCACTTCTCCGGTTTCATTCTCATTCTCTAACTCTGAGGGCCCTCGATCTGGCACCACAAGCATTCCTCCGGTCTCACTGCCCTCGCCTATTACAGTGGAATACCCTTCAAGCTCTGGCCCGGTCCCCTACCCGCCTATCATTCAGACTCTGAGCTTCCCATCGGGTACTGGCCCAATTCCATACCCGCCTCTTTCTACTGGTCCGGTAGGCACTGGTCCCGTGCCCTTGCCACCGCTCTCGTCTGCTCCTAGTGCTTCCATACCTACATACAACTCTTCGCTGCCCGTGCCCACAGGGACATCGCCACCTACGAATGTGACTCTACCTGTTCCCACTGGGCTGTCCTCATCCACGGGCTCGTTTAGCAACACCAACAGGCCGCCGTCAGGCACTGAGAGCACGAGCACTCAGAGCGTCACTAGTCGCCCACCAGTTATACAGACTCTTCCGTACGGGCCCTTCCCTACCCCATCGAACACTGGTTCATCCATCGCGCTGAGTACAGGCGGTCCATTCAACACAACCTTCCCGCCTTTCCCGACCGGCACTGCGCCTCCAGCAACATCATGCCCTTCTCAAACCATCAGCACAACCACTTACTGGGCTACCACAACACTTCTCGGTTGCTTCGCTCAGTGTCCTCCTGGCGGTAGCGGTAGCTACGATGGAGGCTTCGGAGATGGTAAATACCAGGGTCCCCAGTCATTCGGTCCACCCGCAGCTATCTTCGCTCCCACACTCAGTGGCGAGCCAAACCCGCCATCGACCTCTCCCGCCGAGACTAGTGGCTAGCCGCGCACCGCATATCACGACTTTACGACAACACAAAGATGAAATTTAGAGCGTTCTTTTGAGATGCGGTTGGCAGATTGTGCAGGACATAATGCATGCAGGTCCATGTTTTCTATCACTATCGGCGTTCATAGACTATAACGAAACTTACTCCAACACACAAACGTTCCACTATCTCAACGTCCGGTTCTGTCACCTGGATCTTCTCGCATCTCTGCCCTTTTCGTGGCTGATTGGTTGATGATGATTCAGATCCAGATATCCGCTAGCAGCATGATCTCAGCACAAGTATGCTTAGTACTCATCAGACTCTGCGATTGGGTCGGTGTTATACAAGTATTCGAGCCAAAGTGAATTCGTCCCAAATTCGATCGACCCCAACCCGAACCCTACGTAGGATCCATCTCTCTCGAGCTCATCACACTGGAGCCGTCTATAGCAGTGTAGACAATATGCAACTCCGAGCAGTACAGTATCATCTACTTATGGGTATCATATGGTGTGGCGGGATCACCATAGTTGATATACACGTTGTATTTGTCATTTTAACATTGAACAGGTCGGCTTCGAAATCTGGAATCACAGATTCATGGTTCTGCGCCGCAACATCTCATCATAATGATAAGCACACCAAGTAGAACATCCTTAACATGCAATATCCAGAGGATTATACCCCACGCTTCTCGCCATCCGAAACAGACGGTATACACATCAAATGCGTGACCTTGTCGCCTCCGTAACTCTAGCCATTCAGATGCGACATTTGGCGCCGTAGCCAAAAGCCCCTGAAATTGGATTGGCTGGCTTCAACATCCACCCTTTCCACTAGACTCACGGAGAGGAAAAGGAACTGATCGCAAAAGTAAGAAGCGTGTACGTTCATGAAATCGTATCAAATTATCTGAAACCGGGTCCGCGACCAGACCACCTGCATGAGCGGTGGCCCCCACAGTGGCCCAAAACCCAACACCATCCAAAACCTTAGACTGACTGAGAGTAAAGAAAATCGACACTAGTTCGTAGCCACTGGACATCAGTGCTTTCAAGTTCGAAGTTGAGCAAATTCTTCGATGATTCGCAAGAAGAAAAGTTCATCCACGGCGAGAGTTACCCACTCGGCTGTAACGGTCGTGCTTCTCAGACTTCAGCAGGTTGATCTCGTTTTCAAGCGCCTTGATGTCGCCAATGGCTTTCTCGATCGACGCCTGGTAGCGGCGAGGCTCCTTGCGCCAGCGGTTGTAGTCGTCGACGTGCTTAGCTCTGCGGCGTTCCTTGGCTTCGATCTTGAGGCACAGCTTGCACTTGTCCTGGAGTGGTTGGGCTTGCCAGACCATCTTCATGCCGCATGTCTCGCCTGTGCGGTACTCGGCCTGGCAATGCTGCTTGAAGTTGCCCCACTTCCAGTCGCGGCATTGGTAGACGTATTGCTCGTAGAAGCACATGATGATGGGTGGAATCTGGGCGGTGTGTCAGTTAGTGCTAGCCGTGGGGGTAATGAGTGATCTCCATACTGGTTGCGTGGGGTGACAAGCTGTTGTGGAGGTAAATTGATTGGGATGTGAAGCCTCTGTTGATGTCAAGTCAGCCATCGAACGTCTTGATGTCTTGATGTGTGACGACGGTGCCTGGTCATAGCCTCGCCCTTTCGTAGACTTTGCCGTGGGGATCGATGTCGACTGATGGTCGATCATCGAGTGGAAGACATACAAGTGTGTAGGATCTGAGGAGCGGTTTTTGTGGAGGCTCAATGGCTTGAAGAGGCTGTTGCTGCTGATGTTGCTTCTGATGATGGGAGAAGAGAAGACAGTTCGTCCATGACTCCTGACTGATATTTATACCATTTCCTAGGACCTCCTGCCCTCATGCCAACGCATCGTCAACAATCAGCTCCATCCCATCCACGCGTCCGTCGGCCCACCCTCCACTCCAGTCCACCGATACCTCGCGTGCATCGAGCCAACAGGACGTTGCGGAGACAACGGTACCCTCCGTTTCGAGCTTAGATTACCATCGACGGCAGATGCAATGCCACCCAAGCGTCGCCGGCGACGCCTAGCCCGCACCCTTGATATTGATCCTGGCGCGATCAACGTCTTCGTGGCTGCGTCTCCGCCTATTGTTGCTGACCCTGAGTGTACGTGCTGATATGCTTGCTCCTCTTCCTCGATCCACCGAGCCGGTCTAGCTTGCTGACTTGAGTTCGATGGTGTGGGACGGCGGAGGTATATTGAGGTAGAGGTGAAGTGAAGCTCAAGTCACGTGCCAGCTCTGTACTGCGTATGCACGGCTCATGTATCCTTCCAAAAGCAGTGAATGCTATTGGGCATCCCGGAGGCTCGTTTCGTGCTTCAAGAAATTGTTAGGAAACCATTGACACGTCCGACTTCGGCCAACAGCGTGATAGACTGCACCCATCTAACAACATGTGCTAGCCTGAGGCACATCTTTGCAAGTGGCAAGATGATCTCTTAGTAGGCTACCGCGAGTTGCATACAACCCCTGCGAGTATTCGGCGATGTGCGTCCGATGTTGACACGAGCGACGATGAGCATCGCGTATAGTTTCGATCGTTCGGCCATCGACATTACCGAACCATTGGCAAAGACTCCCTAGTCCACACCAGGCGACAGGGCAGCCGGAAGGCTCATGCCGTGAGCAGATGGCACCATGGCCATGTCCAGCATAGTTCAGAGTCTTGCCCGCCAGTGAACATGCCGGCGAGATGCAGAGACAGGCATGTCAGACCACCCGTAGGGTCGAGACGGTCCATCATTGGGGTCGGTAGAGTGTGCTCGTGCAGACGGGACGCGTGGAACTGCCCGCTCATTTTCGCTCATGTGACAGTCTCCCGTCTGTGGCTACTGCAGTACGCCGTGGAAGGGTCGATTCAACCACTGGATCGCCCGCATGCCATGCACGAGTGGTTAGGTCAACGGGGATACGAACAGGCCCGAGGAAGAGACGCAGCCTGGGCAAGCCCCTTCCGGCAGGATCCTTCTCGGTCTCGATAGATGACTGCGCTAGATTTGTCCTGGCCTTCTCCGCTCTGTGACGTGGCAGACGTAGTATGGTGGGCTGGAAAAAGCCTATCTGTACGTTCAAATGGAAGAGGGTCAGCACGTTAGCCCTCAAAGCGTGTGTACACACCAAAACCGCCCACATTAGCTCGGTTTCCCTGCTGATACCGCCTTCCACTCACCGGTCTGCTTTCATGCTCTCTGATTCGACTTGAGAGGACTTCTGGAAGGTTTCAAGATGCTGCGGACCACGTGGGGTGGGATCATGAAGTTACGCCAAACGCTTTCAACGGCGAACGGACATATATGCACGACACCTTGACCAAGCAACTCAGACGAGCTCGGGAACAACCACACTAGGCATGTCAAGCTGCGTCTCGCGACCCTCTCGACGGCAAACAGAGCATTGCTCAGCCATTGAGGTTCGATCGCCTAAATTGCGGTGCATGTGTAGTTTCAAAGAGGCTGGGAGATTGGCGCACTGACGTCGCCTGCGCGAGCGTAGCATCAGCAGGCGCGGCGGCTGCAATGGGTACTTTGAGCGTCATAACTGCGCAGCAAAGGGTCGCTGACAATTCCTGTATGGCACCGGCACTCAAATCTGACGGCTGCAAATGTGAAAGAGTCCCTCCGCGCACTTTGTTGCGGTGTTTTGTTTTGTGACGCTGGAAGCTGCGCTTTAGCTGACGTCGAATTTTACCTCCTGCAAGTGCGTGCCAGCACCTGTGCTCACGGTCATGTGAATGTCGGGCGACGCTGGGTCACGGCAAACGAACGGGCCTTGCTCCGCCCACACATCAAGTGCATGTCTGCTGAGGGCAGAGAGGTGCGAGCTGGTGGAGCCACGCTCGAGGGTCTATTGGTGCGCTGGCGCGCCGATATGCAGCCAAAAGAGTTTAGTTTGTCAAAGGCGGAGCTCGTGCATTGGTTCAGCCTGTGTTCCCGTGCTGTACAAGGTACCGGGCTCGCACGTGTGCGTGCAGCACTCTGCTACGCATGTTTCGCACTGATCCAGAGAGGCGGGTGGGCGAAGTAGGTAGTCTCGTCAAGGGTGCTCGGATGGCGGCTGCTCGCATGTTTGCCTCTCCTTCCATCGTATCTGCATGTGTGTTGTGAGGAGCTTGGCAGACTAGACCTCAGAAAGCCCGAAGTGTCGTGTTTAGCAGCTTGACTACTGCCCAGTGCTTCCCGATAGCCGGTGTAATGTGGATGCGACGATACCTCCGTAGTATCGAGTCCCTCATCTCTTCGCGCCGCTAGAGCACTGTAATCCTGAGTGGCAGAAAGCATTGAGGTCCATTGGGTACGCAGGGTTAGCTATCGGGCGGCTCCGTATATCTCTAGCGCTCATGCTAAAAACACATCATATCGAAACGGTGTCGAAACACTTGTGTGTCGACCAAAAGACGTCCTGCACTGTGTCAAAGCGCCTCGCTCTTAGTCTGAGCGCTGTGGCGCCAAACTCTCACACATGGCATTCCGGCGCTTGCACTGGTTGCCGGGGGCTGGAGGTGCTCCACAGTCGTGACGTGACCTCCACGTTCACCGACTTCACGAGTTCATCCTCCACGGTCTGCTTTCATAATATTCCCGGCTTCTTCAGCCTTGAGCGCACAGACAACGGTCGCGATGTCGGTCCAGATCATATCGAACTTCGTGTCCCTGCCTGCGGAATTGCTGCTTCGGATTCTGTACTTTGTGGATGTGCCAGACCTGTTGGCAACTTCCCGAGTAGGCAAGCAACAAACATGCAGTCGCGTGATGCAACTAACGCAGCATAGACATGCCGCCATCTTCGCATGCTCTCACTTGATCCCCTACTACATCGCATACGGCTCAAGTATTCTCACGAGCGCGTGGAGTACCTGTTTCCGCGGAGACCATTGATACAGACGATTTCGCCGCCAGTCGCTGGTATCTACTTGACGCGTACTCATATCGCAGCTCGCCGACTACACTGGTCTCTTGTCAGCATACGTCTGAGTCGTTGTCTCTCGCGCCGCCCCAAGCTCGACTCCTTAGTCTCTGCCAACATACTGCCGAAGGAATGCTGCAAGATCGACCGGCACTCGGGCAATTTCGTGTGGGGTATTGGTGTTGCCGGGCCACTGGTACAGAGTAGGCGTCGCTTAGAACGGGAAAGACTGAAAGAAGGTTTGCGCGTACGGCTAGAGAAGAAGGCCAACGCTATTCGGGAAAGACGGAGGGACGGTGCAGGAGTCGGCATCCTAATCTGGCGCTTTAGTAAGAGGCTCAAGCTGGGAAGCGGAATTGAGAAGCGTACTATCACTGGTGGGGACGAGGCCCCCAGGAAAGAGAAGGTGGGTGGCCTCAGACGATTTTGGGAAGGTCTTGGTGGCGCTAGCAATCCTGACGGCTGACCGAAGGCGTGGTATCCAAAACGCCAGTGTCGTCTTGAGTGTAGCCAGTTCAGGTCTGCCTCGTAAAGATCGTCATGTTCCGCACAGATGATGAGGTTGGTGGCAGCGCGCCATAAGGCTCTGATCGTAGGCAACATGAGCAGTGTGCCTGGAGGCTGTCACGCATGTCTCTGATGGCCGCGTTCACGGCCCGTGAGACGTGCTTCTAGATCCCGATGGAGGCAGATCATGATGAACGTCCTCTTCGCGCGACGATTCTGGTTGTACTGGGAAGCGCCTTGATTTACAACTGACGATGGTCATCAGATGGCGGCGGTAACAGCGCAAGTCAGCAAGACGACGGACGAGGAAGGCGCGGAAGAGTAGGTAGTCAAGACAAACTTACTTCAACGTCACTTCGTCATCAACCTCACTGCAACTCTTGCCAGCTTGACCGCAACAGTAATAACAAAGATAGAGTGATAGGTTGTATGGCTATTGCACTCTATTGTACATGCTCCTTGAGGCTGCGGCGTACTCGCGCCATAATGTGCAAGCCCAGATCCCATTGCCCTGTCAAACGCCTATTCGCCCGCTTGTGTCGCCACACCCATTTCGTCTCATCATAAATCATCCAAACGCCTCTAGCAGGGCAAATGCCTCAAATCTAAGCAAGGTCGTTTGCAGAAGCGGGCTTGCGAGCAACGCCATTGCTCTCACCTGGCTTCTTGTCCTTGCCTTTTCCGCTACCACCAGCGCTCGCAGCGCCGTCCTCGTCGTACAAATTGTTGGCTTCGATGTACTGTACAACAGGCTCGGGGACAAGATAGCGGATTGACATGTCTCTACGACGGAAGAGGCGAATCTTGGTGGACGAGATGTCGTTTTGAACAAGCTGCTGGATGACCCAGATGTTGTCCTTCCACTGCTGTAATGAAGACAGAGCTTCGTCGATGTCTGTGCCCATGCGCTATAAATTCTGTTAGCGTCGGATCTGGTACAAACTCGTAATATATCAGCTTACCTCAACGATGAACGCTCCAAAGTTCTTCAGAATGTAGTCGATATCCTTCGGCGCCCAGACGCCAGGCGTGCTCATTGTCTGGATCAGATCTGCACCCGCCAACAAGGCAATTCTGCACTTCTTCCTTCCGTTAGGTGTCTCCACGCCATCCAGTACGCCGTTGATCTCGTGTTCAAAGTGGTCTAGCACCTTGGCAGTCTCCAAGTACTCTCCGTGAAGTGCCTCCCAAGGATCAACAGATATCCAGCTGCTCTGTCCGACAGCAGATGAGCACATGTTGATTCGGTGCTCCGCCTTGACCAGTCCCGTCTTCTTGTATGCGTCGCCGACACAGGAGAGGTACGCGCCGACGACCTCAAAGTTGGAATTGAAACGCGCGTAGTCTGCGGCCATCTCGAACATGCGCAAGTGCAAGAAGGTGATAGGCGAGAAAGAGCCACAAGCAATCAGGACCAGAGGGGTGCGTTCGCTATCTTCGATTCTACGCCTGAGGCGGCTCGTTGGGAACTCGTACTCATCCATAGTCATATCACCGCGGACGTCGTCGGACATTGTTGCAGAGATGGGTTGAGGTTTGGGGTTCAAAGGTAGGAGGTTCCGCAGGACTGGTTTATCGGAGTGGTGAAGCCTAGAAGGTGCTGAAACGTGGCCTAGGCCCTTGAATGTAGGAAAACAAGTTCTGAATGTCCGCCTGAAAGGATGCGACGTGCGACAGGGCTGCGCAAGGCGTCCGACTGCCGGTATCGGGCGGAAAGGCAGCGTGGCGGTGCTGTAGGACTATGTAGGCAGCAGGTCGAGCTTGTTGAGGTCGGTGGTGAGATTGGATATGGGACTGCAAGTTGGCGGACGTGAGCACAGTAGCCGGATATTACAAACAAACCCCTGCAGGGCGGCGGATGTCACGGACGGATGTTGCTTTTGGAGCGCAGAGCGGAGTCAGAGAGGGTCTTTGGCTTTGCGTGCTTGAGATGCCGCGGGGCGGAGCTCGCAATTAGCGATAAGAAGATCACGTGAGCCTGTGTACCATTATGGTAGTTGTGTGAAAGGACGCGCATGCAAAGGCCGACAATGCCAACGCCAACTGAGGCTGTGTTCAATACAACCCAAACAGCACCTTTTTCGAGGAATACAGCAGATATGAATCGTGCATCCGGCATTAATAATCTGGCCGCAGGAACGATCGAGTGCGGGGCTCTGCTCTCCACGTCATTGTGCTTCTGAAGAGGCAATGCGATGGACAAAAGGCGCCCAATGCCATTTATGAGCAGAAGAACCCACTAACAGACTCATGTTCAAATCCGCTACAACAGGAATAAGTCGTCTTTCCAGCCTTTTCACCCAGCTATCAAAACCTCGAGCCTTCACAAGCTCTCGCACCGCAGCCGCCAAAATGACCGACCCATCCAAGTACAAGTTCAACCATTCTATGCTGAGGGTGAAGGACCCGAAAGCTAGTCTGGCATTCTACAAGCACCTTGGCATGTCAGTGGTCGAGGAGAAGAAGTTCCCCGACAACAAGTTCGACCTCTACTTCCTCGCCTACGACTCGCCCAAGGCCGCCTCGCACGGCAACCACTGGAGCGACCGCGAGGGCATCATCGAGCTCACCCACAACTACGGCACTGAGGATGACCCCAACTACAAGGTTGCTAACGGCAACAAGGAGCCCGGCAAGGGCTTCGGCCACGTCTGCATCAGTGTCGACAACATCCAGGCTGCATGCAAGCGTATTGGTGATGCGGGCTACAAGTTCCAGAAGAGACTCGAGGATGGCAGGATGAGGAGCATTGCGTTCGCGCTTGACCCTGATGAGTACTGGGTGGAGATCATTGCACAAAACCCGGTCAGCGAGACCGAGAACGTGACTACCACCGACGTGAACACCTACCGCATGAACCACACCATGATCCGCGTCAAGGACAAGGACGTCTCAGTCAAGTTCTACGAGGAGGTCATGGGAATGAACCTCAAGCGCGTTTCCGAGAACAAGGATGCTCAGTTCAACCTGTACTTCCTCGGCTACGGCGCGCCTGCTCCCGAGCAGAGCGCTAACGGCGTGAACCCGGTTGCTGACCGCGAGGGCCTGCTGGAGCTGACCTGGAACTACGGCACCGAGAAGGAGGAGGGCCAGGTCTACCACAACGGCAACACTGAGCCTCAAGGCTTCGGTCACATCTGTGTCTCCGTCGACAACCTCGAGGAAGCTTGCAAAAGGTTCGAAGAGAAGGGCGTGGAGTGGAAGAAGAGGTTGACAGACGGCAGGATGAAGAATGTTGCATTCGTCCTTGGTGAGTTGACCCATACAAAGTTTGACTTTCGTACGTGTATACTGACCTTTCTACAGACCCTGATAACTACTGGATCGAGGTGATTCAGAACGAGGCGCATGGCAAGCCCCCTGGCGACTACTGAGAAGCCACGCGAGCATGCCTGACTAATATAGTACAATAACGTCATCATGTACACACCAACCAACTCTCATGACATGACGATGAATGTATGAAAATGATGCCGTGCTTGCTGGTGATAGCAATGGTTCTTCGACCTCTTCCTTTGACGTGCTATGTACCATGCAAAATGCTCATGAATGCATCCAAGCGCAGCAATGCATCTCTCCATGCCCGCCATAAGTTCTCAAAAGAACGCAGCAATTCCCAGAGACGCCACAGTCAAAACAGCTGCCAAAACACTCGCTCCAAATCCTCCATTGGCACTGCCATCAAACGGTGCAGACTGGTTGCTTGTACCGTTCGTGCCGTTTCCTCCACCATTTCTGAATGCGGCTTGTTTCGTCACAACAGGATATTGGTAGCTTCCATCTAGCAAAGCCTCTTCGGCTCCGTACCACCTTAGCAAGGCACTCATATTGCCACCTCCAACCGGACCCGGTAGCCAATTACTTGTCCAATTCGCTGGTGGCGTCATATCAGCCGGCTGTACCAAGATCTGGAACACATCGTCTTCGCTTCCGTCATTGCCGTAGACTCGAGCGCCTGAAGCGTAGGTGATGTTGCTCCTGTCACCAAGCGCATATACGCTTTGTGGCGTGTCGATGAAGTAGTCGTCAGCACCATATACGGTGAGGCTCCAAAACCCTGCGGCTTTGAGTGGAGGCTTGCCAGAGAATGTGTAGATGTAGCTTTCGTCAGAGCCTAAGTTGAGGTTTGCGGCGCCCGCAAGGGCACTTTGTTCGCCAGTTGAGTTGCTCCAGCTGGGATAGACTGCGTTCGGCGCTTCGAGCATGAGGTAGCCAGATGAGGCGATTGCAGCTCGTATGCCATAGTTTGTGCCAAAGTCGCCCGTCTTGTTGCTCTGCAGTGTCGACCAGCCGTTGTTCAGAAGGGTCAAAGAGGATCTCGTATCAGCTGCTGCTCCTTTCAAAGCAGATGTGTTGGCAGCAGAGATGTCTGCGTCGGTCGAGCCGTAGGTGCCACTGGTAATGCCTGCCGCAGCGAGATTGGCGTCAACGCGATCGGTGTCTGCGGTGTCTTCTGGTGGGTTGGATGGGGAGAATTGAGCAAGCAGGTTCAGAACATGTTCAGCCGGCGTAGAGTTTCCCATATTCCAGTTCAGCATGCTAAGCGAAGTGCCTCGCAGTGATCGGTTCTCTTTCGGCACGCCTTCGACCTTGGTGGCGTCTTGATGTGCATGAACAGCATCGAGGTTCGTGGCGTTGACCAGCCAGCGTACCAAGAGGATACCGTGAAGACTAGGTGAGTTGATGTAGTTCGGAGTGTTGCCAGAAGCATCATTCGCAAGTTGCACGCCGTAGTCTGTTCGGCGGATACGGAGTCGGTACTCTCCTGCACCAGCGCTGTTGCCTGTACCGATATTGGCCCAGTTGTCACCAAATGGGTCATAGAACGAGAAAAGACAGAACGTGTCGTCAGGGATCTCTGGAATCGTAATAGCAACATCGTCCTGACTGAGGTCATACACTACGTTGCCGTATAATGTGTCGGCATTTGGTTTCACGACCTGCCTGGCGGTCGCGTTGGAGAGTGCGCGAGCGTAGGCGAGCTCGTTTACCCCAAATTGTTGCACACGTATTGCGCTCGCCTTCTGAAAGGCAAGAAGCGGATAACCGTAGAGCAGAGCAAACTCGGTAGCATCTTGCGATGAGATGTTCTGAGCTGATGTGGTGGTGGCGGACAGTAGCACGGTGGCCCAGGAAGCTAGCAGCGAACGCATCTTCCAAGTAGAGATTTTTACAAGTGCTCAGTGTAGCGGAATATTGCAATTGCGAGAGAGGCAGCCATGCTACGAAGTCTCGTTCTGGTCTCGTGCCTACGTGTACTGTAGTCCGGGTTACGTGACGAACTATAATTCGATGCAGTAATGCAGATCGCGCCTGAACAGGAAGGTGCACTTAAACACAACTTGAGACATAACAGTTCCTCCATCGATACCATTTTGAGACAGTTGACGAATCAATTAGTGTTCCCGTCGTGAGAAACAACATTTTACTACACTGCGGTCACAGCTCATGAAGTATGCAGAACCGATCAAGGAATGGCAGGGTGGTGTACCGAAATGAGGGCTTGAAGAGCCACTACTCGTGTTCGTTCATACCATCTTAACATCAATTTGGCACAAACAAGCGAAAATGATTGGGGTACATCACGTACGAGAACTGTTGAGTACTTGATGCTACTCCATTGCAATGTCCACAGCCAGGTAGTATCGATGATTTGTTCCGTATCTTAGTAGCTATGCTTAAGTAATGATGAATGCCATAAGCCATGTGAGTTTCGCGACCTGCTTGTTCATGTAGACCATGCAGATGGGTTAGAACCACAACAGATCAAACGATCTCTGATTCCAAATCATAACATCATGTTCCGTGAATTTGTTAATATTCCTCTCAACTGGTTTAGCCATGCTAACCACGAACACTTTTGAGAGCCGTTGCTCTAGCATCGCAAGCTACCGACGATCTTCAAGCCTCTCATCAGAAATATGCAGACCACCCCGTTACGGTCCAATGCTCTCAAACTGCAGACTCTTTAGTGTCGAAGAGCTCAGGCACGTCAGACTGAAGAAGCTCCGACTCGCGTCTTGCCATGACAAGACTTGAGATTGCGCCCAGGAGTATGAGCAAGAGTACAACGGCCGCAGTGATGTTAGCGGGCTCGAAAAGAGAGAGATCGCCATTCTCCCAGCGTTGCCAGTATGCCGTCGGCGTCTCGACTGCCAGCGAATAGAGAGCGACGCCAGTTACACTAAGTATCATGAGCAGAGCGACCTTCCAGTCCAGGTACTGATTCATGGCGACCAAAGCTCCAGACAGGGATCTGCCTGCCGCAGAAAGAACAGACTGGGAGAGCTCTTTGAGGGAAACGACTGTTTTCCGGAAAAGCTTGATCAAACTTGAAATTGCCAGGCACAGAATGGGCCAGCCGCCGAGACACATGAGGAGGACGACAAATCCAATTCCGAGGAGATAGCGGTAGCGCCAAGCCACTGCTAGGATGCCGTCAAAAATCCCTGTAAACACGGAAACTATGGATGAGATATGGGCCGAGATCGCCAGAACCTGAGAGTCCAAAGCTGCTAGAGA
>Ga0265797_10008007_pt1 | contig 14249 bp, 9 predicted proteins | sample P2T30metagenome_FD_192433 | JGI IMG/M metagenome (GOLD analysis project Ga0265797, IMG submission 192433) | Plant litter microbial communities from East Loma Ridge, Irvine, California - P2 T30 | ecosystem: Environmental > Terrestrial > Plant litter > Unclassified | place: USA: California... | reverse complement strand
ATTGTTACGCCATCTTCCTCGACATAAGCCACGGTTCCATGTATACATGCAATATCGAGGCGCCGGGCTGCCTGCAGAATCGAGCGACATCAGCACTAGGCTATACAGTAGAGAGCATGTTTCGACAATTGAGAGCCAATCGTTCGATCCTTGATAGTATAAGAATGAACGCCTCGAGTCCACCGAGCTGATTTGGTCAGAGCAAGATCGGTAAGGTAGGTACTGCACGGTCGGGACACAGCTAAACAGTGTTATAGATCATCTCAGTAGTCACAAAAAGATAACGAACAACAAGCTAGGGTTAGGGTTGGGGCATCCATCAAGCACTATAAATGACCTCGAATAACAACAACATAAGGCTAAAGACAGAGAAGCAGACGTACTACATACTTAGCAAGCTGATTATCGATAACTCATTATCATATACACGAGCTAGCTATTGCACCGAATCTTAGATCAGACCGCTGTTTCATCTAAAGCAATAGTAAAAGCTATCACAATTATTGTCTGTAGTATACATGATCTCAGCATGAATTACCGCCTCATTCAGTTGACTGATAGTATTCTTCGTTCCTAGAACGATTGGAAGGCAAAGAAGAGTAGAGCAACGCATCGGCAGATCAAGTAAACAGCTCCCACGAATTTCCGACTTAGAAGAGAAAGAGAGAGAGAGCGCGTACCAGATAAGCAACACGCCCTTGTTCTCTATCTATACCCGTGTAATTAATAATAACAGACCTTCAGAATCTTAACCAGCTTAGCACCAACCACAGCTCTCAAGAAAAGAAAGGAACCAAGACATGCTACCTAAGTACCTTTCACTAATCAATCAGGTTCTGGATTCTTGAGTTCTCGGATTCTTCTTCTTCTTCTTCTTCTTCTTCTTCTTCTTCTTTCTCTACACGCTTGGTATCTCACACACACTCGCCAAATATAATCAAAATTTCAAGTTCCTCTCTTGCTGTTGATGTCGCTCCCAACCAAGAAAACAGAATGAATAAAACTGTAACGCCGGTGAAAAAGAAAATAAAATAAAATGCAGGACCCCGCACACGAGAAAGCGCAAAACCACGCCCGCCGTCTAAAACACCGAGATGTAGTTGCCGATTCTGTCCTTCTGGTTTTGCGCAATACACTCTGAAATCCAGGTGATGTTGCGGATTTCCTGGGAGAAAGATGATAGGTCAGCAAAGGCAACTTCTCTCAAATGCATAACAAGATCAATCCAAACATACCTGCTCCCTGAGCCTCAACCACGCATACACGATGGCGTGCGTGAACTGGTAAGTGAAAGCCAGCTTTGAAATCTCCATCTCCCTCTGATAGAACAGGTCTTCCAAGCTCTTGCCCTCGTCACCGCCGATCCCGCCGCTCTGGTTGCCGATTCCGCCGCTCGATCCGCCGCCCATGCCGGTGGCGTCCAGCATGGACCTGTAGTCCGACACGCCGTCCACCGCGATTCGCACGCCCTCGGGGTCATCCGCGCGCGAGAGCATGAGCGTGCCTTCGGGGTGCAGGCGGCCGAAGTTGGGGTAGAGTTTCTTGCGGTCGGTCTTGGTGAGCTCGGTGCCGAAGGAGTTGATGGTGATATTGATGCTGCGGCGGTCGGCCTCGAACTCGAGGATTTCGCTCATGACGTCCTGCGTGGGGGTGCCCTTGATTTCGGCGTCCTCGTTGACAAAGCGGTGGAAGTCTTCCAGGTAGTTTTTGTAGAGGGTGTTGCGGACGATCTCGATGTTCAGCTCGTCGAGGTCATGGTGGCTCAGGCTGCCCTTGAAGTAAGGCGCCAGCGGGGTCTCGATCAGGACCGAGTTGTACAGCTCTTCGATGTTGGTGGCGACGCACAGCGCGGGCATGGTCTCGAACCAGCCGAGCGGGTGGCAGCGGTCGAGCAGCTCGCGGGTGTCGCGCTCGTGCAGGGTGCCGGTGATCAGTAGGGCGACGTTGTCGATCATGTATGCGTAAGTGAGGTATTCCATGAATCTGGCGAGCGAGCCCGTGGCGTTGGCTTGCAGGTAGCGGAACTCTGCGACCATCTTGTCCATGGCTTTGTCGGCGAGGGCGGAGGTCGATGGGTTGGGAGGGAGGGATGCGAGGTAGTCGCCGTAGGCAGGGCCGAGCTGGAGCTTGACGTCTGGCGGACTGTTAGCATGCGTGTTCTTTGTTGTCTTGTACTGGAGTAATGCCACGGCATACCATCAATCGTCTCGCATTGCGTCAAGTTGCCGTAGTTCTGGCCGGTGAGCAGGGTGTTGCGGTAGCCGCGCACGATACCCTCGATGTACCCGGCGGTGACATTGTAGAACATTCCCTCGGCCATGTTTGCGAATTGTCGAACGGGAATATGGCTGGTATGAGGGGAGGAGAGGCGATGCGATTCGATGGAGCCTACAGGTGGTGCTTTGGGATGCCGATGTTCCCAAGCTCCCGCTTGTCGCTCGGGCCAAGCGAGACAGCGGCGTCACCTTCAAGTCGAGACGGGGACAGTTTAATTGGGACAGTCATATTTGCCTGACACGAGACAGACCGGTGTCTGCAATACATACATGTATCTAATGTAGCGAACACATAAAATGTCACGTACTACTTACTTGCGAATATCACCACTCACACATCATAACATTATAATGATAATCTTGATATTCGTCACGCGTATCTTAACTTTCATAATACAGGCCAGTCGCAGATCGTAAACGAACGAACGCACGCCGACGACTCCCAAACCACATGAATGAACCCAGCACCGAACCCGACCGTCCCTCTATTGCCCACCCACCCGTCTGCATCACGCGCAATCCATGCCGGAGCCAAAGGGACTCATTCGAGTGAGATGTAATCATCTTGTAAAGCATTGAACACAGATTGTAAAAAAGAACCAACTCAGACAGCGGAATGCCTGCCCTCAGTCAAGCTCCATCGAGTGGGCAGCACAGATGCCTTCCGGCTCGCGATGGATGACAGGCTCGTAGTCTTTCTTGAAGACGTGGTCTTGCATGCAGCCTTGCAAGACGCCATAATTGTTCTCGGCAGCCTCTTTCTTGACGTACCCGCTGACTTCGTTCTGCGTCACGGTGATGGGAGACATTTCTGCCTTGATCTGTCCACCAGGAGCCGCGAGGTGTAGTGCTGGCAGCATCTGCAGCCTCGGGATGAGCTGCGATGCATCGCGCGTGACAAGGCGGGCTTCGGTCAGGTCGTTGGAGAAGAGGTAGAACTCGGTTTCGCCGGAGTAGACGTTTGTGGTTTGCACGAGGTAGCCGGGAAGCGCGGCGTTCTCGAACCACACCTTGACATCTTTCAGCGCAGGGTAGTGGTTCGCGATGAACTTGGAGTAGGCGGCCTGGTTGATCTGGCGCGCTTCGCTCGCGTCCATGCGACTCCAGCTGATGCCGAGTTTGCGAGTCGCTTCGTCGACCAGTGGCTCGGTGGTGACTTCGCGCATGTTTGCAGGCAGAACGAGCTGAGCTAGGTCGTTTGATCCGGATGAGCCCAGGTCCTTGCGCTGTGACTTCCTGCTATTCATGGAAGGGCGCCTGAGTTGGTCTACGGCAGACGGCCGGCCCATGTTGTCTTCCATCCAATTGGGCTCGGCGCGAGGCATGGTTCCGGATTCAGAGGCTGGCGTAGGGAGGGATCCGTCGGGCTGAATGTCATCTTCGGTAAGAGTCTCGCCGCGCGATCGCTTGCGACCAGCAACTGAGCCTGGTGTGGTAGGGATAGATGCGTTTGGGGTGGGAGCGAACGGGTTTGCCGGCGCGAATGGATTGGCGGTAAAGCTGGGTAGCGGTTCGTTGGTGTTGGCGTGCTGGTCATTGTAGTGGCTGCTTGCAAAGTATTGATTGGGGGTGTTGGTGTCCATCATCTCGGTCGGGGAGGGCATAGATGGCACGAATCCATTGGAGGTAGCCATGGCGGGTGTGTAGTGAGCTGCGTCAGTTAGGTGATCTAACAACATCAATTGCTTCTTAGCTTGCTCGTTGGAGCCGCCGGTGTTGGCGGATTGCTATGAGAAAGATGGCGGGATGAATACGCGTGTTTTTGCACGTGATTGTCGCGTGATGATAGAGTGGTCTTGGTCGTCGTGAATGTGAAGTGACGTAACGATGTATGTGATGGAGATGAAGTGATGGATGGCAATGATGTAGAGTAAGGTAAGGTGGGTGACAGGGAAATGAAGAGGGTGGAGGTTCACACGGTGAAGGTGATGGCAAAGTAAAGGTCGGTCAGGCAAGGCAAGTAAGCATGGAAGACAGGAACAGGAAGAGGAAGAGGAAGCGACTGGCTGGAAACAGACAGAGAAGGGTCGCGCCGAGACGAGACGACACGACACGAGATCACAGACGAGCTCCGAGAGAGTCGACTGGACGCAGGGCGACGACGACGATCGCGCAGGCCGACCAACCGTTGCCTTGTCTGCCTTAGTAAACACGCCTAACGACGCCTAACAACGCCTAGTTTGAACATCTCCACACCCTTGATCCTTGGGTGCATAAGAGATCGTCGTCGGTGCGTCAACCTTGTCCAGCAGCTCGGACGAGCGACATTTAACCGACTCGACATGCACGTGATCTTGTCAGACAGATCACATGGATGTCGTCTGTCCTACCTTACCTGAGTTGAAAAAGTGCAGCATGCATGTGACATGTAGGTAGTTGTGGCAGTAAGCTGCAACCAGTGGTGTAATACTTTTACAGTCTAGTTGATACCAAGTCTATCTCTCACATCTACGCAACAACACCATTAGCTTCCTGCTCCTTCTCCTCCTCCTGACCCTCAGACACACCATTCGCAGCCTTACCGCTGTGAATCTCCGCCAACACACTCTTCAGCTCTCCCAAGAACCTCGAGACCTCTGCCTCCGTACCGATCGTCACGCGCAGACATCCAAAGCAGCCCATCTCCTTGCCTCTGAAACGGGTAACGACTCCCCTAGTCTCCGCCAACCGCTCATACACCTGCAAAGCCACCTCATTGCTCGGCTTGCCCGCAGGCCCATCGAGCATCTCAACCAGCAAGAAGTTGGACTCGCGGCCGCCAAGGAAGCGTCCAACGCCGGGGATTTTGGGCATCTCTACCAGCATGCGTTCCCTCTGTTCCAGAATGGCGGCGCGGTTGGCGTGCATGACCTTCAAATTCTGCGGCTGCAAGGCTTGGATGGCGAGCTGTGATGTCGGGTTGGAGATGTTGTAAGGCGCCTTGAGGCTGTTGAGTAGTCTGGCAATCGCGGGGCTGGTGAAAGCGGCTCCCAGGCGGATGCCGGCGAGACCGAAGGCTTTCGAAAGCGTCTGCATGACGACCAGGTTGGGCCATTCCGCCACCCACTCTGCTAGTGATGATCCGTCCGGGGAAAAGTCGATGTAAGCTTCGTCGACAACCACCACGCCATTCCAGGTCGGGTGCTCGAGGACTTTTCTGACATCCTCCTTGCGCACTAGGTTGGCGGTGGGGTTGCCTGGCGAGCAGAGGTAGACCATTTTGATGGTGGGGTCTTCTGCCAATTTGGCGTTGATCTTGTCGGGCTGTGCGTTGAAGCCATCGTCGACGTCGAGAGGCACCTTTACGACTTCGACGTCGTTGACGTGGGCCGACACCGAGTACATGCCATATGTGGGCGGGCAGGTTAGGATCTTGTCCTTTCCAGGCGTGCAAAAAGCACGGAGTAAGGCGTCAATGGCCTCATCACTGCCTACACCCACGAAGAGGCTGTCGACGGTGAGGTCCTTCCGAGTGTGAACTTTGGTATTGCGCAGGTTGATCAAGTGCTGCTTGAGCTCGTGCTGGTGCGGGTCTGGGTAGCGATTGAGGCCGAGCAGGTCAATCTCGATGTCGGATGCTCCGCCGTTTGCAAGCTTGCCATTGCTGCCGAGCGCCAGTCCAGGGCCGTATGCGTTCTCGTTGGCGTCTAGGAGAACATTTGTGCCGTCGTCTTTGTAGTCACTATTCAATGCTTGTCAGGGACCGTGCTTTTTCGATGCCGAGGAGGATGATGTTGTGAGTTGGAACGCACTCTCTTGCACATCTGTACGGCTCGAGGGCCAGGATGTTCGGTCTCGCGCATTTCTCAATATCAAAGGGCATGTTGAATAAATGATTGTAATGATTGTGATTTTTGTGCCTTGCGTTTCCAATGGACATGTGGAATTTTGTATCGAAGTCGCCTCTCATCAGAGTCATCACATGTCAAAAGAGTCACTTGGTCTGTGCTACAAAGGATCCACCTCGGATCTTGTAGCCAAACTCGCATCCGTAGCCTCATCTCATCTCAGCCTCACAGACAAGAATGTTTCGATGTATAAGTCTTGAAGGCAAGTTACATTTATGCTGTTGAGGAAGGGAGGCGGGATTCATGAGTGATCACTTTACACGTAGGCACTTCTGAAACGTGACAACCTGCCGATTATGTCAAGAACTTGGATCGATCTTGCCCTGATGTCACCCCCGTTTTAAATCCTACAGTTGCACTACCACCACCCGAACGCGAGCACAATTTCCTCTGTCCACGTGCTTACGTGCGAAAGGCGGAACTACCGGTATTCCTCTCAACTCTGCATCTGCATCTGCATAAATCTGACACCTGTCCCTTTGACTTCGAGCCCTTCTTTTACCGAATTCACGCCCTGCCGCGTGCTTCCGACGATATACACATGGCTACCTCGCAGTCGCAAGTCCCGGCTCTCCCTCGAGTGATCTCGCCCTCACCAACACCATCGGAAAAGGCCGGCAAAGATGGATACTTCAGCCGTGATTCAAGACCAAAGAGCGTGCGTCTGAGCTCCGTGGAACCCATCGAAGAACACGAGGATGCAAACAACACGTTGGAAGACCCAGAATTGTCGCGCGCGCGTACAAGAAGCCGGAGCCCTCATATAGCGCGCAGGCTGTCACGAAAAGACGGCATCACCACCAGTAGCAAGATCGGCGCAACAGGATCAGCGCGCAATAGGAATACGGAGCCCGCCCTCAAACAACCCAACGGCACTGCCGAAGCCAGCGGCTTCCTCTCGCCATCCGACGCATACCGTGACTTTGGATTCGGCAGCTCGTACTGGCGCAACCTATCAAGATCACCATCTCCGTTGGGCCTCATACCTATCCACCGCGAATGGCGCGCCTTCGTCCACAAGCATGAAATCCCACGAAAAGCACTCCACGTCAGCATCGGCTTCGTCACGCTATGGCTCTACCACATGGGCGTGCAAATCTCCGCAGTCCACCCCATCCTACTCAGCCTGCTGATTCCCATCGCAACTGTGGACATCCTCCGCTTCCGCTGGTCAGCTTTGAATAGAACCTACATCCGCTACTTGGGCGCTTTCATGCGCGAGAGCGAGGCCCACGACCGCTACAACGGAGTCATCATGTACCTCGCGGGACTGTGGTTTACGATGCGGTTCTGCAGGAAAGACGTCGCCGTCATGAGCGTGCTGCTGTTGAGTTGGTGCGATACTGCTGCGAGCACCTTCGGACGGTTATGGGGCAGGTATACGCCTAGGATTCGCAAGGGAAAGAGTTTGGCGGGGACGATCGCGTGTTTCATTGTTGGAGTTTGTGCCGCGGTGTTCTTTTGGGGATATGTCGCGCCTAGGACGGATGGCAAGTACGACACGGGTGCCAACAGTTTTGCTTTCCAGGGCCAGCTTAGCTTGCCGGAGAGGGCGAGGGAGGCTCTTGGATTGAGCGTTGAGGATTCTATCATCACCGGGCCGCTGGCGGTGGCGGTGATGAGTCTTGCTTCGGGCTTGATTGTGAGCGTGAGTGAGCTCATGGATGTGTGGGAATTGGACGACAATTTGACGATACCCGTGCTGTCTGGATTGGGATTGGGCGCATTCTTGTGGGCTTTTGGTAGTGCTTAGGGTGTTGGAGGGACGCGATACTGTTTGTATGTAGGGCTCGGTAGGTAATCCGTAATGTCCATGTATGTGATGAAGCAATCAAGACAAGTAATTTATGGAACAAATGACATCCAACTACTAGCACTACTGTACTAGCAACATAGCGAATGCAGTACCGCACCTTGGTGTGACGAATAGCGGGGCGTTCACTCCGAGATGTGAACGTCCAGCTGCCCTCGCTTTGAGCAGTTGCGTCCTCCGACCGACCTTCACGCACACGACTCACCACTCGACTTTGTACTCCGCACTCACTCACTCACACTCATCATCATCTGCATTCAGGGACACCACAAATACCATCCCGCACCTCGGAAACCCTAGACCGGATCAACCTTGACCTCAACCACCACCCGAATTCTACAACCCAGCCTACACACTACATACCTCGCAACATGTCGACCGCAGCGAGAAGGCGTCTGATGCGCGACTTCAAGCGCATGCAGACCGATCCACCAGCCGGCGTCTCTGCCTCTCCAATTGCAGACAATGTAATGACATGGTAAGCCAAACATCACACAGCTCTTCCACCATCTCTCCATGCCTGCCTGCTAACAGCCATCACCAGGAACGCCGTCATCATCGGACCCTCAGACACACCCTTTGAAGACGGCACCTTCCGTCTCGTCATGCACTTCGAGGAGCAGTATCCCAATAAGCCGCCCGGCGTCAAGTTCATCTCGCAAATGTTCCACCCAAACGTCTACGCCACCGGCGAGCTCTGTCTCGACATTCTGCAGAACCGCTGGAGTCCGACGTACGACGTAGCGGCGATCTTGACCAGCGTGCAGAGCTTGCTCAACGATCCCAACACCAGCAGTCCCGCCAACGTCGAGGCGAGCAATCTCTACAAGGACAACCGCAAAGAGTATACCAAGAGAGTGAGGGAGACTGTCGAGAAAAGCTGGGACGACTGAGCGGCGGTGATCTCGGAGAGCAGTATTCGCGTGACGATTGAGATTCTACATGGATTGGAGTTACGAGGCAATAAAGCCTCTTCAACATGTTTGGCTGGCTGGAGTTCTTTTGATGATGGCTTTGGGACGATGGGCACTTTTGAACGGGATACAGCGAGGCGTTTCTCACCCTCTTGTGCATATGAGGAATCACGTAGCCTGCAATGATTGAAATGTTAAACGTGCATATGGGTACTGTATGTGATGATTGCGGTCTCAGATGCTGAAAGAATGGAAGGGAAGGTAAAGCAAACACGGATCGAACATGTCAGTGTTGCAAAAACACAGTATTTCATCTCCTTGCGATACATTCCAAGTCCAACAGCCCCTGTCATATCACATGTTGCCATATAATTCACCAATTTGCACTCTTCACACTTCCTTCACGCAGAAGTGAGGGGCAACAAGGAGGACGTGCTCGGATTCAGGGCTCGCTCGTGCGCGCTACTGGTTGTCACCACCAAACACAACTTAACCTAAAATCACAATCACATCACGCAAGAGTGTTGCCCCTCGTTGCTCTCGTCGACGGCGTAACACTTGATCGCTCAGCATATCCACTCATAAACCACCTGCAAAGATTGAACACAATACAACCAACATCACTGTCATTCACCGCCTGGCGAACCCGCCGGTTGGCACCACTACTATCGCGGCAGGCCGCTAGGAAAAGCCCCTGGCTCACAAGAGGGCCTGCACCGACCCACGAGACACTCTTGAAGCCAGTGCCACTCGACCACAACCGTTGACGATTGTTCTTTCGATACACCAGCAGCAGGGCCGCCTTGAGCGCCCTTCATCCACCTCCTTCCTCACAACCCTTTCTCGCCCACCGCCGCAATGACAACCCCCAACACGATCAAGGTCGTCGCCCGTTTCAGACCTCAGAACCGCATCGAGCGCGAGGCCAACAGCGAACAAGTCGTCAGCTTCCAGTCCAAGGAAACCCTCACCGTCACCAGCAAGGACGCCTCCCCCTCTTTCACCTTCGACCGCGTCTTCCCCATCAACACCGCCCAGCACGATGTTTTCGACTACTCTATCCGCGGCACGGTCGACGATGTACTGGCGGGATACAACGGCACCGTCTTCGCCTATGGCCAGACCGGTTCAGGAAAAACATACACCATGATGGGCGCCGACATCAACGAGCCCGAGGCCAAGGGTATCATCCCTCGAATCGTCGAACAAATCTTCCACTCGATCATGACCAGCGATGGAAGTGTCGAGTTCACCGTCAAAGTCAGCTACATGGAGATTTACATGGAGAAGATTCGCGATCTGCTGGTACCGCACAATGATAACTTGCCCGTGCACGAGGACAAGGTGAGGGGCGTCTACGTCAAGGGCTTGCATGAGTTCTACGTTGGGTCCGTGGACGAGGTATACGAGATTTTGGAGCGCGGTGGTAACGCAAGAGCCGTAGCTGCTACAAACATGAACCAGGAATCCTCCCGATCGCACTCGATCTTCGTCATTGAGGTCGCGCAGAAGCACGTGGAAACCGGCTCGGCGAAGTCTGGACGCCTTTTCCTGGTCGATTTGGCGGGTTCCGAAAAAGTTGGCAAGACCGGCGCAAGTGGGCAGACTCTGGAGGAAGCGAAGAAGATCAACAAGTCGCTCACATCCCTCGGCATGGTCATCAACGCTCTTTCAGACGGAAAGAGCTCACACATTCCCTACAGAGACAGCAAACTTACCCGTATCTTGCAAGAATCGCTAGGTGGCAACTCGCGGACGACACTCATTATCAACTGTTCGCCATCCGGATACAACTTCGACGAGACGGTCAGCACACTCCGCTTTGGTGAACGAGCGAAGACCATCAAACAGAAGGCCAAGGTCAACGAGGAGTTGTCACCCGCCCAGCTCAAGGCACTCATCAAGAAGTCGCAAGGCACACTCTCCACATACGAGACTTACATCTCATCGCTGGAGGCAGAAGTTGCAACATGGCGGAAAGGCGATCAAGTACCCTCGGAGCAATGGACACCTTCGCTCAAGGGTCAATCCAAGACATCTGCGCCCGCAGCTCCCAGACCGGCGACGCCTAGTAGGCTGCGCTCTGGTCAGGAAACGCCTAGCACACCACGACCCGACAGCCGTATGGACCTGGACCGCGCCGGCACACCATCGATTCCCATGGACAAGGACGAAAAGGAGGAATTCCTGAAGCGCGAGAATGAGCTGCAGGACCAGCTTGCGGACAAGGAGAGCTCGCTTTCAAAGGCCGAGGAAGCACTGCAGGCGGCGCGTAACGAATTGAAGGAACTGAGGGACACACACGCGACTACGAACCGTGACAGCGAGCGTCTTCGTTCGGAGACTGAACAGCTGCGCATGCAGGTTGAGAAGATCGAGTTTGAGACGAAAGAGGCGGCTATCACGATGGACTCGCTCAAGGAGGCGAATGGAGAGCTCACGACCGAGTTGGATGATGTAAAGCACCAGCTGCTGGACGCACGAATGTCTGCAAAGGAGAGCAGTGCTATGCTCGACGAGAAGGAGAGATTGAAGAAGGAGCGGATGGCGCAGATGATGGCCGGGTTCGACCTCGGAGACGACATGTCTTCCAGCAGTGAACTTCACATCCGCGGAACTCTGCAACAACTCGACAATTTGCTGGAAATTGCCGACAATGGCCAAGCTGTACCTTCGCAAGAGCTGCAGCGTCTTAGAGAGCGCCTGCTCGAGACCCAAGGCCTAGTCCGTCAAGCCGAGTATTCCTCCAATGGCGCTGCCAACGGAGATGACCTCGAAGAGGGCGCGGAGCCAAACGATCTGCAAAGAATCCTCTTCCGCCAGCAAGAAGAAAACGCACGCATGCGCTCCGAGCTCGAGGCTCTACGCAAGCAGTCTGCCTCGGGCGGCAACGGCGCCTCGATGAACAAGCAGCTAGCCGACTTCGACTCGATCAAGAAGTCTCTCATGCGCGACCTGCAGAATCGCTGCGAGCGCGTGGTCGAGCTTGAGATCTCCCTCGACTCGACGCGCGAGCAGTACAACAGCATCCTGCGCAGCTCCAACAGCAAGCAGCAGCAGAAAAAACTCGCCTTCCTCGAGCGCAACCTCGAACAGCTCACGCTCGTCCAGAGGCAGCTCGTCGAGCAAAACGCCCAGCTCAAGAAGGAAGTCGCCATCGCGGAGCGCAAACTCGTCGCTCGTGGCGAGCGCATTCGCGGTCTCGAGGGTTTGGTCGCGGAGAGTCAGGAGAAGCTCATGGTCGCCAACCACAAGTATGTTCACCGTGCAAGCCCTTTGCCGTATCAATCAAGACATCCACTAACAACCCCCTCCCCAGATTCGAATCCCAACTCCTCGCCGTCAAAGAACGCCTCGAAGCCGCCAAACAAGGCTCCACGCGCGGCCTCGGCGGCGGCGGCAGCAGCGGCAGCGGCGCCCCTTCCCAGCCCAACTTCGCCACCAACCCCTTCGGCCGCATCGCCAAACCCCTCCGCGGCGGCGGCGGTCCCAACGCAAGCACTCCCGGCGAAGGGCCCGGGCCTTCTTTCGCCGGTCTGCAAGCGAGCCGAGTCCAGAGCCAAGAGGGCGGCGCTGTGGAGGGTGGTAATGGTGGGGGCAGTGGGAATAAGCGGACGAGCTGGTTTTTTAATCAGAGGACTTGATTTGAGATGGAGGGACTTGGGACTTGAATGGACCGACTCCTTCCTTGGACTGATTTCTTTTGGGGAGGTGTGATCGACCGGCTGGAAGAAGTTCGCTTCCTTCTTTTCTGGACTTGACTTGAGAGCGGACAGGAAGTCTATGTGGTTCTTGAGAGAGCTTGTTTGCATGCATGGTATAGGAAGGGCTGGCCGGATGGCGAAGAAGGGATGAGGAAGGAAGGGAGGGATAGAGTGGAGTAGGGGAGTGGGAGATGGGGGGTCATTGTTTGGATACCCAATTTTGCTTTTGTTTTTTTGTGTGGTTTGAGAGAGGAAAGAAGGAAAGGAAGGGAGTGAGTGAATGGGTTCCATGGAGCATTATGGGAATCACAGTAGAGGTATCTTAGAGCAAAACCCACCGTTTTAGCGTGGCATGTACAGACGTAACTTCGGAACGAATTGAAAACTACAGTATGGTAGCTATTGTACGCACCTTGTCGATGTCGTTTGATCAGGTCCCAACTAGTTGGTTTTGGATCTTGATGATACAGTATTCCTCCTCACTTCGTCTCCGTTCGGACAAATATACATCACTGAAAAGGTCCGCAAAGAAATCTCAGGGGAGATCGATCGTGGTGAATATCATTCATGATCATCATCACATTGTCCAAAAATAAAAAATCCACCACGTCTGACCCAAGTCCCTACATGTCCCTACCCACCCTACTCAAACTTCATAACATTCACCACCTTCCCAATCCCCTCAATCTCCACCACAACCTCATCCCCATCCCTCAACCAAACAGGCGGCTTCATCCCAAACCCAACCCCACCCGGCGTGCCCGTCATAATCAAACTCCCCTTCTGCAACGTCTGCCCCGTCGAAAGAAACGAAACAAGCCTCCTAACCCCAAACACCAAATCCCCCGTATCGCTCTCCTGCCTCACCTCCCCATTCACACTCGTCCTAAGCTTCAACCCGCTCGCATCGCCCAAGAGTCCAGTACTGGTAATGCACGGCCCCAGCGGCGCGTACTTGTCAAACGACTTGCTGAAGCTCCACTGCGGCATCATGCCGGCCTTTTCCTTGTCCATCTGCCAGTCGCGGCACGAGACGTCGTTGCCGGCCGTGTAGCCTGCTACGTAGGATAGGGCGTCGGCTTCGGAGACGTTTTTGGCGTCGGCGCCGATCAGGATCGTGAGCTCGCCTTCGTAGTCGCATTTGGGCTGGCCGAGGGCGGGAATGGGGATTGGGCTGCGCGTGTCGGCTACGGTGTGCGAGGGCTTGATGAAGAGGGTTGGGTTGGCGGGGAGGTCGAAGCCGGTTTCTAGGACTGTGGTTGGAAGAGGAGGGTAGGGTTAGTTTTGTTTTGTTCTGAAGATCTGAGCCGCTGTGCCTTGCTTTCTTCGCTGAGGTTGGGTTAAGGAATGGATGGATGTCTCCGCCACTTACTATGCGTCCTATAATTCAACCCCACGCACCTCACAATAGGCACATCCCGCGGCGTCAGCGGCCCAAGGAGCTGTTTGACCTCGTCTTCCTCGCCCGTCGGTTTGGCGGACAGGGGGTTGTCGCCGGCTAGGACTTTGACTTGGAGCCCGCCCTTTTGGGCCAGGGCGTCGATGTCGGGGTTGCTGTCGTCCGAGGGCACGATGGGCTCGCCGTACTTGATGCTGCCGTCTTTGGCCGAGACGTAGCGGATCAGGCGGTTCCAGGCGGTGAGAGGGGCGGCGGCGGCGGACATTGTTGGGGGGGTTGAGAGGGTGCTGTGGTGGTGGTGGTGGTGGGGGTTGGA
>Ga0265797_10008005_pt1 | contig 14250 bp, 12 predicted proteins | sample P2T30metagenome_FD_192433 | JGI IMG/M metagenome (GOLD analysis project Ga0265797, IMG submission 192433) | Plant litter microbial communities from East Loma Ridge, Irvine, California - P2 T30 | ecosystem: Environmental > Terrestrial > Plant litter > Unclassified | place: USA: California... | reverse complement strand
ATGGCGTGCACGTGATCCGCCTGCCGGAACACTATGGTTTGCTGTCACCGATCCTGCACGTGGCGGCGCTGCAGCTGCTGGCGTATCACACGGCGCTGGCACGTGGAACTGATGTGGACAAGCCGCGTAACCTGGCCAAGTCGGTCACGGTCGAGTAAGTTTCTCGGCCCACGCGCAGCGTGTTGTGAACTACAAATAAAGTTAGACACTAACAAAAAAAGTTTGACACTAACAAATAAAGTTTGACACAACTATGAGCCGCGACACTTGGTGTCGCGGCTCATTCTTATTTCATGAAGCTAATGTGGCTGTGTGGGCAATAGAGCTAGACAGCAACCAGCTCGGCGATTTTTGCCGCGACCACAGCCATCGAATCTTCCGCGGTGTCCAGGCCGCTTCGCGAGGCGAGCAATGGGCTGACATTGCGAAGATCTGCATACGTCGTGTTATGCACGATGGGAACAAGCTGGTTACCCGCCAGGAGTGCCGAAAGCTCTTTGTCCGCAACACCCTCTTTTGGGAGGCGGGTCAGCAGCGCCGGGGTCACCAGCACAAGCCCAATTCGCGAATTCGCCAAGCCTTTGTCGATGGCACGCATCATCGGCACGCCGAGGCCCAAGTCTTTCTCGCTGAACCAAACTTTGACACCAGCTGCTACGAGCAGATCGTGCAGTTCTTTGGCTGGTCCCTGCCGGTCGTCCCACGCATGGCACAGAAAAACGTCACGAAGATCAGGTTGCGCCGCGGCTCGCGTCTCAACGGTGTCGCGAATTGGCGTCAGTGACTGCACCTGGGTAAGGGTGTACGACACTGACGAACCCGCTTTCGACCAGCGTGGTCTTGAACTGCTGCTGGGCCTGCTGCCTCCGCCACTGCTGCTATAGCTAGCCCCGCTGCTGACCGGCGAGGGGTAGGAAGCGCCGTAGCCGCTATAGCGGTGGCTACGGTAACGGCACGCAGGACACTCGGCGGCTGCAGCCGCTGAGCTATGTCCACGGACTGGTGCTGTACATCTAGCCATATCGTAATCCTTTCATGTGTAATTTTTGCGCTGTCTGCCTTCTTATGACGGTAGAAGGCGGAAAGACATGACACCCTTGGCTGAGGAAGACCTGAAACATCTCCCTACCTACGGCAAAAAACGATCAATAACCCCAACACCTATGATTTTTACTGCATCATAGGGTTTGATGCATTGTTTTATAAATTTTGCTTGCATTATTTTAATGTGTCAAGGAAAATTCTATGCATCATGTTAATTGATGCTAAATTTTTTTCGCTTGGCGACGTTGTCGAGGTCAGCTCGGGGCACCCTTTCCGTGGCTCTATTGAAGAGTCAGTTGAAGGCAATGCTATGGCCGTGCAGATGAAGGACGTAGATTCTGAATGTGGAGTGAACTGGACTAGCGTGATCCGCACTTCCCTGGTAGGCCGTAAACAGCCGGACTGGCTTAAGGCAGGTGATGTGCTCTTTGTCTCCAAAGGAGTGCGCTTTTACGCTGTTTGTATCGATGAGCCTCCCAGCCCGGCCGTTTGCAGCCCACACTTCTTTCATCTTCAAGTGGCGCCTCATGCGGCGCTGCTGCCTGCCTTTCTGGCATGGCATATCAATCAGCCCCCATTCCAGCGACAGCTCCAGCAAGCGGCGGAGGGCAGCAGCCAGCTCAGCATTCGCCGGCCGGTGCTTGAGTCGCTCATTCTGAGCGTGCCGGCGTTGGCAGATCAACACCGAATCGTCGCCTTGTCCGAGCTCGCTTGCCAGGAGCGCAGAGCCTTACAGCAACTTATTCACAACCGCGAGCAGCAGCTCCAGGCGCTCGCTGAAGACTTGGCCCAGTCTGCGCAAGCATCACATTGAATTTCTAGAGAACCGAAGACCATGAACGACACTGCCATTCAAACCGCGCCCGTTAACCAAAATGCGATCAACGCTGCTGTCTGGGCTGCCTGCGACACCTTTCGCGGCACCGTGGACCCGAGTATCTACAAGGATTTTGTCCTGACGATGCTTTTCCTGAAGTACGTGTCCGACGTCTGGCAGGACCATTACGACGACTACAGGAAGCAGTACGGCGACCACCCCGAGTTGATCGAGGAAATGCTCAAGAACGAGCGGTTTGTGCTACCCGCCGAAGCCAGCTTTTACGCACTGCACGCTCAGCGGCACAGCGCCGGCAACGGTGAACGCATCGACAAAGCGCTTCACGCCATCGAAGAGGCCAACATCACTAAGTTGCGCGATGTGTTCCAGGACATCAGCTTCAACTCGAACAAGCTGGGCGACGAGCAGCAAAAGAACGACATCCTGCGTCACTTGTTGGAAGACTTCGCAAAACCCGAACTGGACCTGCGCCCAAGCCGCGTACGCCAGCTCGACGTGATTGGCAATGCTTACGAGTTCCTTATCAAGAACTTCGCCTCTACCAGTGGTAAGAAGGCTGGCGAGTTCTACACCCCGCCAGAGGTTTCCACGCTAATGGCGAGGCTGATGGCGCCGCAAGAGGGCGACGAGATTTGCGACCCGACCTGTGGCTCCGGCTCCCTGCTGATGAAGTGCGGTCGCCTGATCCGCGACAACACTAAGTCACGCAAGTACGCGCTCTACGGACAGGAAGCCATCGGCAGCACCTGGGCCTTGGCCAAGATGAACATGTTTTTGCATGGCGAAGACAACCACCGCATCGAGTGGGGCGATACTATCCGTAACCCCAAGCTACTCGACGGCGCCGCAAGCCTCAAGCACTTCGACATCGTAGTCGCCAACCCACCCTTCAGCTTGGAGAAGTGGGGATTTGAAGGAGCCGACGCTGACAAGTTCAGCCGCTTCCGCCGTGGCGTTCCGCCACGTACAAAGGGCGATTATGCGTTTATCCTCCACATGATCGAGACCATGAAGCCCGGTACCGGCCGTATGGCCGTCGTTGTTCCGCACGGTGTGCTGTTCCGTGGCGCGGCGGAGGGACGGATCCGCCAAAAGCTGATCGACGAAAATTTACTTGACGTGGTAATTGGCCTGCCCGAGAAGTTGTTCTACGGCACAGGTATCCCCGCGGCCGTGCTGGTGTTCCGTAAGAACAAGGCCGACGAAAAGGTACTGTTCATCGACGCAAGTCGCGATTTCGAAGCGGGCAAGAATCAGAACGTGTTGCGCGAGGAAGACCTGCGGCGCATCGTTGATACAGTGCGTACACGGCATGGCGTGACCAGGTACGCCTATCTCGCTACCAAGGATGAGATCGCCGCGAACGACTTCAACCTCAACATCCCGCGCTATGTCGACACATTTCAGGAAGGCGTTGTGGTCGACCTGATGGCCGTGCGTAAAGAGCGCGAGCAGCTCAAGGCAGAGCTAACCAGCCTAGAGGCCCAGATGGCCGTGTATTTAAAGGAGCTGGGTTATGAGTGAGTCGTCAAAGGCGCCGAATGTGGCGATGCTGCCTGAGGAATGGAAAATGACCACAGTCGGCAAAAGCTGCGCAATCAGGAATAAGCTACGTTTTCCGTTGAATGCTGCGGATCGAGAATCAATGAATGGCGTGTACCCCTATTTTGGGCCCACCGGCCAGCTCGATTTGATCGACCATTATCGTATTGATGAGCCTTTCGCTCTGATTGGTGAGGATGGGGATCATTTCCTCAAGTACAAAGATCGACCGATGACGATTTACTTTGAGGGGAAAGCAAACGTAAACAATCACGCTCACATTATCGGCGACTCCGACGATTGCTTGGCTAAGTGGTTCTATTACTGCTTTATGCATCGCGACTTGACGCCTGTACTCTCGAGACAGGGAGTTGGGCGGTACAAGCTAACGAAGGCTGGGCTTGAGAAGCTCGAGTTCCCGTTACCACCAAAGCGCGAACAGGCGGAAATCGTTCAGGTGCTGTCAACCTGGGATGAAGCTATTTTAGCTATGGAGCGGCTGGTAAGTAACAGTCGACTGCAAAGGGTGCTACTGGCCCAGCAAATGCTAACAGGTCAGGTTCGGATTAAGGCCTTTGCGGTTAGCACGCGAAAACAGCAAACACCATACGGGCCGCTGCCCAGTGAATGGGCGTATCGCCGAGTTGGGGAGGTCGCAACTGAAGTGAGCCAAAAGTTGGGCGATTCCGTTCCGCATCCTGTATTGTCGTGCACTAAACATAAGGGTCTTGTTGACTCCTTGGTCTACTTCAAGAAGCAGGTTTTCAGTGCCGACACGTCAACCTACAAAGTAGTTCCAAGGGGTAGCTTCGTATATGCAACGAATCATATCGACGAAGGATCAATTGGGTACCAAGACTTGTATGACTTTGGCTTAGTTAGCCCGATGTACACCGTCTTCGTGACCAGCGAAGAGGTCGATGATGCTTTCCTATTTGCGCTTCTGAAGACAGAGCACTATCGCCAGATATTCGCGTCTGCAACCAATGCTTCTGTGGACCGCCGGGGGAGCTTAAGGTGGAAGGATTTTCGGAACCTCCACATTCCGTTCCCCCCGATTGAAGAACAAAGAGCTATCGCTAACGTGCTGGCAGCTGCAGCGCGTGAAGGAGACGCAATTCAGAACCAATTAGACTTGTTGCGCACCGAGAAGGCGGCGCTCATGTCCCAGCTTCTCACCGGGAAACGCCGCGTCAAGCTACGCGAGGCAGAGGCCGAGATGGACCCGCAGGCATGAACACCACGCCGAATTGCCGCGAGCAGTACAGCGCTCACCTTCCCGCGCTCCACCTATTATGCAACCTTGGCTGGAACTTCTTGACCACGGCGCAGGCACTCACGCAGCGCGGCAGCACACGTGAGGTTCTACTCAAGCCTCGGCTTATCGAGGTGCTGCAGACTCGGCGCTACCAATACAAGGGCGAGTTTTATCCGCTGTCCCCTGGCGGCATCGACCAGATCGTTCGGGAGTTGTCGGCGCTCAGCTTGGCCGAAGGGCTCATACCTGCCAACGAGCGGCTGTACGGCAAGCTGGCGTTGGGTATTACAGTCACTGAGTTCATGGCAGATGGCAAGAAACACCAGCCCACCATTCCATTGATCGATTGGACCGAGCTTTCAGCCAACCGCTGGGATGTGACCGAGGAACTGGAGGTACTGGCCGCGCAGGGCACACATCACCGTACACCAGATGTTGTGTGCTACATAAACGGTATTCCCCTCGTCTTGATCGAGGCCAAGCGGCCGGAGTCGGGTGGCGGCAGCCATCCGTCCGAAGCTATGGTGCTGGAGGGCATCAGCCAGCACTTGCGCAACCAGCGGCCCGACGAGATCCCCAATCTGTTTGCTTACGCGCAATTGCTGCTTTCTATTAGCCAGACTGAGGGGCGTTACGGCACCACGCACACTGCGGCCAAGTTCTGGGCGAAGTGGCGTGAAGAGGAATTCGACGAGGCCCACATGCTGGCCCACAAGAACGCAACGTTAAAGCCGCAGGTGCGTGCGGCGCTATTCGAGGGTAAGCCAGCAGTCCTGGCGACTTACTTCGACACACTGTGGAGCGCGCCCACGCAGGTCTCCGAGCAAGACCGTTTGCTGGTGAGTCTGCTCACCCCGGGTAGGCTGCTAGAGTTCCTGCGTGGCTACGTGCTCTTCGATCGTAAAGTGGGCAAGATCGTGGCGCGCTACCAGCAGTTCTTCGGCATCCGTGCGCTACTGGCGCGTATCAGCCAGCAGCGGCCACAATCGCAAGGCGGTGGCCGCGAGGGAGGTGTGGTTTGGCACACCACGGGCTCGGGCAAGAGCTTTACCATGGTGTTTTTAACCAAGGCGCTGCTGCTGGTTGATGCGTTGAAAGAGTGCCGCGTGGTCGTAGTCACCGACCGCACTGACCTGGAAACCCAACTCTCCCGCAACTTCATGACTGGCGGCGCATTCGGCTCAAGCATCGCAACGCAGAAGGATGGCGAGAAGAGTCGCAGCCTTTCCGGCCGCGATTTGGCCCGCCGCATCGGAAGTGGGACGGAGCGTATCACCTTCACGCTGATCCACAAGTTCAACACGGCATCCAAGTTGCCAGAGTGCCGCAATGACTCATCCGACATGATCGTACTGGTGGACGAGGGTCACCGCAGTCACGGCGGCGAGACGCACGAGCGGATGAAGAAGGCGCTACCTAAGGCTGCCTATATCGCCTTCACCGGCACACCGCTCCTGAAGGACGAAAAGACGGCCAACAAATTTGGCCCCATCGTGCACGCGTACTCCATGCAGCGCGCGGTCGAGGACGAAACCGTGGCGCCACTGCTGTATGAAGAGCGCGTGCCCGAGTTGGACATTAATGAGGAGGCGGTCAACCGCTGGTTCGAGAAGATTACCAGCAACCTCAGCGAAGCCCAACGCATTGATCTCAAGAAAAAGTTCGCCAAGAAGGGCGTCATTTATGGCGCGACCAACCGCATTGAGTTGATCGCCTGGGACATCGCGACCCACTTCAACGAAAACATCAAGAAGCTCGAGCTTGGTCTGAAGGGCCAGGTCGCTACCGATAGCAAGCTCGACGCGATCCGCTATAAGAAGGCCTTAGACGAGACCGGCCTGGTGACAAGCGCGGTGGTGATCTCTGCCCCAGATACACGCGAAGGCAATTCTGCAGTGGATGAAGACACTCTGCCTGAAGTGCAGAAGTGGTGGAAGCAGACTATGGCCACTTGTGGCAATGATTACGAGGCCTACGAGAAGCAGGTCGTGAACGACTTTGGCACAGACAGCGCCCCCGACCTGTTGATCGTCGTGGACAAGCTGCTGACCGGGTTCGATGAGCCCCGCAACACGGTGCTGTACATCGACAAACCCCTGAAAGGGCACAACCTCATCCAGGCAGTCGCGCGCGTTAACCGCCTACATGACGCGAAGCGGTACGGTGTGTTGGTCGACTACCGTGGCATCCTCAAGGAACTGGACACTGCAATCCGTGCTTATCAGGACCTGGAAGCACGTACGCAGGGTGGTTTCGACATCAAGGACCTAGAAGGCCTATATCACCAGTTCAGCACCGAATACAAACAGCTGCCGACCCTGCACGATCAACTATGGTCCTTCTTTAAATCAGTGACAAACAAGCTGGACCGCGAGCAATATCGGCAGGTGTTAGCACCGAAGTTCGTAAAAGGCACTGATGGCGAGGAGTACGACGAACGACAAAAGTTGCGCGACGACTTCTACGAAGCGCTTACCGCCTTTGGCTTGTGTTTGCAGACGGCGTTGTCGTCTCGCAGCTTTTTCGAAGATAAAAGCTTCTCCGAGGAACTGATTACTCGCTACAAGGCCGATCTGCGTTTCTTCACGGAGCTGCGCCAGACCGCCCGTCGCGATGCCATGGAGACTGTAGACTACAGCGTCTATGAGGAGCAAATTCGCAAGCTGGTAGACAAGCAAGTCATCGGCACCGAGGTACGTGAACCCGAGGGCGTCTATTTGGTGCACCAATTAGGCCAGGCCGAAGACCCGAAAGACTGGTCTGAAGAGAAGACGCGCAACGAGACGGACCTGATCCGTACCCGCCTGCGCAAGACTATTGAGCAAGAACTGGCGGAGGACCCATATGCGCAGAAGGTATTTGGCGAGCTGTTGAGGCAAGCTATCGCAGAGGCCGAGGCCATGTTCGACCATCCACTGAAACAACATGCCTTGTTCCAAGTCTTTGAGCAGCAGTTGGAAGCTCGGGCGACTCCTGGTGTACCAGATGCGTTGGCAGACAATTTGCATGCCAAGGCCTACTATGGTGCGATCCGAATGGTACTAGGTGAAGATGCCTTTGCAGTAATGAGCGCCGAAGCAGCGGATGACTTGGTGCAACAAGCCCTTGCGATGGACATCATAGTGCGTGACGCTGTAGCCGAGAATTCGCTCAACCCACAAAACATCGAGGCTGCCATTCGCAAAGGCTTGCTCCCGCTGCTATTTGGCTCCTTAGGCTTGGACAACGCCAAGCAGGTGGTGGAGCAAGTCATTCAGATCACGCGCGTTCGCCTCAGCAGGTCTTGAACATGGCCTTACAAGATAGTAAGACCCAGCACTACGTAGCGTATGGCAACGAAGAAATTGGCTTCACCCTGCGGCGCCAACCTTCCCGTGTCGTGCCGCGCATTGCTATACATGTAGAGCCTGATGGGCTCGTGCAGGTGGACGCACCGAGCGAAGCCCTTTTAGCTGATGTGCTAGCAGCAGTGAAGAAGCGGTCTCGGTGGATCAGTCAGCATGTCAGTGCTGCCAAGGCACGGTTGGCACATGTACTTCCACGTGAATACGTCAGCGGGGAATCCCTGCACTATTTAGGACGACGCTATCGTTTGAAGATCATAGTTGATCCGGCAACGAAGCTAAAGGCACACATGCGCGGCGCATTTATCACAGTGGCAGTGCCAGAGCACGACGTCGCCGTGATCAGATCAGTTCTAGATGCGTGGTATCGCCAGCGTGCACGAGAGGTGTTTGCAAAACGTTTGCCGGTGGTAGCTGAACCATTGCAATGGGTCCATGAACTGCCGCCAGTGCGGCTGCAGTGGATGCAACGGCAGTGGGGAAACTGCTCTCCTTCAGGGCGTATTACATTGAACCCAGGGCTGGTCAGGGCGCCCCGAGACGCTATAGATTATGTGCTGCTGCATGAAATGTGCCATTTGAAGCACCACAACCACACCAAAACCTTTTACTCAACACTGGACAGGCATATGCCGGACTGGCGAGAAATTAAGGAGCGGTTAGATGATAGAGCGGCGGAGTACCTGCGTTAGCGACCATTTGATTATTGTGACAGGCAGAGACCAATCGGCGACAATCTAAATGCAAAGCCAGGAACCATCTTCTTCGCTATTACAGCCGCGCAAACTTCCCTTTTTCCCTGCGTCCTTTTCTGACGAAACACTTTTCTCTAGGGAAGCACTGATTTATTCTGATGGATGGGATTGGCCGGTGAAAAAGGCGTCCGGCAAGGTGTAGTGGTCTAATGTCCCCGGACACCTCGATAGGTGGATAATTCACCTTCGAAGGAGTTTACATGACCAGGCAGCGCCGCAATTTCGACCCCAACTTCAAGCTCGAGGTCGTCCGAATGATCACAGAACAAGGTCTCAGCATCTCGTACGTCAGCCAGTCGATGGACATCGGGGTGAGCTCGATCCGTCGCTGGATGGAATAGTACGAAGCCGAGCAACAGGGCCAGCCTGGTATCGGCAAGCCGCTGACGGCTGAGCAGCAGCGTATTCGACAGTTGGAGCAGGAAAACCGTCAGCTTCGTAGTGTCTTAAAAAAGGCATCGGCCTTCTTTGCCCGCGAGCTCAAGTGAGCTACCGGCTCGTCGACGAGCTGCAAACGAAGGCCGTACCTGTCGCACAAACCTGCCGTCTGCTTGGCGTGAGTCGGGCCGGATTTTATGAAGCCAAGCGTCGTGCCGTCGCGCCGATTTTTTGCAAAACGAGCGTGCATTTGCGTGCAGCATTCATGAGCAGCGGCCAAAGTTACGGCAGCCGCCGTTTGGTTACGGCGCTTGCCAATAGCGGCTTGAAGGTCGGGCGTTACAAGGTACGCCAGCTCATGCAACAGTCTAGCCTGAAGCCAGTCTGGAAGCGTAAGTTCGTGCACACGACTGATAGCAAGCATGCCCTGCGGTGTTTGTCAACGTAGTTGTCGCGTCACTTCATGCTGCGTGCTTTAGTTCTTCTGGCCGAATCCGTTCCGAATTCAACCAGACTTGGTTGTCGAGCTTCCAGTCTCTTGTGCCCTGCGTCCAGCGCCGCGGATTACGGTTTCTTGCGGCCTGATAGACCTCTTCGCGCCGCTTAAAAATCGCGTCCGCCTGGCCGCCGTGGCGCTGCGCCGGGGTCACGAATTTCAGGCCACTATGCTTGTGTTCGTTGTTGTACCAGCATACAAATTTCTGCGTCCATGCTCGCGCTTCCTTCAAGCTGCCAAACGGCTTGCGCGGGTAATTTGGCCGATATTTGCAGGTTCGGAAAAGCGACTCAGCATAGGCGTTGTCGTTGCTCACCCGTGGCCGGCTGAATGATAGGCCACGCCCAATTGATCCAGCATGGCGAGCATGGTCGATCCCCTCATGGCACTGCCATTATCCGAATGAAGCACCAACTGGCGGCCCGCCAATCCTTCTGCCAAACTGGCTCGGCGCATCAGCTGTGATGCCAGTTCTGCCGATTCGGCAACGTGTACTTCATGCGCTACGATCTACCTGCTGAACACGTCGAGCGCCATGTACCAGTAATAGTATTGGCCTTTTACTGCAGCCGGCATCCACGTGATATCCCAGCTCCAGACCTGGTTCGGACCATCGGCGCAATGACTCGTCACCACGCGGCTTGATGGTTTTTTTGCGCGGTGTCAACGGCGATTTAAAACTGATACAGTTTTGGCGCTCGCAGCGATTTAAAACTGATACACCTCCATCACCAGTACACGCTGGATTTTTGCTCTATTCGTAGCTCGTTTAGCCAGGCTTGCCAGCGGTGATCCCCTTGACGGTCCCCGCCTGCCGCTGGTGCTTGAGCCGGTAGCTTTCGCCAGCGATTGGCACGATATGCGCGTGATGCAGCAACCGGTCCAGCAGCGCTGCCGTCAGCGTCGCATCCTGTGCAAACGTGGCGTCCCATTGGCCGAACGGCAGATTGCTCGTCACGATCAGGCTGCCTTTCTCATACATCGCAGCGATCACTTGGAAGAACAGGTTGGCCTGTTCGCGGTTCATCGGCAGGTAACCAATTTCATCGATGATCAGCAGCCGGTACGTCTTGATGGCCCGGTGCATCACCGTCTTCAAACTGTTTTGTGCGTGCGCCGTTGTCAGCGTCAGCAGCAAGTCCGATGCCGTCATGAAGCGCGTCTTGATGCCGGCTTGGGTAGCCTTGTAGCCCAACGCCATCGCCAAATGGGTCTTGCCCACGCCGCTAGGACCGACCAGCACCACGTTCTCGTTACGCTCAATGAAGCCTAGTCCGGCCAGCTCCTCGATCTGGCTGCGCTTGACGCCTTTAGCGAAGTCGTAGTTGAACTGCTCCAGCGTTTTGATCGCCGGGAAGCCGGCCAGGCGCGTCATCATGGTTTGCTTGCGTACTGTCCGTCCCGCCATTTCCTCGCGCAGCAAGGATTCCAGGAAATCGCTGTAGGCGATTTCCTCCTTGGCCGCCTGCTGGGCAGCAGCACCGTAGCTTTGCCCGACGAAGGACAGCTTGAGCGCCTCGCATAGTTCGGTGATGCGTTCGTGTTGCAGGTTCATGCCGCCACTCCTTGTGTGACGTTCATCAGCAGCTGTTCATAGACTGCCAACGGGTGCTGTGCCGGCGCCACTTCGGCGATGCGCTCGATCACGATCGCTGGGCGCGGCGCTGGCGGTTCTGGCGCCGCTGCCTGCGGCCGTGCGGCAGCGATGTCGCCTCGCCATGGCGCCGCCAGCGCCTGCAGGTGTGGCACTTCCTTTGCCATCCGCTCGGCCGGTTTCTCCTGCGTCGTGCCGTGCACCCGCTCGTTTGCAACCTCGCGCAGCCAGCGTGTTACCTCGACATTGGCAGTGACAACGTCGAGCTGCAAACCACTCTGTCCGAGCCGGCTCGCCAGCGGCACGTAAAACGACCTGCGCAGATAGCCGTTGAAGCGCTCGACCTTGCCCTTGGTCTGGGCCCGATATGGCTGGCACAGCTTGATCCGGAAGCCGCTGTGCTTGGCGAAGTCGAGGAAGCCGGCGCGGTAGCGGTGAAGCCCTTCGCCGTACACGTCGCGCTCGATGACGACCGTCTTCATGTTGTCGTATAGGACCTTGCGCGGCACGCCGCCGAACGCATCGAAGGCGCGCTCATGGCAGCCGATCAGCGTGGCGACCTTCATGTCGCTGACGAACTCGACATAGCTGGCACGGCTGTAGCCCATCGTGGCGCAGAACGCGTGCAGCGGCGCGCTGCCTTTGCGGAACTCGACCCAATCGACCTGCAACTGCTCGCCTATCTCGGTCTCGAAACGAATGACCGGCTCAACCGGCAACGTCGGTCGCAGCGAGCGCATGAACGCGCGCAACTGGCTAAGGCCGCCCTGGTAACCGCGCTCGACGATTTCACTGTGCAGCACGCTCGCCGGTATCCAGTTCGGCTGCGCCGCCATCTGCCGCTCCCGCAGATAGGTCTCATATGGCGCCAGCTTGCTTGGCCGTTTTACCTTGCGTTCGTACTTCGGCACCGCCTTTAGCGCCAGGTGCCGCCGCACCGTGTTCACCGCGCACCCCACCTCGGCGGCGATCCGCCGCAGACTCATCCCATGCTTGCTCAATAACTGAATTTCCACACACACCTCGTTGGGTTTCAAGGCTGCTCCGCAAAGCAGCCATCTTCTCAAATCGGTGTATCAGTTTTCAATCGCTGCTGTGTATCAGTTTACAGCCGCTGCTGACACGCGGCCCCGATGATGCTGTTGCGAGGCCTGCTTCAACACCCGGTAGAAGCTCGATTCCGATGCCACGTACTCACCGCGGTCGGCCAGCGCCGGCACGATTTGGCTCGGCGGCAGGCTGGCGAATTCTTCGCTGTTGGCAACTGCCAGAATCTGCGCACGCTCGTCCTCACTGAGCTTGTTAACCGGTTCAGGCCGCTCCCTGGTGGTACGACTGTCAGCCTTGATCATCTCGTCGCCAGCAACGACCCAACGCTGGAAAGTGCGCAGACTCAGGCCGAGTTCGGCGCAGGCTTTTTGCAAGCGACTTCCCGCAGCTGCCGCTTCTCGGATCAACGCTACACATGACAGGCGATCTGGGACGCTGATCAGTCTTCCTCTTTGTCCCCCCAGATCGCCTGGGCTTTTTTTCTCAGTATCAGCAGCGCCGCCGCCTCCGCCAGTGCCTTCTCCTTGCGATGTAAATCCTTCTCGAGCTGGCGAATGCGCTTTTTGTCTTCTTTCGACTGCGCCTGCTGCTGGCGGGTTTGCTGCACTGGATTGGTATTGGCCGACATGCAGGCAGCCCTCCAGGCGGCAACCTGTTCGACGAACAAGCCTTTGCTCCGGCAATACTCTGCCAGATCAGCCGCGTTCAACACAGCCGTTTCCAGCACGACTGCGAACTTGTCTTCCGAGGTCCATTCCTCAGCATTCTTCCCACTACCTGGCACCGGCGTTCCTTGATTACGAAGTTGACGGCGCCAAGTGTAAAGCGTTTGCTCCGTAATGCCACTCTCCCGTGCCAACTCCGACACTAGCCGGTTTTGCGGCGGCATCATCTGCCGTAACAGCGCTTCTTTTCGTTCTGCCGAGTACTGCCTCATCCCATCTCTCTTGCCCGTCCCCGATACGTTTTGGATCGATCAGATGACGCGACAACTATTCTGACACCGGGGGCCTGCCAGTTGCACAAAACGTGCTTGCCAGGCAGTTCAACCCGGCTGCGCCGAATCTGGCTTACACATCGGATATCACGTATATCCGCACTGGCGCCGGGTGGCTTTACCTGGCCGTTGTACTCGACCTGTTCTCGCGCAGAGTCGTGGGCTGGGCGATGGCGCCGAGCATGCCGGCCACCCTGGTTTGCGACGCCTTGCGTATGGCGATAAAAGCGCGCCGGCCAGCGGCCGGACTGGTCGTACATTCGGATCGCGGTAGCCAGTATGCGAGCGAACGATACCAGGCACTATTGGCCGAGTACGGCTTTGTCTGCAGCATGAGCCGCAAAGGTAACTGCTGGGATAACGCCGTTGCTGAACGCTTCTTCTTGAACCTGAAGATGGAGCGTGTCTGGCAGCGCAATTACGCGAACCATGCGGAAGCCAAGTTCGATGTGGCAAATTACATCGCCGGCTTCTACAACTGCGAGCGCTTGCATTCTGTATTGGGAAATCTGCCGCTCAGCGTCTATGAACGCAAAATGGCAGAGAAAGAACTTATCGTCGTGTCCGAAATTACTTGACCACTACAAATCTCTAAGTTATTGATTAATATAGGCTGGCTGTGTCAGACTTTATTAGTTGACCACACGTGCGTGCGCTGTCAGCGACGGATAACGCTCGATATTGATCCCGCACTCCAGCAAACCCTGCCGGGCTGATCACGCCTACAACGTGCAGCTTTGGCCGGGCTCGGGAGACTTCAGCTTGATGAGGTAGTTTTCGACGATCCCATCCACACACGCGTTCCCGCCAATCAGGGCCACGCCATGCTGTTCACCCTCGACAGTGAGCAGACTGGCACCCAGCGTCCTGGCCAGGCTGATACCGCCCTCATGCGGGGTGGCCGGGTCGCGGGTCACCGACACCACCAGTAATCGTGGCAACCCCTCGATGTCC
>Ga0265797_10008004_pt1 | contig 14250 bp, 13 predicted proteins | sample P2T30metagenome_FD_192433 | JGI IMG/M metagenome (GOLD analysis project Ga0265797, IMG submission 192433) | Plant litter microbial communities from East Loma Ridge, Irvine, California - P2 T30 | ecosystem: Environmental > Terrestrial > Plant litter > Unclassified | place: USA: California... | reverse complement strand
TTTCGGCGAGTTGCTTGCGGAAGCGGTCTTCTCGGCCTGCTCCGCCTTCCCAGTTTTGGTGGTCGCGGTCGATGAGCTTGGCTGCGCCGCCGGGTCGTGGTGCGATGTAGACGGTTTCGTGGAGTTCTCGGTCGTGATACTTGCCTTCCCTCTTGAGTTCATCACCCTTCGGGCCACCGCGTCGACCAAACATGCCGCCGCCTGGTCCTCCACCAAACCCGGTCATGGTGTTGACTTGCATGCGGCCTTTCTTGGCCTTGTCGACCTGAAGTTGGATGTGGAACTCGCAGAACTCAGTCTTGCGACCGTCGATCCACTGACCACATTCTTTGCCGTCTTTCCGTTGTGCATGGCAGAAATCTAGATCTCGCGCTGTGCCAAGTTCAAGAATGGTGTCGTCAGAACTTGATAACTTCAGTGAGAACTTGCCGGTGTCGCGATTCCGTGGTGGCATGATGTCCGGGTTGAGGATAGCAACAAGTGTACCGAGAGGGAGTTTCCAGAACTGCGAGAACCCAGTGTCAAACAGGAAGAGATCGAGCTCCCATTTAAGATCTGTCAGACGGATGACCATGAACTTGCCGTTCTGGTCCAGATTCTTGTCTTGATTTCCCTTAGTCTGATCCTTCGCGGCGTTCTTGGAGTTTTGTGGCGTCGACTTGGAGCAGATAACCCCAAGAACAACATAGTCGTTCTCCCAATCCGGCGGATCATACTCTGGCGCCTTGACGGTCTTCAAAAGTTGAGGTATAGTGAGGACCGTCTTGCCTTCTAGGGTACGGGTGACCACATTGTGTTGCATTTCTCTCGACTTGAGGTGGAGACCAGAGAACGATTCGAAACTAGGAGCATCGGCGCTTTCGTCACGCGACGAGATCTCGGCGTACTTTGTGGCGGTCGGGGTGGAGCCAAAGCTGCTGGACGTGGCTTTGGAAGAAGACGAGGTCGGGCGTGAGCTCTCAGGCCTGAAAGATAATGTAGAGCCTGGTCTTGGAGTGGGCGGACCCCCAAATGTACGGTTCTGTAGACTTTGCGTTCGGCTGTGATTCCTCAGGGCTGGCGGAGGCATGTCGCGTGAGGTCTTGGTGTCGGTACTCTGAGACGAGCTGGTTCGTGATAGCGACGGCCGGTCTTTCAGCGCTTCGATGTTCTGCAGCCCAAATCCCCTGCTCCGTCTCTGTTCGGCCTTGTCCTCCTTCTCTTCGCGCTCCTTCTCCTTGTTCCTGCTCTCTGCGATGCGCTCGCTGAAGGATTTGATCTTGGGCGGCTCAACCTCTTTCGACGAGCCTAACCGCGACATGCGCCCGCTGACAGCACTTCCTGGCCGCTTGAGACTAACGTCGCGGGCTGTGAGTCCCTTGTCTATGCCCAGCATGACGCGCGCAGGACTCTTCGGCTCGGTTGGCGCCTGTCGCATCCGGACTGGTGATCGCGGTACCTCGACATCCGTCTCCTGCCTGGTCTCGGGTCGCGGCAGGTCGATTCTGCGCATGCTGGTGGCCATGCTCGCTCGTGATGATGCTCCATTGCGATCCAGATCCTGAGATTCGTTCTTCTTCTTCTGCAGCGCCTTCAGCTTCAGTTTGGCCTCGATGGCCTGGAGTTGCAGCTGGAGCGTCTCCTCATCCTCCTCTCCGTCGCTGCCGGCTGGCACACCTCCGCGCGACATTGGACGGCGTTTCGAGGGGGACGGCGATGCGGAGTCGCGCTGGCGGCGGCTCTCGTACCTCTTACGGCCGGATGGCGAGCTGAGAAGTGCTTCGACGGGCGACTGCGGGGGCCAGTTGGGCTGGTTGTTCTTGACTGTCGCTAGAGTCAGCGCATGTCCGGCACACTCACATGGGCGACTTACCTTTTGACTTGGGGCTCTCCCGCACGATCATTGTTGTGATGGTGCAATATCGGATGCGCTGTCTCGCAGTGGCCCATAGCAACGCCAATACTGGAAAGCGGGAAAAGCAAGATGGGAAACAGTCGATCGTCAGGCAGGACTCACAAGCGCATAGCCCGGCCCCGTAGCGTTTGTTGACACCGGACTGTGGTTCACCCCAGACTAATCTAATCCGAAACCGTGACGTGACAGGGATTGCGCGTGTAAGGTTGCGCCCACGCGACGCGCCTGAACTCGGATTCCACCACGAATTCGAGACACCACATTCAATACTGTATATGCCCAATTGGACCAGCAGACATCTCGCAATGGCGCGCACACGTTCGAAACCCGCAAAGGCTGCACCCAAAGAATCCTCGCCCGAACCCACCACCACAGCCAAACCGCTGCCCGCAAGCACGACGAACCCCCCGAAACTGTTCGTTCTACCAAAAGACACATCCAAAGACGCGCGCATAGTCAGCCTCGACAACCCCGCAAACGACACACCATCGAGATACTACTTCTGCCCCCAGAAAGGCTTCTACGAGTTCACGCGCATCGCTGCGCCGAAGAAAGACTTCAAGAGTTGGTTGATAACAGGGGAGAAGAGCGAGGATGACACCACAGAAGAAGTAGACGCCTCACGGATAGGCAGCGGCTACATCACCAAATCCGCCGACCTCTTCCTCGCAACACCTATCGACATCCTCTTCCTCATCCTCCCCGCCCTCACACCAAAGTCAGCAAAAGACACGAAACAGCACTTCCTCGCCTTCGATGACTACCTCGACGCACTCTCATCCGCTTCACCACATTGGAAAGCGTTATTATCGCAATACACCACCCTCAAGACTATGATAGAAACCAGGATGCGAAGGATATGCGACACCGTCGACGCAGGCGAAGAGTCTATGTACCGCCTTTCGCACCCCAAGCTTCTCGAGGTCCTTGTCACAAAGGCTGAGCGCATGGTGAAGAAGGGGCTTCCGGCGTCGATGGAGGAGAGATTCATCAAGACAGCCCTGGAGATACCCATCATGAGCATAAAGCGCGAGGAAAGCACCTTAAGCACCGTTTCAACAACAGACGCAGCGTCAGAAAAGGAGAACGACACAACTACAACCTCGCAAATAAGCGTTACAACAACAATAACACCACCCGACGACGCCCCCTCAAAACCCACCCTCACAACCCCCACCGAAATCCCCCACCTCCTCCGCCTCCGCACATCCCTAACCTACCTCCTCTCCTCCTACATGCCCCCTTCCCTCCGCACCCCCTTACTCGCCCTCCTAGCCCCGCGCTTCACACCCCTCGACACCCACCTCTCCGCCATCTCCGCTCTAAAATCCGAAGCCCTGTCCTTACGCTCCATCTCAGACAACATCTCGCGGAAGAGGGCGATTGAAGAGGACGAAGAGAAGATTGCGGAAAGGGAAGAAAAGAAAAGGAAGAAGGAGGATGAGGAGAGGAAGAAGAAGAGTGAGGGGAGGGGGGTTAAGGCGCTTAAGAAGGTGGATACGAGTGGGATGAAGAAGATGAGTAGTTTTTTTCAGGTTAAGCCGAAGGCGCAGGGGAAGTAGGTGGGGTGAGACAGTCGGAGGGGGCGGGAGGTTTGGGTTCTGAAGGGGGTGGGTTGTATGTGTACGATAGTAGGGATGTTTTGAGGTCCTGGGGTCTTGCTGTTGGAGATTGGATAGTGGTGATGGTGATCATCATCATCACTATAGGAAATCGCAATCAATAGTTCCGCGAATGAGCAACGCACGCCATATTGCTGTCATCGACACTTTTTGGAAAATAACAAGGAAGAAAGAGAAGAGCCGAAGTCATGGGTCTTTCTTATGCCCATTTTTGGACTCCAAGACTTCAGGTATTGTGCAGAAGAATAGAACGAGATTCCGCGGGGTATTTATACACGTCGCAGTCCAGCGCCAAGAACATACGTTTCTTTTTGCATTGTTTCGAAAACAAGACTGGCGCACTCCATGAAGTGATGACCCATAGTTTTGGAAGATGAACAGAGAAGGAAGAGCGGAGCCGAAGCCATGCTCTTTGTTTCCTGTGCTTTTGGATACCAGAATCGGAAGTGTTGTGAAGGAGAGAGAGAGATAAATCCAAGGAGTATTCATACACTTCTAGCCCTGCGCCGGGCCATGTAGGTGTGACGCTTAAGTTTGTGGAGTGCGAGCAGCGCAATTCATGACCTGTTTGAACACAAATTTTGGAAAACAACCTAGGCAGGAGGGGCAGAGCCGAAGCCATCGGTGTCCCTCGCTCTTTGCTTTTGGGCTCCAGAATCGGAAGTATTGTAGAGAAGAGCAAAGCAGAAGCTCGAGAAGTATTTATACGTGTCCCAGTCCTGCGCTGAGAACATCGCCTTTTTCTCGATCGTGTTTGAAACGCGGGAGCAGCGCACCCCATCGTCACTCCACACAGTAATTTTGGAGAATACCCCAGAAAGACCGGCAAACTCATGCCATGTTTATATGACATTTTTGGACTCCAGAGTCGGAGGTGTGGTAAAGAAGAGAAAGGCAGACCCAAGAGCGGTATTTATACACGTCCTTGCTCTGCGCCGAGAGCCTGTTCAACTCCTGCTCGGATTTGGACAGCGCGAGCACTGCTTTCTCATGTGTTGTTGCGGGAGAACGCTTTTGATGTTTCAGGAACCCCGTCTTTCCAACATGGTTATCCTCTGATTCTCTTTTAATTCCTTTCTTTCTCCGATCTCTCTCATGGCATCGCTTGAGACGTTGTTGAATCGTCTCAGAACCATGGGAAACGAGGGGACACGTTTTGATGAAGTAGATGCGCTCCAGCAAACCGAGCCACCAAACTCGTGACTCCAGGTTTTGACTGCGAAAGCGTGCTTTTGGTGTAAGAGTGAGAAGCACCACCTGAAACGTACATGAGCGATTTCTTTGATGGTCTTTGGGCACCTCCGACATATGGAGAACCGCTGGTGTTTTGGAAGTCGAGGGGAGGAGCAGCCATGTTCTGGTCCTACCAAGATTTTGGACAGAACGACATGCGCCTAACACGAATTCATTTTGGTATATGGAAGAAATGTTTGAGAAGAGAGAAAGCTCGCAGCTTCTACGGCGTTTTATATCCCCAGAACGAGACTTTCTTCTGGTAAAGAAGAGGGGAAGACTGTCGGAAGCGAACATTGTTTTTCCAGATACCTATTCTGGATACTGCAACCCGTACATTAAGGCTGCTGTTGTTTCGAAAGTCGAACGGAGGAGCCGCCATGATCGCGTGCGCTTGCGTTTTGAACCGAACGACATGGCGCCATCGTCTTCCTAATTTTCGTAAAAAGGAGTAGGCTTTGAGGAGAGAAGAAGCTCGCAGGTTCTACCGCATTTTATGGCCTCTGTCAGACACTGTCACGTGGTGTGAAAGAGAGGAAGACTGTCTAGAACGAGACATCCCACTGTCGAGATGGAGTTTTGGGCACATGTACAAATGGTATCATGTTTTTTGGGTAAAGCGAAGAAACAGGCATGTCCTCTGCAGTCGTGCTTTTTGGAACGAACGACATGAGAGGTTAGGGTGCCCATTTTGAGCAGTTGTAATAAGATTTTAGTAGAAAAGAAGCTCGCAACATCCACTGCTCTTATTTCTCGAGCCATGGACTGCTTCCTGGCATGCAAGAGGGGATTCCAGCAGGAAAAGACCATGTATCTTGCTGTTCTAACCTTTTAAACAGAGGCCGCAAACATGTGGGTCTTTTTGGGAGGTGATCGCAGGAGCAGACATCGCTCTTGAGAAGCGACCGTTTTGGACGGAACGACATACACGCGCGAACTCGTTGTTTTTGATAAGAATGAAGTATGCTTTGAGGAGAGAGAAAGCTCGCAGCTTCTGCAGCATCGTATACCCCCAGGACTAGGGACATCTTAAGGGTCACTGGTACTTGGGTAATACGTCATGACCAGAGATGATGACATTAACGAAAACATTACGAGGATGTCCCCGTTTTTAAATCCATATCAGGGCTGATGAAAATGAAGTGGCTTTTCAACCTGGACGGCAAACATAGGTGTAGGTATCGTGTATTTTCATGGAAGTCCCCGTTGCGAATTTGAGTCAGAAGAAGAGCAGCACGCTCATGTCCAAGCCAAATGCACCGTTTGATGAGCTAGAAGTTTGAAAGATCTACGAGAGAAGCAGCATGCCTCGCTTGTGTTGGTTGTTTTGGAGCCGAACAACATGGATATGACATTGCTCAATTTCGATAGATAGATGACGGACTGCTACATAGTTGTCTTGTACGCAGTTTGAATACCAGTGGAATGCAAGTCAAATGAAAAGCTCGTATTTTTGACCCGCGCGAAGATGCTCGACACATCACAAAGTTGGTTGGACGTTTCGGAAGATTTGAGAGCTGCGCAGAAGAACGGACAACATACATTCCACAATCTGACTTTTTAGTAAAACAGAAGAGTGGCGTGATGAGGAGGAAGGTCAGCCAGATGGTAGAATTTGTATAGTGCTTCGACGCTAACAGCCCCGCTTTCCCTCATCGTCATGATAGCCGTGACCACCAGAATCCAACTTTCCATACTCAAATTGCATCGTGATTTTGGATAGCGTTCATCTTAGATAGGCTGTTGGCCTAAAGCCGGATGCGTTGGAACTCGAACATATCGTAATGTTCAGCTGGTTTGGAAATGACAGTTGCGATCTCATTTCCTCCCCAGCTGGCGTCGACATAACGGCTGCGAAGGACAGCCAGGTCATACGGCGTTGGTTTTGAAGCTTTCAAGCCCAGACAGCATGGAAGAGGTACTGTCTGCTTTTACATGCTGCCCAGAGCAAGGACACGGCCACGGAACATCGAGACACTTATTTGAGTATTTTTGGAAAGACGACAGATTCTCCGACCATCGGGGGACTTGCTGCATCTTTTAGAGAATCATGGACGAGGAGTGTGGTAATGAGGAAGGGAGGAGCAGTTCCAGTGGAAGACTTTGTACACAGTCTGCTGAATCCTCTCAGCCACGCGGCATGACTTAGTGTTTGCGTGGGTTGGATCATGTGGCGGTGTATCGATGTTTTTTTGGGACCGCAGCAAGTCCATACATAGTACCCGTGGCGGTTTTGAGAAGGCTGCCAGACCCAGAGAAGGCGGAACCATGATTCTCCTGGTTTTGATATTTTGGTAAAGCAGGGAGAAAGATGTGCAATGAATAAACACGAAGTCGGCAGCCGGAAGGAGGCATTTATACACCAGCCCAGCCCCAGTCGCACGTAACACTCATTCGAGAATGCGGTCGAAAAAAAAGGCGCCGCAAAGTCATCGACCCCCGCTGATATATATTTGAGCCAATATTGTGCTACGCTGTGTCTTATTCGTTTCGAGAGCACCGCCGGGCACACACACATGTGACGCCGACATAAGGATTTTGATGTACCATAAACAAATCGTAACGATGTTTGGCGCGAAAAGAACGAAAGTCTCGCCCATGGGTCGAACCAGTTACTGTTTCGAAGGATACAGCAGTTTGAAGAATTGTTACTCGACGAGAAGAGATACCAGGTCGGTGAAACGTGCATACTTCTTATCAAGTCCACAGAGTCATAAGACAAGACATTGTCGGATTAGCGTCTCATACGCCGGAGCGTGCAACTTTTCAGGGGGACGCGACATATCGCTGAGGTAGTCCCGATTCCAGTGGCATTACCCTTCTCATAACGTCTTTGTTGAATGGTTTAAGCAGTTCAGAGGGGCTTGCAGGACGCAGCGAGCATGAAAATCCTTAGGACGAGATTTAGATTTGAGAAAGACACCGAGGCCATGGTCTGATTGGAATCATGTTTTGGAACTGTCGAAAAGAAACGGGGAAGAGCGAGCCATGGCATGTGCCGACCACGCTTTTGGAAGTCACTGAAAAGCCAGTGTGTTGTAGAAAGGAAGAGCGAGAGCCTGGCGAAGAGAAGTATTTATACACAATACGCTGCTCCACACCATCATCGATATCCGCAGCTGCTTTTAGCAGAAGCAACGCACACATCGAGAGACATCGTAGCGTTTTCAGACATGAACCTTTCTGGGAGATATCCCAAGTATTGCTCCACATCTCCCGAAGAACGACATGCGACCAGAATGTGTCGTTTTCAAGAGTGCGCAGCCATGGGCAGCAGGAATCATGATTTTGAAGATTCTGGGATAAAGAAGAGGGAAGACACCGCACATTCTCAACTTCTGAACCCATTTTGATGAAGAGGTTTTTGGTATTTGGTGTGTAGAAGAGAAGAAGGAGCAGCAGCGAAGAGGAGCTTTTATATGCAACTCCGCAGTCTAGATACTGTAGAAGTGCTTATAACAGTAGCAAATCTCTCTTGCTTCCATCAAGCTTTCGACATTCACTTTCGCAGAGACCTGGAGGAGCGGAGACCATGTCACCAAATTCCTAATCTTTTAAACAATCCTTCTCGTCTTTCATATACCAGTATGATCAGAGTTATGGTAATGCAAAGGCAGAAGCGGACGGACAATTCCATGACAGCAAAATGTGGGACATTTTGATGAAGCGAGGACAGACGTAGAAGGCAGATCATCAAGGTGATCTACTCGCTTTTTGGTAGGGTGATGGAAGAGACGGAGAGCTTTCTCATAACAATTCTTTACTTGGGCTTATTGGTAATGCGGCAGCAGAACCGCAGAGGCACAGCCATGGGTCTATTCTGATCTTTGTTTGAATAAAGAACAAGAAGGTGAAGGTACAAAGAAGTAAGAGACCCCAGCCCAGGAGGTGTTTATATACACGCTCCCCAGCTCAAAAAGCCCGGGAGACCATGTGAGATGATCCTATTGCTTTTTTGAGGGAAGAGAAGAAACGGAAGACATAGAAAGGCACGTGATAAATTTTGAGCAATCATTTTCTGGAGCCTGTTTTGTTTTGGTGACCTTCGGGGCTGGCAGGAGACAGAAGCCATAACAACTCGACGGCGAGCTTTAGAGTGAAGGCGCGCACTCATACGGAGTGCGTTGGTAGTTTTTGGTTGGAAAGAGGAGGACGCAGACATCACAGCGTCCAGGAGCTTTCTTTTGAAGTACCAAGTGAATGTGGTGTGATGAAGGAGTAAGAAGAGCAGCAGCAGAGCAGTGTTTTATACACCACTAATCCACTAGCGCAGTCATTGGTTTTGCTTTCGTTGGTTTTGCAACGCCGAAGCATGACGCAGATATCTTTTGGTTTCGTGAACATAACTGCGAGCTTGACCGATTTATAGTCGTTTTCAAACGTCTAGACAGCCATAAAAGACCATCCTACACGATTTCAAAGGCCAGCGGGCAAGACAACATCATTGACGTTTATATGCGTTTTGGTGAACCACAACCACACATGCTCTCGTAGGTGCGGGTTTTTAAGACCGAGGAGGCAGGCGAACACCATTAAGCGAAGGAGTATCGATTTCGGAAAAACACCAGAGGTGTGTGGAATGATGAAGACAGGAAGACCCAGCAAGGACGAGGTTTTTATACTCCAACTACCGACAAGGCCCCGTTTATAAACGGTGCGGTGGCTGTTTTGGTGGACCACACCCACACATGGCTAAAAGGTGATCGGCATTTTGAGACCGAGGAAGCAGGCGAACACCATAGAAGTAGGCAATCCTGATTTTGGAAAAATACCAGAGGTTTGTGAGGTAGTAGAACAGGAAGACCCGGCGAAGGCGAAGTTCTCATACTCCAACTACCGATAAAGCACCGCTCATGGTCGAGGTAATGGCATTTTTGGTGGATCACAACCACACATGGTGCTTTTGGGGGCAATTTCGAGAAAGAGAGGGGCAGGAGAACGCCATTGGTTACTGCCGAGTTGTCTTTGGTAAAAAGAACAGGAAGTGTGAGATAATGAAGACAGGAAGAGCCAGCGAAGACGAGGTATTTATACACCACCCACGCGCCAAGAACCGCCCATCGCGAAAGCGGCAGGGAGCTTTTGGATTGTTCCTGTATTGTAAAACCGATATCAAAGTCGACACATCGATAGTCTGTAAAGTATTTGTGGAAGCACAGGTCCTCACATGTTTACTTTATTTCTCAGTTTTTGGAAGTCGAAAGAGAGAAGGACGAGCACATGAAGCTGTTGCCATGATCTTTCGTTTCCGGAGCGACACCCGCGCGCATCGCTTGTCTTGATGCTTTTTTTTAGAAGTCCACGGAAGGAGGAGCGCGCACCATCAGATATTTATCCATGATGTTTTGGTCAAATTCAGGAAGAAGGAACAGCAGCGCACACCATGGACGAGGGCAGTAGAATTTTTTGGTAAAACACAGAAAGCTGTAGAGTATAGAAGACAAGAAGCCAGAGGATGCGGCGAGGTTTTTATATCCGCCAGACTGACACATGGACGCGTCGAAAAGATCTTTTCTCACAGCATCTTGGTATGGCCATGTTCTTTTGGTGAGGGACAGCTCATGGCATCATCGCATATGATTTTTGACTACGTCTCAGCCATGAGGGCAGTTTGTGCGAATTTGAACACCATGCGCTTCCTCTTCCTATGTCTTTGGAGAACCGCAACCAACCAAGATACTGACGAAGAACTCTTCTCGACCGGTCATCATCGACCTCAGCTACGATTTCTCGACTCCTCCCACAGCCATGGCGTCCATAGTAATATGTTTTTGGTGGTTCCGCAAACGGAGACATTGGCGGTTACCATCGTTTTTTTCGGAAAGACAGGACACTGGCCAGCACATGCCTTTGGATTTCGCGTGTTTTGGGTAGATGTTGTGCATTGAGAAGCCGCAGGAGGAAGTGCACACCATTTGGGTGAACCCAGTTTGTTTTGGAGAAGATACTGAATAGGCGCAGAAAACGTGCGCACCATGGTTTCATCCAACTTCATTTTTGGCGAAGATGATGAAAGAGCACAGGACAGAACGCACCACACATATCACACGGAGCCAGACTTTTGGATAGAATGATGAAGATGCGCAGGAAGAAGCGCACACCATGGCATAAGATCGAGACAGTTTTGGATAAACCCGGAGGAAGAGGCGGAGGCAGAAGCACAGCCCATGATATCGGGCGTAAGGAGTTTTGGTAAAGATGATGGAGAGGCGCGGAAGGAGCCGGATGCCATCATACAGACATTACTCATTTTTGGAAAAATTCGAATAAGGGGTGAGTGTTAAGAAACTAGAAGGGAGTGACAGAGGAGAGGTATTTATACACGGCCAGCGGTGCACATGCTAGAAAGTTGAGACGATTCGAAATCTTCAGGTCTTCCCATGTCTTCTAGGAAGGCTTAACGTCATAGTGTAAGCCATAGCAATGTTTAGTATACATAACCCCCCTTATCCGCACCCTTTTGGTGCCATCCTGGCACACCTAGACGCCATGCCCACCAAATCCTCCCTATTTCTTTCCCCTGCCCTTGGATTTACTCCTCGTATTCCGACTGGGCGGGGGGGTATCTTCACCACTGCTGTCCGCCTCAGCCTCAGCCTCGACAACCACACCCTCATCCTCTGCCTCCACCTCCTCCATCTCCTTCACACCCTCATCTCCACTCAGCCTATCTTTCGCCTTCCGCTCCGCCTCCCAATCCCTAACAAGCCTTGTAACATCATCTTCCCGCGGCTTCTCCTTCCCATTCCACGCACTGCACCCACCGCATCTCCACCTCCCGACATCTTCAAGCGTGCGAGCACCGGGCGGGGCTTGCCCGTTTACAAGCCGGCACTCAGAACAGATCAAGACGAAGCGGTTCTTAGCCTGTGTTTCGTCTTCGCCGAGGAGAGCATCGAGAATGCGGTCGTACCAGTGGGTTTGTGTGAAGGCTGCCGGGGAATCGGCGGTGTATTGCTTGGTTAGGTCGACGGCACCGGTGTTGAATGCGTTTGGCGCGAATTCAGCGCCTGGGGCTTCGAGCGGAGGTAGTTGTTGCGGCGGGGATGGGCCCTGAGGGGACGAGACGTTCGAGGGGGGTTTCTGCGGGGTATGTGGGAGTTGCTGTGGCTGGGGTCGCTGGATGTTTGCCGTTGGGGGAGGAGGCATGCCAGTGCGGGGGCCCGGCGGCGGCACTGGCTTCTGAGGGCCTTGGGATTTTCTGCGATTGGGGGAGTCGCCTTGTTGCGGCTGCTCGGGTTGTTTGGGCGAGGCGCCATATTTCTCGAGTAGTTGCTGGGTTGAGTTGTACTTGGTGGCTTCCTTGAGGCGCTCAATGGTAGCGTCGCGTTCCTTGTTCAGCTTCTTCAGGTAGGCTTCAGTGTTGCGGATGCGGTAGTCGAAGTAGCTCATGAGCGCATAGCGGAGGCCATAGATCCTGGAGGGTCAGATATATTCGTTGCTGCAATGACGATGGACATACAAGACAGGCCCGCCAGCCACCACGCTTCCCTCAATGGGACCCCAATTCTGCCAGCCCGTCACGAAAGTGAGCACGACCGCGACCAGAATATACGCGAAGCCGGTATACAGCGTCCACATGACGCGAGCGCGTCGCGAGAGCTGCTTCTGTTTGTCATTGCGCGCAGCGGCCCTGTTGATCTTGCCAGTAAGAGTGTTGAGCGTCCTCTCGAACGAGGCGGCGTCTTCGCTACCCTACCACAGTCAGCAAGCGTATTAGCGCGTAGTTAGATTCGACGTACCTTCCAAGGCCAGAAGGACACCATGTTGGCTCTGGTAGATCGCAGCCCGGTGTGGGAGCTAGATTTCTACCGTTGAGGCCACCGAAGCGTTGCTCGTGTGTGGACCACTTTCAGCTGCGCGACGTCAGCGGGTGTCGGATCGCCAGCCGGGGGGACCCTGGCGTGAACGATGTCACGTGTAGCAACTTTCCTTGCGGAAGTTCCGAGCGGAACTGGTCGTTCTTTACAACGCTCTATTCACTGCACACCGCCCCGACTCTACACAAGATGGCGCTAGTTGCATACCGGAACCTGCTGCGATCCGCGCGCATTGCCTTCCAAGGTATGTATTGCGACGCTGTACAGTTTCTAGCGCTCACACAGCACAGGCGACATGAACACCCTCTTCGCCGCCCGCACCGAAGCCCGTAACAAGTTTGAGGCGAACCGCAACCTACGAATCGGAAGCGAAGAGTTGCAATCGTCATTAGTACATGCCGAGGAGGTGGCCAAGTTTCTTCGTGAAAACGTGGTTCAAGGGCAAGCAGCGGACCCAGAGGGCGAAAGTTACAGTATGCTTTCTATGGATGGCATCGGGATCAATAGGCTAACACAGGCAGAACTGCGGATACACGAGCATACCGAGCGAGGCGACAACGAGGATATCAAAAAGGGCAAGGGAAAGAGTACATTGGGAGGCACAAAATGCTGTTCCTCCTAGGCTTTTATGCGCATCGAATGAATCATGATACCCATACAGTCCAAAACGCCGACCCAATGCAAGAAATAAAGACCTAGTTTCCGGCCAAGCTGGCGTACTGGACATCGTCGTCCGCTCCCGGTGGTGGTGCAACGACCATGCTGTCCAGGCTGTTCTGTGGTGCGGCCTCAATGGCAGCTTGAGAAGCAGCAGCCCGTCGTGATGAGCCAGCTACTTGTCTTCCTTCCTTCGCGTATTGCATCCTGACGTTCTGGTCCAAGCTGTCCAGTTGCTTCGGCTTGCCCCAAGTGACGCGCATAGGGCAGCCCTTGATGACCACCTTGCCCTTCAGTGTTCCCGCTGCTGTCTCAGCGTCTTCCCGCTTGACAAAGTTGACGTATGCGCAATGCGCTCGATGTGAGCATACCAGTGACCGAAGTTGGCCGTATTGTGAAAAGTGTTTGCGGAGCTCGTGCTCGGGAAGGTCGTCTTCCACACCAGTGACGAAAAGTGATGCGACATTAGGGTCCGAAGGTGGCAGCCAGTCTTGCGGGTTTGGCTCCGCGGATGCGCCGCCCATGCGGCCTCCTCTTCCAGGCCTCATGCCTCCTCGCGCAGGTGTACCCCGTGAATCTCGTGTTCTGATCGGTCCGGGGACGTGACTGCTCTCGCCTCCTGCGCCACCTCCGCCAGGCGCGGGTAACGCCTTTTGCCCACTCTCGCCCTCCTCAGCCTCTATCCGTCGCTGCTTCTTGTAGTAGGGCTCGCTCTGTGCCAAACGCTTGAGCAGGTCGCGTGCCTTCTCATCCGTCTTCTCGTATGCCTCCATCGCTCCACGTCCCTCCTCGATCTCCCTCTCGTGCTCCTGCGCATAGTACTGTCGGTTGATATCGCTCTGTGGGCCGGGCGCCACCATCTTCAGCGCAGCATCACGGACTACGATGGGCAGTCCAAATGACAAATCGAGCATGCAGTGCTGGCAGCAGTTCTTGAGGCGGGCGCATGTGAGGCAGATGTTGGTTCGCTTTTGTCGCGCGGTGCGGTCGGCCTTCCAGCGGAAGATGGTGAAGGGTCGCGTGC
>Ga0265797_10008003_pt1 | contig 14251 bp, 12 predicted proteins | sample P2T30metagenome_FD_192433 | JGI IMG/M metagenome (GOLD analysis project Ga0265797, IMG submission 192433) | Plant litter microbial communities from East Loma Ridge, Irvine, California - P2 T30 | ecosystem: Environmental > Terrestrial > Plant litter > Unclassified | place: USA: California... | reverse complement strand
CCCGGCGATCGTCGGCCAGGAGCATTACGACACCGCCCGCCGCGTCCTGGAGACGCTGCAGCGGTACAAGTCGCTCCAGGACATCATCGCAATTCTGGGCATGGACGAGCTTTCGGAAGAAGATAAGTCGACTGTGTCGCGCGCCCGCAAGATCCAGCGCTTCCTCTCGCAGCCGTTCCACGTTGCGGAGGTCTTCACCGGCATCAGCGGCAAGTTCGTCCAGGTCGAGGATACGGTCCGGTCGTTCAAGGCGGTCGTCGACGGCGACTATGATCACCTGCCCGAGAGCGCCTTCTACATGGTCGGCGGTATCGACGAAGTTGTCGCCAAGGCCGAGAAGATGGCCAAGGAAGCCTGATCTACTAAAGCCCCTCCCCCTCGGGGGAGGGGTTGGGGGCGGGGCCGTGCCTTCCTCCAACGGCCAGGGTGCTGGACTGCCCCACCCCAACCCCTCCCCTGAAGGGTAGGGGCTAAGAGAGAAGAACAATGCTGCACTTCGAACTCGTCACGCCCGAAAAGCTGGTCCGCTCGGAATCGGTCCACATGGTCGTCGTTCCCGGCACCGAGGGTGACTTCGGCGTGCTCGAAGGCCATGCGCCCGTCATGTCAACGATCCGCGACGGTGCGCTCTCGGTGTACCGTACCCCCGACGGCACGCCCGAGACGATCACGATCGAAGGCGGTTTCGCCGAAGTCAGCGCCCGCGGCCTGATCGTTCTCGCCGAGCGCGTCGCCTGACCCCAACCCCGCCTGACCCGCGAAGTTAGGCAATTATCAACCGTTCGCTCTTAACCCTGATTCCATCATGGGAAAGACAGCGGCATGAGTGCATTCGGGCGTCGTCCTGGAATTACAGGACAGGGTTCTCGCCCGGCGTTCGGCGTGGCGCGTCCCATGCAGGGTGGCGCTACGGTTCGCTCGGTCGAGGCCGAAACCGGCGGTGAGCAATTCCCACCGTTGCCGACATCGCCCGACGAGCTCGATCCATTCGGCATCCTTCCCCCGATGCAACAGGACGCGATGCAGCGCCTCGCCGATCGGCAGGCATCGTCGGGTGACGCGGGCAATTCCAAGGTCGAGGGCTTTGAAAGCTCGATCCACAAGATCAAGGAACAGGTGCTTCCGCGCCTGCTCGAACGCGTCGATCCCGAGGCAGCTGCGACTCTCGACAAGGACGAACTCGCCGAGGAATTCCGCCCGATCATCGGAGAGGTGCTCGCCGAACTCAAGCTGACGCTCAACCGCCGCGAACAGTTCGCGCTCGAGAAGGTGCTGGTCGACGAGTTGCTCGGTCTCGGGCCGCTCGAAGAGTTGCTTGCCGATCCGAACATCACCGACATCATGGTCAACGGCCCCGACCAGACCTATGTCGAGCGCAAGGGCAAGCTCGAGCTCGCGCAGATCCAGTTCCGCGATGAGGAGCATCTGTTCCAGATCGCGCAGCGCATCTGCAACTCGGTTGGCCGCCGAGTCGACCAGACCACCCCGCTGGCCGACGCCCGCCTGAAGGACGGCTCTCGCGTCAACGTCATCGTGCCCCCGCTGTCGCTCCGCGGGACCGCGATCTCGATTCGTAAGTTCTCGGCCAAGCCGATCACGCTCGACATGATGGCGGGCTTCGGGTCGATGTCGCCCAAGATGGCGACCGCGCTCAAGATCGCAGGCGCGTGCCGTTTCAACGTCGTTATCTCGGGCGGTACCGGTTCGGGCAAGACGACAATGCTCAACGCGCTTTCCAAGCTGATCGACCCCGGCGAGCGCGTGCTGACGATCGAGGACGCGGCCGAGCTTCGCCTGCAACAGCCGCACTGGCTCCCGCTCGAAACACGTCCGGCCAACCTCGAGGGCCAGGGCGAGATCAGCATCCGCGATCTCGTCAAGAACGCGCTGCGTATGCGCCCGGACCGAATCATCCTGGGCGAAATCCGCGGCAGCGAGTGTTTCGACATGCTCGCGGCCATGAACACCGGTCACGACGGATCGATGTGTACGCTCCACGCCAACTCCCCGCGCGAAGCCTTGGCGCGTATGGAGAACATGGTGATGATGTCGGACATCAAGGTGCCCAAGGAAGCGATCAGCCGCCAGATCGCGGACTCGGTCGAGATGATCATCCAGGTCAAGCGTCTGCGCGACGGCTCGCGCCGGGTGACCAACGTGACCGAAGTGATCGGCATGGAAGGCCCGGTGATCGTCACGCAGGAACTGTTCAAGTTCGAATATCTCGACGAAAGCGCGGACGGAAAGATCATCGGCGAGTATCGGTCGATGGGACTGCGGCCCTATACTCTTGAGAAGGCGCGAACTTTCGGGTTCGACCAGGCGTATCTGGAGGCGTGCCTGTAGGCGAGCGCTGATTTTCCGGCCTGTCTCGCTCGCGGAAGGTTAGGGGAAAGTTAAGCGAAACGCGCTTTGAAACGCAGGGCACGCTCCGCCGAGAAAATGCTGGACCAAACCTGTCAAAGACCGTGTGCGGCATACCCAGAAAGGCGTCTGTAGGACAGATCGCCCGGGCTCGTGGTGGGTAAGCTTGCGGGCGAATGCAAAACCGCTGGCGTCAAACGACCCACCCGGTCATGTTCGTGATCGAAGGTAGCGCTCGCAATGCGACACGCAGCTACCACACGGGAGATCGGCATGACTTTGAAGCGCACCGCAATTGCACGTTCGGCTCTCCTTGCGACTTTAACTCTTTGCATCATGGGCAATGCCGCGTCTGCCGACCCGACCGCCTTCGCCTCGACCGCTGACATCACGACACAGGTGGCGGCGATGGATCGGGACATGAAACCCGACCAGGGCTTTGCGTGGAAGCCGCTGCTGCGCGACGGCGAGACGGTCGCGGCGATCGAAATCTGGAAGAAGCCGGGCCGCCCAGCGGTCCATCCGGAACAGGCGGAATATGCAACCGTGATCGCCGGGAGCGGAACGCTGATCTCCGGCGGTACGCTCGATGCGCCCAGCGTCGTCCAACCCGGTCTTACCGAAGGATCCCGCATCGTGGACGGCACGACGCGCACGCTAAAGCCAGGCGACGTGGTGCTGATTCCCGCGGGCGTGCCGCACTGGTTCGGGATCACGGGTAAGCGGCTGGTGCTGCTGGGGACCAAATTGTCCACCAAGCGCTGACATCCTCCGGAGGGATCATGGTGGAACCGGAACTGCCCACCGGATCAGCGTAAATCCGACCCGTCGACCGTCACCCGTGCCGTGCGGCCACCACGCACAGCGCGGCGGCGATCAGCGCGAACATCTGCACCGACCGCCAGTCCAGCCAGCCGACGCGGTCGAGATCATCGCGGCGGACACGACGCCAATCGGCGACGCCCGCAAGCACCGCCCCCACAAGCGCGATCGCCGCGCCGCCCCACCACATCGCTTCCCCCGTCAGCTGCCGAGCTTCTCCACCTTGGCGTTCAACCGCCCGAGCTCGGCTTTCAGCGCGGCAATCTCATCATCCTTGGAAGCATGCGTGGCCGCGCCGGCGGGTGCGCCGGGCCGCGGTGCCGCGTTCGCTGCTCCGGGCTCGCTGCCGGGCTTGAACGCAGCCGTGGCGGCTTCGAACATCGCCATGTTCTGCTTGGCGAGTTCGGCGAACGGCGAATTGGCGAACGCGCCCTCGACCGCGCTCTTGAACTGCTGCTGGTTGCGCCGGAAGCTGTCCATCGACGCTTCGAGATAGCCCGGGACCATTGCCTGCATCGAATCCCCGTACATCGAGATGAGCTGGCGCAGGAACGGAACCGGCAGCATGGTCTGGCCGCGCTGTTCCTCTTCCATGATGATCTGGGTCAGGATGTTGTGCGTGATGTCCTCTTCGGACTTTGCATCGATAACCTTGAAATCGCGCCCCTCGCGCGTCATCGCAGCAAGGTGTTCCAGCGTGATGTAGGACGACGTCTCGGTGTTATAGAGGCGGCGGTTCGCGTATTTCTTGATCGTCACCGGGCCGTCGCCCGGAATGGTCTTCTTCATGGAGAAGGGCTCCCGCCTTATGGTCTCAGAGACCCTACCACCTTTTATTGCCGCGCTGCAACACGGGGCTCCGCGCAGGATTGCATATGCACCGCGCCCTTTGCCGTTGTTTCTCGACATGTTGCATACGCAGACCGCAGGATCGCCCGAACGCCGCGATGCAGCACTGGCGGGCCTGCGGGCGTATCAGGATGCGCCGCGCGCCAAGGCGCGCAAGCCGGCGCCGGCGCGGTATCGCAAAGGGACGGCCCGGGTGCGCGACTATGCGCCACGCGGGTCGACCGGGCATCCCGTGCTGTTCGTTCCATCGTTGATCAACCCGCCGCATATCCTCGACCTGCTTCCTGATCGTTCGCTGTTGCGCTGGCTTGCGGCAAACGGGCATCGGCCGTTCCTGCTCGACTGGGGAACCCCGAGTCCGGACAAGACGCTCGATATCGACGCGCATGTCGAACGGATCCTGCTCCCGCTGATCGCCAGGTTCGAGCGCCCACCGGTTCTGGTCGGCTATTGCCTCGGTGGCACGATGGCGCTTGCCGCGGCAGTGCGGGCGCGTGTGGCCGGTCTCGCACTCGTCGCTGCACCGTGGCGGTTTGCGGGGCTGGGTCCTGCCGCGCAATCCGACATCGCGCAATTGTGGAATGCCGCGCGACCGGTCTGCGAACAGATCGGACTGGTCCCGATGGAGGTTCTGCAAAGCGGCTTCTGGCGGCTCGATCCGGCTCGAACGATCGCAAAGTACGAAACCTTCGCGCAGACCGACCCCGATTCGGCCGCGTTCCGCCAGTTCGTCGCGATGGAGGATTGGGCGAATGCAGGTGCCCCCCTGCCCTTCGCCGCGGGTCGGCAACTGTTCGAGGACTTCGTCGCGCAGGATCGTCCCGGATCGGGTGGCTGGTCGCTTTCGGGCACGGCGATCACCCCGGACGCGCTCGATTGCCCTGCGGTCGACTTCGTATCGCGCAACGACCGTATCGTACCGGCCGCGACGGCGGCGAACCTCGCCGACCGCCGCGATCTGGGCGCGGGGCACGTCGGGATGATCGTCGGAAGCGGCGCGCAAACCCAACTGTGGGAACCGTTGTCAGACTGGCTAAATGCTTTGCCGGGACCTAAATAGAACGTCTCTTCAGTCGCTCGCCGTTTTTCTTGCGGCATTTTGAACCAGGAGCCCCGCCCATGCAGGACATCGTCATTACCGCCGCCAAGCGCACCCCCGTGGGCAGCTTCCTGGGGGCCTTCGCGGGCACGCCCGCGCACGAACTGGGGCGCGTCGCGATCGAGGCAGCGCTCGCGCAGGCCGGTGTCGCGGGGGAAGAGGTTTCGGAGGTGATCCTCGGCCAGGTGCTGACCGCGGCGCAAGGGCAGAACCCGGCGCGTCAAGCGTCGATGGCGGCGGGCATCCCCAAGGAGATTCCGGCCTGGGGCGTCAATCAGGTGTGCGGTTCGGGGCTGCGCACGGTTGCACTGGCAGCGCAGTCGATCGCGTGCGGTGACGCAACGATCATCGTCGCGGGCGGTCAGGAATCCATGTCGATGAGCGCACATGCGCAGTCGATCCGTGGCGGGCAGAAGATGGGCGACCTCAGCCTGGTCGACACGATGGTCAAGGACGGCCTGACCGACGTCTTCAACGGCTATCACATGGGGATCACCGCCGAGAACCTTGCCGAGCAATATCAGATCACCCGCGGCGCGCAGGATGAATTCTCGGTTCGCTCGCAGAATCTGGCCGAAGCCGCGCGTGCGTCGGGCCGCTTCCGCGACGAGATCGCGCCCGTCACGATCAAGGGGCGCAAGGGCGACACGATCGTGTCGGACGACGAGTACATCCGCGCAGGCGTGACGCTCGACAGCGTGTCGGGGGTGCGCCCTGCGTTCAAGAAGGACGGCACGGTTACCGCAGCAAACGCCTCGGGACTGAACGACGGTGCCGCGGCGCTGGTCATCATGAGCCGGGCGGAGGCTGAGCGCCGTGGATCGCCGATCCTCGGGCGGATCGCGAGCTGGGCTTCGGCGGGCGTCGATCCGTCGGTGATGGGAATCGGCCCGGTCCCGGCAACGCGGCGTGCGCTGGAAAAGGCCGGCTGGACCATGGCGGACCTCGATCTGATCGAAGCCAATGAAGCGTTTGCTGCGCAGGCGTTGTCCGTCGGCAAGGAACTCGGCTGGGACGCCGAACGCGTCAACGTTAACGGCGGCGCGATCGCCATCGGCCATCCGATCGGCGCTTCGGGCGCGCGTGTGCTGACCACCTTGCTGTACGAGATGGCCAAGCGCGATGCGCGTAAGGGCCTGGCAACACTTTGTATTGGTGGGGGAATGGGTATCGCGCTCTGCATCGAGCGCTGACCTTTTCGAATGTGACAACATTGTCACAATGGGTTGTAAAAGTTCATTAAGGCTATGTTCATCGACCGGAACCCTCTTGCGAGATGGTTCCGGTTTGGTCTCTTTTGTCGTCACGGCCTGCTTTTACGCAGGAATGTAACGCGGAGAGTACCTAGTGAGATTACAATCCTTGCTGAGCGCTACGGCGCTGGCGACGAGCTTTGCCTTGGGCACCATCGCTGCCCCGGCAGCATTTGCGAAATCGGTAACGGATCAAACGACGGATGCCGCGGCGGTGGCAACCGCGCAGACGGCAAACGATAGTCCGACCTTCGCGGACGCGCAGACCGACCCCACTGCATCTGACGAAGGCGCGCCCGAGATCGTCGTGACGGGCACGCGCCTCAATCGCCCCAACCTGTCGTCGTCGGTTCCGATCACGTCGGTGACCGCGTCCGAACTGCTCAACCGCGGCGGCGTCGCGATCGGCGATCTGGTCAACCAGCTGCCGCAGCTGCGCTCGTCGGTGAACCAGGCCAACTCGCAGAACGCGATCGGTCGCGCCGGCATCAGCGCACTCGATCTGCGCGGGCTTGGCACCGCGCGCACGCTCGTGCTGCTCGACGGTCGCCGCATCGTTACCGCGACCCCGGGGATCAACCGGCCCGACGTCAATATCGTCCCCAACGATCTGCTCGAACGGCTCGACATCGTGACCGGCGGCAATTCGGCGATCTACGGCTCGGACGCGGTCGCGGGCGTGGCCAACTTCGTGCTCAAGCACGATTTCGAGGGCATCAAAGTCCGCGGCCAGTCGGGCATTTCGTCGCGCGGCGATCGCCCGTCCTATATCGGTGCGATCACCGCCGGGCATAACTTCGCCGAGGGTCGCGCGAACCTGACGGTCTCGCTTGAATATGCCAATGCCGCCACGCTGACCAACGCCGACCGTGACGAGACCACGGGCGCGTTCAGCGGCCGCAATCAGTTCCAGCTCGTCCAGAACACGGGCGCGAACCTCAACCCGTCGGCAGGCGCGCTTCGCCCGGCCGAACCCTCGACCGGGGACGGTATTCCCGACAGCGTGTTCATCCGAGGAATCCGGAACGGCAACATCTCGGGGGGCGGGATGTTCGTTGCAACCTGCCCGAACGTGGCGGCGACCGGGGAGTCCGCGACCGCCTTCACCGCGCGCCGGGCAGCCGCGTGTTCGGGCCTCCCCAATCCAGCCTCGGCCAACGCGCTGGCGCAGTTCGGCACGGCCTATGCTTTCAATCCGGACGGCAGCCTGACCCCGAACACCTGCGTCACCGACTTCCGACCCTACGGATCGAGCAACTGCCAGGGCGGCCGCGGATCGACCTTGCTCGAGAACGGCTTCATCATTCCGGGGCTCGTGCGGCGGTCGGCGTACATCGCCGGGCATTTCCAGGTTACCCCGGCGTTCGATCCCTATTTCGAAGCGCAATATTTCCGCGCGAACGCCAATCAGGAAGGCCAGCCGACCTTCTTCAACAACTCGTTCAGCATCAACAACCCGTTCCTGACCCCGCAGGCACGTGCGCAACTGGTGTCGACGCTGGCCCCCGGCACGACCACCTTCACAGCGCAACGGTTCAACACCGATTTCGGTGGCCGCGGCGAGGACCATCGGCGCGAACAGACCCGCGCGATCGTCGGTGTGCGGGGTACGTTTAACGAGGACTGGAAGTATGACGTCTCGTTCAACTACGGCAATCTCTACACCTTCTACAAAACTGCGGGGAATTTGAACCGCCAAAAATACGCCAACTCGATCAACGCGGTGCGCAACGCATCGGGGCAGATCGTGTGCGGTATCAACGCCGACACCAACGCCGCCAATGACGATGCTGCGTGCGTTCCGGTCAACCTGTTCGGTGAGGGTCAGCCGAGCCGCGCGGCGATCGACTACTTCGGCTACACCTCGAGCCGCGTCCAGCGCGCCAATCTGTACGACGTGACGGGCTATGTCGCGGGAGACCTGTCGCAGCTCTTCTCGTTGCCCGGCGGTCCGATTGCCTTCGTGCTCGGTGGCGAATATCGCAAGGAAACCGCGTTCGCGGCGTATGACGCATTCACCGCGGGGACGTCGGGCGTCACTTGCCCAGCGGCTGGCTGCACCTTCCTCAACACGATCCCGGATTTCCGTCCACCCAACCAGATCGTCAAGGAAGGGTTCGCCGAAGTCAGCGTCCCGCTGCTCAAGGAACTGCCGTTCGCCTATGAACTGTCGGTCGATGGCGCGGTCCGCGTCTCGAACTACAACATCGGCAACACCGGCACGGTGGTCGCGTACAATTTCAACGGGACGTACGCGCCGATCCGCGACGTGCGGTTCCGCGCCGGCTACGCCCGCGCCATTCGCGCACCCACCCAGTTGGACCTGTACTCGCCGCTCACGCAGACCTTCCTCAACGGCCTGGTCGATCCGTGCGGGCAGCAGAACATCAACAACAATCCGAACCGCGTCCGCAATTGCGCTGCCGCTGGCGTGCCCACGACGCAGACCTTCAACGGCGTGACCGAACCCTTCTCGAACCGTCCGGCGTCGGGCATTTCGGGCGTCAACGGCAGCAACACCACACTGACCGCCGAGATTAGCGACAGCCTGACCGTCGGGGCCTTGTTCCTGCCGCGGGCAGTGCCCGGGCTCACGCTCAGCGTCGATTATTACTACATCAAGATCAATCAGGCGATCAACACGCTGACGCCGCAGACCATCGTCAACCAATGCTATGATAGCCCGGGCGGGATCAACAATCCGTTCTGCGCCTCGATCTTCCGCAACCCGAACGGCACGTTCCGCGGTCAAAGCGACGTCAACAACAACGGCACCGTCGTATCGCTCGCGACATCCGGCCCGTCGTTCGTTGCGGGACCGTTCAACTACGCCAAGAACACCAATTCGGGGATCGACATCGAAGCCGCCTACCGTGGCAAGCTGTCGTCGTCGGTCAATTTCGCGATGCGCGCGATCGTGTCCAAGGCGCTGATGAAGGACAATTACACCGACATCAACGATCCCAACTTCATCATCCAGCAGTTGGGCAACCTTGGCGATCCGGAGTGGCAGGGTACGCTGTCGCTGAACGTCTCGACCAAGCTGTTCAACTTTGGCTACCGCTTCCGCGGATATGACAAGACGACGATCCTTGCGTTCGAAACGCAGAACTCGGTCCAGGGTCGCCCACCGACGAACCCGGATTCCTACTCGGTGGTGCGTTATCCGCTCATTTCCTATTCGGATCTGCGGCTCGATATCACGCCGCAGTCGAAGTTCGGCTTCTACGTCGGCGTGGACAATCTGTTCGACCAGCTCGGGCCGTATGGCCTGATCGGCAACGAAGCGAACACGCAATATGATGCGGTCGGCCGGTTCCTCTACGCCGGCGCCTCGTTCAAGTTCTGAACACGGCTAGTCGTTCCTGGGCCCCCTACGGGGGGCCCATTTTTATGACCAGATCCGGTCGAACCGCGCACCCAGCCCGGTCAGCAATTCATATTGCGACATACCCGATTGCGCCGATGCCTCTGGCAAGGCGAAGTCGAGCGTGACCCAATCCCCCTCCGCCAGCGTCGGCAACGCATCGACCGAGATCGCGGTGAGATCCATCGAAACGCGCCCGAGTACCGGCAGCAGCGCGTCCCCCACACAGGCGTGCCCGGAATTGGAAAACCCTCGCCAATATCCATCCGCGTAGCCGATATTGAGGATAGCGACCTCTTCCGCCTTAGCAGCGGTGTAGCAGGCGTTATATCCGATCGAATCCCCCGCCGCGAGCAGCCGCCGCTGCAGGATCTGCGCTTGCGGCGTTACGACCTGTCGCACCACGCCCGCCAGTTCGCCCCGCGGGACTCCACCGTATAGCGCAAGACCCGGCCGGGTCAGGTCGAACGCGTAATCCTCCCCCAGGACGATCCCGGCAGAGTTGGCCAAGCTCATCCGGCGAGCGCCGGTCATTCCGCGGAGCGCTTCCATCCGGTCGCGCTGGATTGCGTTGGCCGCGGCGTCTTCGTCGGCACGGGCGAGATGGCTCATGATCGTATCGATCGCGATGCCGTCCAGCAGCCCCTGCGCGACATCCTGCGCGGACACCCCCAACCGGTTCATGCCCGTATCGACCATCACGTCGCACGGTCCGCCGCCAGCAGCCCGCCAGCGCAACACTTGATCTAGCGTATTGAGCACCGGTCGCGCGAACCCCCGCGCCGCAACCGCCATGTCTTCGGCGCGCACGCCGTGCAGCACGCTCAGCCCGATCGCGGGATCATCGACGAGATCGGCAATCGCCGCCGCTTCGCTCCAGTTCGCGACGAAGAAGTCCCGCGCGCCCGTTTGCGCAAGCCGCTCGATTACGCCGCGTGCACCCAGCCCGTAGCCATCCGCCTTGACCGCAGCGCCACACGCCGCACGACCGCTCAGTCGATCAAGCGCGCGCCAATTGTCGCAAAGGGCCGTGGTATCAAGCGAGAGGCGGAGCGGCGCAGTCATGCAAGCGCGGGTAGCCGTCCGCGCCGCGTTCGGCTAGCCCGCCTTCGACCGGGCGGGGCGTACGTCCTCCAGCCAGAGCGTCGTCACGACCAGCGCCATCGCCACCACCGCGAACGTGTACCATAGCCCCGCGTAGGGATTTCCCGTGCGCGCGACGATGAACTGGCTGATGAAGGGCAGGAAGCCGCCAAAATAGCCGGTCCCGACATGATACGGGATCGACATCGAGCTGTAGCGGATCCGCGGCGGGAACATCTCCGCGAGCAACGCGGCAACCGGACCATAAGTGATCCCGGACAGCGCACTGAGCGCGAGGATCGCCACGAGGATCAGCGCGATGCTGCGCGGCCCCGGAACGACCGGTTCGAGATCGTACCCCGCCGCCACCAGTGCGGCGTCCAACCCTGCGCTGCTTCGGTCGGTTACCGGCGTCCCGCCGATGATGACCAGCGTGACGGGCGTCTGCGCCTTGGTATACGGCACGCCCTTGCGGGACAGCGCGTCCAGTAACTGCCCGCATGCATCGGCTTGCCGGGCCGCAAACGGGTTGTAGGAACAGGACGGGCCGGACACGATCACCGGCGCATGTCGCGCCGCTTCCGCAAGTCTGGGATTGGCCGCGCTGCCCAGCACCCAGAAGATCGGGAACACCAACGTCAGGGTCAGCGCGTAGCCGATGATGATCGGGTTCTTGCGCCCGAACCGATCCGACAACCGCCCGAACAGGACGAAGAACCCGAGACCGCCCAGCGCGCCCACGCCGACGAGCAGTTGCGCCGTCGTTTCCTCGACGCGCATCGGTCCCTCCAGGAACGACAGGACGGTGAACATTGCGGTGTACCAGATCACCGTCAGGCCCGCCGCGATCCCGAACAAGGCGACGGCGAGGCGCTTGAGGTTGCCGGGGTAGGTAAAGCTTTCCACGAACGGGTTGCGGGCGGTCGTGCCTGCCGCTTTCATCTGGCGGAATACCGGGCTTTCGGACAGCTTGAGTCGCATGAACAACGATACCGCGAGGAGCAGCAGCGAGAAGACGAACGGCACGCGCCAGCCCCAGGCGGCCCAGGCGCTCGCCCCCAATATGCCGCGCGTGGCCAACACGACCGCGAGGCTGAGGATAAAGCCGCCCGCGACGCTCGCCTGGATAAAGCTCGTGTAATATCCGCTCTTGCCGGGCGGCGAATGCTCCGCGACGTAGATCGCTGCGCCGCCATATTCGCCACCGAGCGCAAGTCCCTGCAAGATCCGAAGACCGATGATGATCAAGGGGGCCGCGATGCCGATCGTGGCGGCGGACGGAACCATGCCGACCGCGGCGGTTGCCAGCCCCATCATCGAAATGGTCACGAGGAAGGTGTATTTCCGCCCCATCCGGTCGCCGAGAAATCCGAACAGGATCGCGCCCAACGGCCGGAACCCGAACCCGACCGCGAACCCGGCCCAGGCGTAGAGGGTCTGGATCAATTCGCTTTGCGCCGGAAAGAACGTCCGCCCGATCACGCCGGATGCCGCCAGCGTCCCGTAGATGAAGAAATCATACCATTCGAAGATCGTGCCCAGCGACGAGGCGGTGATGATCAACTGGATATCGCGACGGCTTGGCTGTGGAACGGTTTGCACGACGCTTTCCGCGCCCATCAGCTTTGTCGCCATCTCTCACCCCGCATCGTCACCATTCCAGGCTCGGTCGCGACGATAGGGGGTTTTGTCGTCGCGGCAAGCATGCGGCCCGTCCGCGCACCGGGCCTGCCGCGAATCGGTTTGCGGGACACTGCGCGAGCGTACCGAAACGGCACAGATATCGCCCCCGACGCCTGTTCCGGAGCATCCGGAAGGGTAGCGCGAAAATTTATTCTGCCCTGCCCACACCGCAATTGCGAAGGAGTTTGACCGAACCGTATTCGATCGCGGTCTTTGCACACGTTTGCACATCGCGTTCGAAAAGACCCTTTGGTGTGAGGGGGATCGGTGCGTCCTGATCCGTGTTTCGCGCAAGGTTGCCGCACCATGAGACGCGACGGGCGGAAAAGCTCGTAATGCGTAAACACGACCGCCACGAGCCGATGTCCAAGTCATCCGTACAGTCTACACCTGTTCCGCAAAGCCGGGCGTCTTGTCGCGGGCACAGTCGGGCACGACCTATTTATCGTACATTTGTACGATCGGGTGTTGATCGCGGCGCATGGTACGTCCTTGTCCAGGCAACACCTTTCGTTCCATGATGACGGGCCGGATGCCTTCTCGGTAGCGGGTTTGAGCACAGCGGTTGCGCCACGGACCATTGCGAGTGGCAGCCCGTACGCGTTGCCTTCGATCAGGCGACACCGTGTCACAACGGGACGGGCGTTCGCAGCGCTCCTCGACCACAAGCATCAGTAATCCGGCGTAGAATTGCTGCGCCGCAACATGATCTGACCAGGTCCAGGACCGAATGGATCGTGAACAAAGACTTGCATCACCCGTTAACCTTATTCACGATCACAAGGTGAACCCCAGTAAGAGGGCTTGGCATAGGAGCTACCAAGATGCGTATCGAGTGGACGGATGAGCGGCGGATGACGCCAATGTCGAGTGGGCGGGCGTTGCCTGCTGGCTTCGGACTGCTCATCGCGTGCTTGATTTCGCTGCTGATGTGGGCAGTAATCGTGGGAGTAGCGATCGTCCTTTGATCGCCGCCGGGCGACATTGGAAGGACCGGATCGATCGTGAACGCAAATCAGTTCAGCAACGGTTCAAACCCATAGGGTAACCCCGTCGGTACCCATGGCCAATGTCATCCTCCCCTTTATCGTCATGCTTGCGCTGGTGCCTGCGGCCTCGGCTGAAACGTCCTCGCTTGGCCGGGTCGAGCTCGCGCAGGTCACGATCCACCAACGGATCATCATTCGCATTCCACGCGTGCTCGGCGGCCATCCCATGCCGCAGGCAATGTCCAACCGTGCGCTTCGATGGAACGAGAAGCGTGGCCCGAAGTGCGTTGCTGCCGATCTGCTCGAAGGCGCCGTCATTACCGGGGCGGACAGCGTGGACCTGATCATCGCCGATGGCAGTCGCTTGCGTGCCGAACTCGAGGACCATTGTCCTGCGCTCGATTTTTATTCGGGGCTTTACCTGAAGCAGACCAGCGACGGGCTGATCTGCGCCGACCGCGATTCCATCCGCGCGCGGTCGGGGAGCATCTGCAAGATCGACCGGTTCAAGCGTCTGGAAGCAAGACGTTAGCAGTAAAATTGCCGTTTATCTTGACAATTGGCGTCCAATCCGCAAGCGCTTGACGCCGTTTACGGGTGCTCTCGCCCGGACGATCATTCCGGACACCGCATGACCTTTGCCGATCTCGGCCTTTCCGACGAACTCCAGCGCGCCGTCAACGAGTCCGGCTATACCGAGCCGACTCCGATCCAGGCGAGTGCGATCCCGTCGATCCTGATG